>Ga0210009_1003537_pt1 | contig 10009 bp, 9 predicted proteins | sample CryGeyCG2114_065_FD_185457 | JGI IMG/M metagenome (GOLD analysis project Ga0210009, IMG submission 185457) | Groundwater microbial communities from aquifer - Crystal Geyser CG12_big_fil_rev_8/21/14_0.65 (SPAdes) (version 2) | ecosystem: Environmental > Aquatic > Deep subsurface > Groundwater ... | reverse complement strand
TGGTGCATCCGAAATGCCGCGCGGTGGATGATGAAACGCCCCTGCAACAAAGCCTGACCCCGATCTACCCGACCACCGCCGGATTGTCACAGCCCATCCTGCGCAAGCTCATCGCCAACGCGCTGGAAACGCTCCCGCTCACCGATACCCTGCCCGCACCACTGCTGAAAAGATTGCGCCTCGCCGACTTTGGCGAAAGTCTGCGCCTGCTGCACAACCCGCCGCCGGACGTCTCCGCGACCACGCTGGAGGCGCGCAGCCACGCCGCTTGGCGCCGCATCAAGTTCGATGAGCTGCTGGCACAGCAACTCTCGATGCGCGTGCATCACCGCGAGCGCAGCAAACACATTGCACCCGCCCTGCCGCCGCAGCGCACATTGACCGGGGCACTGCTCGGAAGGTTGCCGTTCAAACTCACTGGCGCACAACAGAAAGTATGGCAGGAGATCGCGCGCGACCTGGCGCAGGCGCACCCGATGCAACGCCTGTTGCTCGGCGACGTGGGCAGCGGCAAAACCATCGTCGCCGCGCTCGCCGCGCTGCAAGCCATCGAGAACGGTTACCAGGTGGCCTTCATGGCGCCGACCGAGATCCTCGCCGAACAGCATTATCTGAAATTGCGCGAATGGCTGGTTCCGCTCGGGCTGGAACCGGTGTGGCTGACCGGCAGCCTGAAGAAAAAAGAAAAAGCCGCCGCCGCAGAACGCATCGCGTCCGGCGCCACCCTGCTCGCCATCGGCACCCATGCGCTGTTCCAGGCTGCGGTCGAGTTTAACAAGCTCGGCCTCGTCATCGTGGATGAGCAGCACAAGTTCGGCGTGCAACAGCGGCTGGCGCTGCGCAACAAGGGAAAAGAAAATGCAGGTCGGGTTTCATTCCGACAAGATAGCGCCGGGTTGAAACCCAACCTACAAACAACCGAACCGCATCAATTGATGATGAGCGCCACGCCCATTCCGCGCACCCTGGCGATGAGTTACTACGCCGATCTCGATGTGTCGGTGATCGACGAACTGCCGCCGGGACGCATGCCTGTCGTCACCAAACTGGTGAGCGACGCGCGCCGCGAGGAAGTGTTCGAGCGCGTGCGCAGCGCCTGCCTCGAAGGTCGGCAAGCCTACTGGGTATGCCCCCTCATCGAAGAATCCGATGCAATGGAAGTCGAATTGCAGAACGCGATCGAGACGTATCAGCAATTGACCGAGGCTCTGCCCGAATTGAAAGTCGGCCTGGCACACGGCCGTTTGCCGCCCGCGGAAAAAGCCGCCGTGATGGCGGCATTTAAGGCGGGCGAGCTGCATCTGCTGGTCGCCACCACGGTGATCGAAGTCGGCGTGGACGTGCCGAATGCCAGCCTGATGGTGATCGACCACGCCGAGCGCATGGGGCTGGCACAGCTCCACCAGTTGCGCGGGCGCGTGGGTCGCGGCGCGGCAGAAAGCCTGTGCGTGTTGCTGTTCATGCAACCCCTTTCCGAACTGGCGCGCGAACGCCTGAAAGTCATTTACGAGAACACGGACGGCTTCCTCATCGCGCAACAGGACTTACAATTGCGCGGCCCCGGCGAACTGCTGGGCGCACGGCAAAGCGGTGTGGCGATGTTGCGCTTCGCCGACCTGACCGAAGACGAAGACCTGCTGGAGCAGGCACGACTCAGCGCCGACGAACTGCTGCGCGAATCTCCCGCCGCGGCGCGCGCGCATTTACAACGATGGATGGCGAACAAGCATGACTTCCTGCAAGTCTAGAAAACATCTCCCTCACCCTCAGTCCCTCTCCCGGAGGGAGAGGGAAGAAAAGCCCTTCGCCCTCCGGGAGAAGGGTTGGGATGAGGGCGCTTTCTTTTCGACATCACTTCTTATTCAAAAATGAGCTCTCAATCTCACGACCGATTCTGGAACGGCGCCGCGCTCGGCTGCCCTGCCGCGTTGCGCCCGTGGCTGCACGACCAGGGCTCGCTCACCCAGCGCATCCAGCAACGCTGTGACCAGTTTGCCGTAAAACCCGTGCGCAGCGGGCTCGCCCGAGTCGCTTATGACGAAGCCGCACTGCTCGGCATCGCCCCGCACCGCCTGGCTTGGTCGCGTGAAGTGTTCCTGTATGCCGACGGCCAACCCGTGGTGTTCGCCCACAGCACCTGCGCCTATGAACATCTGCGCGGCGCATGGCAGGCGATGCGCGGACTCGGCAACCGCTCGCTCGGCAGTCTGTTGTTCACCCATCCCCTGGTGATACGCCAACCGCTGCATTTCAAAGCACTGCGCGCGCATCATCCGTCTGTGGGTCGGGCTTTAGCCCGACATGTCGGGCTAAAGCCCGACCCACAGAACATCTCCGCCCCCCTCTGGGCACGCCGCTCCCTGTTCACTCTGCACGGTGCGCCGCTGCTGGTGACGGAAGTGTTCCTGCCGGAAATCCTGAAACTCAAATAACCCCCGTTATTCCGGCGCAGGTAAAATGGCAGCATGAATCTGATCGAACGCCTCCCACTCTACATCCAGCTCACCCGACTGCACCGCCCCATCGGTATTTTGCTGTTGCTGTGGCCGACGCTGTGGGCGGTGTGGATCGCCAGCAAGGGTCATCCCGCGTGGCTCATCCTTGTCATCTTCACCCTCGGCACGGTATTGATGCGTTCCGCCGGTTGCGCCATCAACGACTACGCCGACCGCCATATCGACAAGCATGTGAAGCGCACGCAAGACCGCCCGCTCACCAGCGGCAAGGTGACTGAACGCGAGACCTTGTGGCTGGCCATCATCTTGGCTCTGCTTGCCTTCGCACTCATCCTGCCGCTCAATCCGCTCACTTGGCTGTTGGCCTTCCCTGCCCTATTCCTCGCTGTGAGCTATCCCTACACCAAACGCTTTCTCGCCCTCCCGCAAGCCTACCTTGGCATCGCTTTCGGCTTCGGCATCCCGATGGCATTCGCCGCCACGCTCGGCCACGTGCCGCCGGTGGCCTGGGTGCTGCTGCTCGCCAACGTGTTCTGGGCGATTGCCTACGACACCGAATACGCAATGGTGGACCGCGATGACGACATCCATCTCGGCATCCACTCTGCGGCGCTGCTCTTCGGAAAATACGATGTGATCGCGGTGATGACCTGCTATGTCATCACCCTGCTCTTGCTGGCGCTGGCAGGGCTGATGGCCGGGTTAGGCGCGATCTACTTTGCTGGGTTGGTCGTTGCGGTGGGCATCGCGCTGTACCATTACCGGCTCATCAAAGACCGCAGCCGCGACAAATGTTTCGCGGCTTTTCTGCACAACAACTGGTTCGGGGCGGCGGTGTTTGCGGGAGTGGCGGGGAATTGCTTGTTGCAGTGAAGTGCGGGATGGAGCTGCGCTCAAGGATATTGTCGCGATTGATGCAAGACCGCGTACACAACGACATACGCCGCCCTGATGCGATAAACGAGTGTGTAAGGATATTTTTCCAGCGCAAGTTCTCTTGTTCCTGCAACCCGACCGGCCTTGCCCAGCTCCGGGAACAACTCCAGTCTTTCTGCTGTTTTAAATATTGTCTCGACGACCTTTGCTGCCGCCGCCGGATTGTCTTTTGCAATAAATGCCTCTGCAGCGGCAATATTGCCAAAAGCGCGAGCAGCGAATTTAAGCTGCTTTTTTACGCTCATGTCTTGCTTTGTCTAATTGCATCCAGAATTCATCTTTACCGTACAAACGTCCTGCCTTTTCATCAGCCATTCCAGCTCCAACTTGAGCGGCAAACCACTCTTCGTATTCAATGCGCTCTATCACCGCTTGCTTGATAATTGCCTGCGGTGTGCGCCTTGATCCGGCGGCAACTTTTTCCAGCCGCTTGAGCACCGTTTGCGGCAGCGTGATTGTTTGGTTCATGGCGTATGCTCTCCGTAGCTTGCGAGTCTTTGATTCTACACCGGGATAAATGCTTCGCGGCCTTCCTGCACAACAACTGGTTCGGGGCGGCGGTGTTTGCGGGCATCGTCGTCCACTATCTGGCAGGCGCTTGATAAATCGCCATTCCCTCGCACGGTGTCCGCACCCTATTGAAGTTAAAAGCCAGGCTCAATCCGCCGCCAGCGCCTTTGCATGCAGCGCCAGTTCCTGTTGTATTTCACGCAGTTTGGTTTTGACTACCTTTTGATTTTCGCTGCCCAGGCGAAGCATGATCTTCTGGCCGATGGATAATGCCTCCAGATCGGGGGCGGCAAACAGATAAAAATACTTTGGCTGACTCAGCTTGATCGGCTCACCGATGGTCGGCGCAGCCAGCAGATCGTCCAGGGTTTCGATCAATTGATCGTTGAAATTGCGTCCCGGATAGCCGAGTTCCGCATAGGCTTGTTGAAACAGGGGGTAGAGCCAAACATACAACTGAACCAGCTTTCTGCTGTCGACTGCCTTGGCCAGGTTCACATACGGCACATAGCGTTTCGCGTTGTCCGGACTCACGGTCAACTGGCCAGCGGCGTCGGAGACAAGAAATTTCCCCTGCGGCGACTTGAACGGCATCACTTTTGCGGGCACGCGCTGGCGCGGCAAATTATCGACGGTCACCACGATGTTTTGAATGATTTGTCCGGGACGCAACAGCGCCATCAATGTTTGGTTTATCCCCAAACCGCCCAGTTTTTCCAACACCAAACCGTCGCTCCTGGTTAGCGGCGGCAGAGGCAGTTGCGACACCGGCGGGGGCGGCGTCGATTTGGCCACCGGGCTTTCGGCGGGCTGCACGATTGGAGCGGGCAAGGGTGCAACGGCTACCGGCACACTGGCGGGTTCGGGTTGGCCGGAAGGCCAGAATAGATAAGCTGCCAGCCCGGCAAGCAGAACCAGCAGCACGACAACCGGGAACAAAATTTTATTTTTCATGTTGATCTCCTGCACGTAGAAAGACACGACTCGCGAGTCCAGTCTACGCTGAAAATATCCCATTCCAAATGCGGCAGTAGCGCGAACGCAGGGTAAATATGCGTGAGAGAAGTGAAACACACAGATGCAATTACGCTTCCAAAAGGCTTCTGAGCATCCACGCGTTTTTTTGGCTCCGGCATAACGTCGCATAAACCGCGACGTTAGCCTTCACCGAAAAAATGCACGGGAGCGACATTGCTCATACTGCCAACTACTCCTCCAACAAGCTTCGCAGCATCCATGCATTTTTTTCATGCACCTCCATCCGCGCTGACAAGAGATCCACCGTCGGCTGGTCGCCCGCCTTCTCGGCAATCGGCAGCACTTCGCGCGCGGTGCGCGCCACGGTCTCCTGACCGTCCACCAGTTGGCGGATCATTTCTTTCGCATTGGGCACGCCGTCGCTTTCCTTGATGCTGGTGAGTGCGGCGAACTGCTTGTAGCTGCCCGGTGCGGGATAGCCCAGTGTGCGGATACGCTCGGCCACCAGGTCGACAGCGTTCCAAGTCTCCGTGTATTGCGTCATGAACATCAGGTGCAGCGTCTGGAACATGGGGCCGGTGACGTTCCAGTGGAAGTTGTGGGTCTTGAGATACAGGGTGTAGGTGTCGGCCAGCATGCGGCCGAGGCCGTCGGCGATCTTTTTGCGATCCTTGTCGTTGATGCCGATGTTGATGGCGACCGGTTTGTTCTTGCTCATGATGGTTCTCCTTCACACGTTGGTTGATGGATGGTGCGTCATGTTTCTGCACCGATGATGTTACACCTTCGCTCCGGCAAGTGAACTGTCCGTCCCCGCCGGAAAGGGGTGTCCGATCTGCTTGCTCATCTCGTTGCGTTCAGCGGCGTAGCGGCCGGTGAGCACGAAGCCGCTCATGCACTGTTCCGCATCGAGAAAAGCCATCTTCACGCCATCGCTGTTGGCGCGCAGTTGCCAGGAGCCGACCGCATCACGCGCCACCGGCAACACCGCAACGGGATGCGCGGGTGTCTTGACCACCACCGGCATGGCCGGGAACACCACCGGCGTCTCGCAGCCGGAAAGCGTCTTTGCCAGTGCGCGCGCCGCATGCATGATCGGCAACACGAAGGGTTGCACTTTCCCGTCGATCTCGGCGCAATCGCCCAGCGCGTAGATGGCCGGGTCGCTGCTGCGCAGGTATGCATCCACCTTGATGCCGCGATTCACTTCCAGTCCTGCCGCCTGCGCCAAAGCGATGCGCGGACGCAAGCCGACGGCGGACAACACCAGACCGGTTTGTAGTTGCGTGCCATCCGCCAGCGTCAGGGTATAGCCCTTCTCGTGACGATCCACGCGGCTGACCGAAGTAGCAAAATGCCAATCCACACCGATCGCCGCAAGGGGGGCGAGCAATTGCTTACCCGCTTGCTCAGGCATCAGGCTGGCGAGCGGATACGGACCGGGGTCGATGACACTGACCCGGTAGCCGGCTGTCGCCCAGTCGTTGGCGAATTCGCAACCGATGAGTCCGCCGCCCATGATGGTGATGTGCGCCACATCCTGCACTGCCTTGCGCAACTGCGCGTAGTCCGCGATGTCGTTGACCGACATCACCGCATCGGCCGCATCGCCCTGCACCGGGATGCGGATGGGGTCGGCACCCAACGCCATCACCAGTCTGCCGTATTCCAGTTCACCCGCACTGCTGGCCAGTGTTTTGTTCGTGCGGTCGATGGCATGCACCTCGGTCTCCGCCAGCAGCGTGATGCCGAGTTGCGCGGCCATCTCCGCCGCGCGCGTCAGCACCAGCCCGGCGGCATCCTTACCTTGCGCATAGGCATTGGAGAGCATGGGCTTGGAGTAGTAATCGCCGCTGTCGCGCGAGACCAGCGTGACCGGGATGTCGCGATCCAGTTTGCGCAGTTCGCGGATGACGGAGTAACCCGCCAGACCGCTTCCGAGTACGACGATTGGTTTCATGCTCTGCTCCCTCACCACGGCCCTCTCCCGGAAGGAGAGGGGATTGATACTGCACTTTGATCAGACCTCGATCATCTCGAAATCAGCCTTGGCCACGCCGCAATCCGGGCACGCCCAGTTCTCGGGAATATCCGCCCATTTTGTACCGGGCTTGATGCCTTCTTCGGGCAAACCCTGTGTCTCGTCGTAGATGAATCCGCACACCACACATTGCCAAACTTTCATGTCGTTCTCCTTAATCGTCTAATTGCTATCAAGCCGTGACCTTCGCCAACTGGGCCCGGTACTGGTTGGCATGGCGCTCTTCGACTTTCGCCAGTGCCGCGAAACGCTTGGCCGCTTTTTCCAGCGTGGCCTTGAACATCTCGGCGTGCTCCTTCGATTCGCCGATCTGCTGTTTGATCTCCTCGCTTGCAGCGGTGTGTCCTTCCTGCTGCGCGGCCTTGAGGAAGCCGGGGTACATCTCGGTATATTCGTAGGTCTCGCCCTCGATCGCCATCTGCAGGCAGCGCTGCGTGGTCATCTCGGATTTCGGATACAACAGGTCGAGGTGCCCCAGCGCGTGCATCACTTCCTGCGCGGCCGTCTCTTCGAACACGCGCGCCACATCTTCATGGCCCTCGGCGCGGGCGATATTGGCAAAATAGCGGTACTTGGTATGTGCCATCGATTCGCCGGCAAAAGCGGCTTCGAGATTGGCGTGTGTCTTGATGTCGGGTCGTTGCATGGTGTTCTCCTGTTCGGTTGGTTGAAAGCGTGGCTGCTGTCCACGGATGGCAATGTACGCAGGCTCGGCCAATCAATCCAATTGATTATTCAAAGCGATGTGATTTATTATTTAAATCGTGGAACAGCGCGCCAGAGCGCGGACTGCGCCGAGCGCTATCCGACCCCGCACGATGTGCCGGCATCATCACCCCAGAAAAATCCGGCAGACCCTCCTCTGCACGTTGCAACAACCCGCGTAGCCACCGTGCGGGCAATCAGCATCAGCCAATTGATTCCGATGGCACTCAGGTTCAGGTCATTCCCTCTGTTTCTTCGCCACAGCAGGCGCATCATCGCCGCCAGACAACCCTTCCAGACCGAGTCCGAACAGCACGAGTGCTGCCATGAAGGCCTGCAGGTAAATAGGATTTGATAAAAAAGTTTGCATGATGGACCTCCTTGCAGCGCCGCGCCGAGTGCAACTCGGCGCGGCACAAGACCTTCAAAACTTACCTCCGTGATTACGCCAGATCGAAGCGATCCAGGTTCATCACCTTGTCCCATGCCGCGACGAAGTCATGGACGAATTTCGCCTGTGCGTCCGCACTGGCATAGACTTCAGCCAAGGCCCGCAGTTGGGAATTCGAGCCGAAGACCAGATCGACGCGGGTGCCGGTCCACTTAACCTTGCCGGTCTTGCGGTCGCGCCCCTCAAACACCTCCTCGGCATCCGAGACCGGCTTCCACGTCGTGCCCATATCGAGCAGGTTGATGAAAAAGTCGTTGGTGAGCGTCCCTGGCCGTTGGGTGAATACGCCATGCCTGGACTGTCCGGCATTCGTACCCAGCACGCGCATGCCGCCCACCAGCACCGTCATCTCCGGCGCAGTCAACTTCAGCAACTGCGCGCGGTCGAGCAGCAACTCCTCGGCCGAAACGGAGTACTTGCTCTTCTGGTAGTTGCGGAAGCCGTCGGCGATCGGTTCAAGCACGGCGAAGGATGCCACGTCGGTCTGTTCCTGCGCGGCATCCATGCGGCCCGGCGTGAAGGGAGCCGTCACATTGTGACCGGCCTTCTGCGCCGCCTGCTCGACGCCGGCACAACCCGCCAGCACGATCAGATCAGCCAGCGAGACCCTCTTGCCGCCTGACTGCACGCCGTTGAAATCGCCCTGAATGCGCTCCAGCGTCTTGATCACCTTGGCCAGTTGCGCGGGCTGGTTGACCTCCCAATCCTTCTGCGGCGCCAGGCGGATGCGCGCGCCGTTGGCGCCGCCGCGCATGTCGGAGCCGCGGAAAGTCGAGGCTGAAGCCCAGGCGGTCGAAACCAGTTCGGATACCGACAGGCCGGACGCCAGCACCTTGGCCTTGAGCGCGGCGACATCCTTGTCGTTGACCAGCGGATGATCGACGGCGGGGATAGGGTCTTGCCAGAGCAGGTCTTCCTTCGGCACTTCGGCACCGAGGTAACGCGACTTCGGACCCATGTCGCGGTGGGTCAGCTTGAACCAGGCGCGGGCGAAAGCATCGGCAAATTCGTCCGGGTTCTGGTGGAAGCGGCGCGCGATTTTTGCGTAGGCCGGATCCATGCGCATCGCCATGTCGGCATCGGTCATGATGATCGGCGCCTTCTTCGATGCATCGTGCGCGGCCGGCGCCGTGTTGCTGTCGGTCGCCTGGTTGGGCGTCCACTGATGCGCGCCCGCCGGGCTCTTGGACAACACCCACTCGTTGCCGAACAGCATGTCGAGATAACTCATATCCCATTTCGTCGGCGTCGGCGTCCACGAGCCTTCCAGGCCGCTGCCGATCTGGTCGCCGCCTATGCCTGATTGGTAGGCGTTCTTCCAGCCCAGACCCTGCTCGGCGAGTCCGGCCGCCTCGGGGGCGGCGCCTACCTGCGCGGCATCGCCGGCGCCATGGCATTTGCCGAAGGTGTGTCCGCCGCAGGTCAGCGCCACGGTCTCTTCGTCGTTCATCGCCATGCGCGCGAAGGTCTCGCGCACCAAGCGGCCCGATTCGAGCGTATCGGGTTGGCCGCCAGGACCTTCTGGATTCACATAAATCAACCCCATCTGCACAGCGGCAAGGGGGTTTTCCAACTCACCCTCGATGGTCATGCGGGCTTTATCATCCAGCCATTTTTCTTCATTACCCCAATAGACGTCGATTTCCGGCGCCCAGATGTCCTCGCGCCCGCCGGCGAAACCAAAGGTCTTGAAGCCCATCGATTCCATGGCGACGTTGCCCGCGAGAATAATGAGGTCGGCCCAGGAAATTTTGCGGCCATACTTCTGCTTGATCGGCCACAGCAGTCGGCGCGCCTTGTCCAAATTGACGTTGTCGGGCCAACTGTTGAGCGGCGCGAAACGCTGGTTGCCGTGGCCTGCGCCGCCGCGGCCGTCTCCGGTGCGGTAGGTGCCCGCGCTATGCCAGGCCATGCGAATGAAAAACGGGCCGT
>Ga0210009_1003526_pt1 | contig 10029 bp, 7 predicted proteins | sample CryGeyCG2114_065_FD_185457 | JGI IMG/M metagenome (GOLD analysis project Ga0210009, IMG submission 185457) | Groundwater microbial communities from aquifer - Crystal Geyser CG12_big_fil_rev_8/21/14_0.65 (SPAdes) (version 2) | ecosystem: Environmental > Aquatic > Deep subsurface > Groundwater ... | reverse complement strand
ATCAACATCTCGCGGCTGTTATTCTTGAACCTGTTTGCCAAGGTGCCGGTGGTATGCGTTTTTATTCTCCCGAATTTTTAATTGAAGTTGAAGTGCTATGTAAACAATATCAAGTACTGTTAATTTTCGATGAAATCGCCACTGGATTTGGGCGCACAGGACAACTTTTCGCCTACGAACACACCCAACACAATGGAAAAATGGTTGTACCCGATATTCTCTGTGTAGGAAAAGCACTAACAGCTGGCTACATGAGCTTAGCGGCTGTTTTAACTTCAAATGCCATTAGTCAAACCATCAGCCAAGGGCCCGTTAAAGCCTTTATGCATGGCCCCACTTTCATGGGAAACCCTTTAGCCTGCGCTGTAGCCGTGGAAAGTATCAAGTTATTATTGGCCTCTGATTGGAAAACCAATATTGCACGCATTGAATCCCAACTCCTCAATTATTTATCCCCTTTAAAGCAAAATCCATTGGTTAAAGATGTTCGGGTTCTAGGTGCCATTGGCGTGGTTGAACTCCATCAACCCGTTGATATGCAAAGAGCTACAAATTACTTTAAAGTACAAGGTGTCTGGTTACGCCCTTTTGGAAAGTTAATCTATATGATGCCCCCCTATTGCATCAGTGACACTGAAATTCAACAAATTTGTACCGCCATTAAAGGTTATCTGCAGCAGATATAACAAACTCGCTCAGTATAAAAGAAAAGATCAGAATAGTGCATAGTCATCCATGATAAGAAAACTCTCTTCATTTTAACCAAGAGGCCCCAAACCTTACTTCCTTATTCACAACCAACGAAACACAAATCATCCCGTACAACTACTCCTTCCACAATGAGCTATTTCGCCATTTAATTTTGTTAAATTGGGCTACCCCATCAATTGACGGGGATGGTGTTAACCCTGATGGCTACGAATTAACTGGGAGTAATTTATTATCTAATAATTTCTTTGTAACCGCTGGATACACAGATGTTCGTGATCAGGTTAATTTTTTTGGATCGAATGTTCAATTGGAGTTAAAAGCAGAATATAACTACAGGGATGTTGATAATTCTCTCTCCTCTCTTATTATGGGTGCAGATTACGAATTCGCTCAAAACTTTTCAGCCTATGCTGATGCAAAGTTTACTGAAGATAGTGATAAAGCCTATTCTGTAGGTGTTCGCTACGCCTTCTGAAAAGTTTCCAAATAAAAAGCCCAGAAAACTGTTTTTTTATTTGAACAAATGCCTTTGATTCAAATGCTAATCTTGCTTTCGAGTAAATAACCATTCTGTTTCAGTCGATTGTTCTTTATTAAATACATATCCCTCTAGATTAAATTGTTGGAGTTGTTGTGGTTCTGATACCTGATGCAAAGCTGCGTAACGAACCATCAAACCACGCGCTTTTTTGGCAAAGAAACTGATGATCTTATATTGACCATTTTTCCAATCCTTAAAAACAGGAGTGATAATTTTACCATTAATTTTTTTATAATTAATGGCTGAAAAATATTCCTTGGATGCCAAATTGATAAGATATGGATTTTTTTGTTTTGAAAGAACTTGATTTATTTTATCTGTTAGCATAGAGCGCCAGAAAGCATAAAGATTATCACCTTGAGAGTTTTTAAGTTTTGTTCCCATTTCTAATCTATAGGGTTGCATTAAATCTAAAGGTTTAAGTAAGCCATAAAGCCCTGATAAAATTTTGAGCTGTTGCTGCAGATAATCTAGTTGCTTTACATTGAGAGTTTCTACATCTAGCCCCACATAAACATCACCAGTAAAAGTAAAAATCGCTTGCTTAGCGTTAGATGAGGTGAAAGGTTGTTGCCAATGTTGAAATCTCGCTGCATTTAACGCAGCCAGCTTATCACTGATCCCCATAAGTTTTGACAACTCTAACGGACTTAACGCTTTAGCAATGTCTATGAGTTGTTGTGAATAGTCTAAATACTCTGGATAACTCTCAGTTTCAACGGGAGACTTGCTATCAAAATCTAGGGATTTAGCCGGAGAAATTAACATTTGCATAGACACAGACCTAATTTTTATTTGTTCGAACTAGAATTATACAGAATTCTTTCAATGTTTGAATTCTTTGTTGTGTGACAGGCTTCACAGTATTTTTTGTAACAAGTTGTTACATTTGGCCATGCTTTTTATGGCGTATTACAAACCCCATCATAAAAAGTCTGAATTTCTTTGTAAATAGCAGCAGAAAAACAATAAAAAACTCGATAAAGATAAGATGAAATTTTGCTAAATTTTGACTAATAACACTAGATTACAATCAACTGTATAGCCAGGAAAGCTAAAATACATACTCATTGATTATTCTATTGGCCAAAGATGAATTACATCACTGAACAAATCTCAGAGTTCTCCTGTTTACTTAGGATATTTTACTGACAAACACTTAATGTAACAGTGAGGTAAATCCTATGGCTACTCAATTAACCCCTCAGGATCGTGTTGTTATTGACGATATCTTTGAATCTGCCAAGAGACAGTTTGGCGGAACTCAACAGTTATTTGCAGCTCCTTTGACTTTTTCGGATGATCAGGGCGGTATAAAATTCCAATTCCCTGAATGGATGACCAGTATTCGTCAATATCTCATCAGCCAATATGGAGAGAGAGAAGCTGGCACACTGATGTTGGATCTGATGTCAGAATGGATATCTTTGAGTCTAAATACAAGTGCAGTGATAGATCAAACACCATCTGTATCCCCTTCTACTAACTTAAATCCCATAAATACTGTACCGATGGTTATTACCTCAAAACGGCTTTGGGTTTCTTAACTTCATTTTCAAATAAAGGCTGTTACTCCACTCTGTCACTGTCATTCTCACTCAATCTTCACAAAAGATTGAGTGAGATAATTCGATTTAATTAAGGCAATATAAAGATGTTATCACCAAATTGTGAATATTTACTTGATTCACTTGAAGAAGCCTTATAGATTTAGGATCTATCTATTGACTGAGGTTCCATTCTTATGGTTTTATCCAAACAACTGCGTCCGTTTCCTTGGTTTGCCATAGTACTAAGTTATACGAGTCTATTACCTAGTTCTTTTTCAGCAACGCCAACAGCTTCTGCCTCTACAACAAATAACATTCTCAAACAACAAATAAAACAATCCCCTTTTATCCAACAAAGTAAACTCAAAGAAATCACTCTATCCAACAACCGACCTAGTTTTCTTTGGCTTAACAGTGAATCCCTCACCCCATTTGATCCTTATGCAATACATTCCATCAACATTCCTCAATCAATCACTGATCAAGTTCAACAACTATTATCCCAATTAGCATCATTTTACAAATTCACTCCAGAAGCGATTGCTGCGATCACTGTTTCCAGAATACACAACACAGGAGAAGGTGCTATTGTTATTGAATTACAACAACAATTTGACAATAAATTCGTTGTTGCCAAAAGAATGTCTCTTATCCTTAACCAAAAATTTCAACCTATCGCATTAAGTGGCATGTTAGCTTCAAATGCACCGGTGGCATCCAAGTTATTTATTAACGAGAACCAAGCATTGAACATAGCCTACCATAATCGTATGAGAACGGCTTTAAACTCGGTTATCCTACCTAGTTGGCAAGAAAACATCGCAACCGCGAAATCAATACAAGAAACTTTGGGTTTTAAACACTACGTTTTGGGCGATACCAAATCCTTCAATTCACAAAACCCAGCAAGAATCAGAGCAGTCTGGGAGCTTAATAGTGATAATTTGCTTGAGCCTGCATGGCAAGTCGAAATGCCTACTTCTGATAACACTAAAATGAGTTTAGACAGTTACCTCATCTCAGCGCATGGTGAAATTATCAATAAAAAAACGCTCACCAAAAATGCTGATTTTAATTATCGGGTATGGGCACAAACTGGTAATGATCACCATCCTTCGCAAGGACCTCAGGGAGATGATTTTTTTCCACACCCCACTGGCGTACCCGATGGAACAACTATTGTTCTTGGATCACCTTCTCTTATTCGTCTAAATTCCGCTAATTTTTCAAGGCAAGACCCTTGGTTAGCCAATAATGCCACTAGCACCAGTGGTAATAATATTATGGCTTATACAGATTCTGTCGAACCTACAGGGTTAACAGCCAACTCAATCGATCATTTAGCCAACACGACCTCGAGTACAACCTTTGATTATAGCTATAACTTCAATATTGCCCCCGAAACCTCCACCTCAACTCAAAATGCAGCATTGGTTCAAGCATTCTATGTCACCAATTTTCTACATGACTGGCTTTACGATTCCGGCTTTAATGAAGCATCAGGCAATGGGCAAGTCAATAATTTTGGTCGTGGTGGATCAGATGGCGATCCTGTATATATTGAAATACAAGATTTTGAAAAAAGAAACAATGCACAAATGACGGTTCCCTCAGATGGAAGTAGTGCCACCATGGAGGTGTTTTTATGGGATGGTCCATCAATACATCAGGTAGAAATTATTGAACCCAGCAATCTGACGGCTGTATTTGAAACAGGCGCAGCTCAATTTGGCCCGAATAACTTTGATATCCAAAATCAATTGGTTTTAGTTGAAGATGGTATTGTGGATACGACTCTTGATGATCCCAGTATTCATGATGGCTGTGAAGCCTTTACCAATGGCGCTCAAATGGTAGGAAAAATTGCGGTCATTGATCGTGGCGCCTGTTTTTTTGTGGATAAAATATCAAGGGCAGAGGCAGCAGGCGCTGTGGGTGTCATCATTATCAACCAAAAGCCCGATGGCGTACTCAATATGGGGGGGGGAGAAAATCCTCCTGTAATCAATATCCCTTCTCTTATGATTTCCAAAGCCGATGGAGACCCCATCAGAACTGAACTGGAAAACCAAACATTTATCACAGCTAATTTATTTAGGCAAACCGACGTTGATCATGATGGAGCATTAGATAACGCCCTTCTCGCACATGAATGGGGGCATTTTGTGAATAATCGCTTGGTGAATATTGGCTCTGGCACTCAAGCAAATGGCATGGACGAAGGCTGGTCTGATTTTTTGGCTCTGTTATTTTTGGTCAATGAATCAGATATTGATAATATTGATGGCGCATTCCCAATGAGTGCCTTTGCAAACAGCAGCAAAAACTCAAGCTATTATGGTATTCGACGCATGCCCTACTCGAGCGATATGAATAAAAACGTACTGACTTTTAAACATATTGCAGATGGCACGCCCATTGAAAATATCGAAAATATTGCTTTTGGAAGTGATGGCTTGAACAATAGTGAAGAACATTCCACGGGTGAAGTATGGGCCAGTATGTTATGGGAAGGCTATGTCGGGCTCATTAAAGACCCACGTCATAGTTTTACACATGCACAATCACTAATGAAAAACTACCTCATTGCCTCTCTTAAAGCCACACCAGATAACCCCAGTTTCGTCGAAGCCAAAGAAGCGCTATTAGCAGTAGTTCAGGCTTCAGATGCCCAAGATTATCAAATTTTCTTAGAAGGATTTGCTAAAAGAGGAAATGGAATAGGCGCTATCGCCCCCAATAAAAATACCACAACCAATGTTGGTGTGGTAGAAAGTTTTGCTAATGGTCACAACTCGTTAATTGCAGATGCTGGCGCAGATATCAGTGCTACCGAGGGAACTACAGTGGAATTAGATGGATCATCCTCAGTGGATCAAGATGGTCATATAACGACAGTGCTATGGACACAAACAGCCGGAATGCCGGTTGCCATCCAAAATGCAGATCAATTAATCGCCTCATTTAGCGCGCCTGAAGTTACTTCTATAGCAACACTGTCCTTTAGATTAACCATTACCGATGATAGCGGAAATACCGCTGCAGATAATCTGATTGTAACCATTAATGACAACACTCCACCTCCACCGCCAACGCCAAGCTCAAGTGGTGGTGGCGGTGGTGCTACAATGTTCTGGTTTTTGGGCTTGTTACTGCTAAGAGTACTCAAAGTTAAATCTGTTTCCTCTTAATATATTTAGCAAAAAAAACCTGCAACATGTGCAGGTTTTTTAACGATTATTCCAAAATCACATAAGTGCTTCTTGATCTGCGCCTTCTTTTTCTAATTGAGGAGGCATTAAATCTTCTCTGCTAACCCCCAAATAGAGAGCCAAAGTGCTTGCTACATAGATAGATGAGTATGTACCAATCATAATACCAATCAACAATGCGCTGGAAAAACCATGGATAGTTTGCCCGCCCCATACAAACAAGGCAAATAATACGAACAAGGTAGTGCCAGAAGTAATTAATGTTCTGGTTAAGGTTTGATTTAAGGAACGATTAACAACGTCACCTGGCGTACCCTTACGGATTTTTAAAAAGTTTTCACGAATACGATCATAAACCACAATGGTATCGTTTAATGAATAACCAATAACGGCCAAAATTGCCGCTAATACGGTGAGATCAAACTCTAAATGAAGTAAAGAGAACATACCAACGGTGATGATAACGTCATGAGCCAATGCTGCAACCGCACCGACAGAGAATTTCCATTCAAAACGTACAGCAACATAGAGCATAATACATATCAGCATAATAACCACCGCTAAGATGCCTTGCTCCGTCATTTCATCACCAATCGCTGGATGAATAATTTCTGTTTCTTTAAGTTTCACTTTTGTTCCATCAGCAGACAATATATCCATAAGATTTTTAGATAAGTTCTCGGTTTCCTGTCCTTTTAAAATGGGTAATCGTATCTTAACCTCATCATTACTTCCGAAGGTTTGAACCACAGCTTTTTCTATTCCATTGGTTTCAAGCTGTTGACGAATTTTGGGTAAATCTGCATCTTTTTCAAATTGCACTTCTATCATAGCTCCACCAGTGAAGTCTAATCCAAAATCCAATCCATTTTTAAATAAAGATCCCACAGAAATCAAAATAAGTAACAGAGAAAAACCAAGCGCTACTTTGCCAACTTTGAGGAAATCTAAATTCAGTCTTTCGCTTAATAATGTCATGACAGTCTCCTAAATTGACAAAGATTCAACTTTTCTACCACCATAAATCGCATTAATCAAAGCACGACTCGCTATAATAGCAGTAAACATTGAAGTGATAATACCGAGAGCTAATGTCACAGCAAAACCCTTGATTGTGCCTGTTCCAATGGCAAACAAAATAACTGCAGCAATTAATGTGGTGATGTTTGCATCCATGATGGTGCTAAAGGCGCTATCATAACCATTATGGATTGCGCGTTGTACACCACTTCCTCCAAGCAACTCCTCTTTAATCCTTTCAAAAATCAGCACATTGGCGTCAACCGCCATACCCACTGTCAATACAATACCAGCAATACCAGGTAAGGTTAAGGTCGCATCTAATAAGGACATTAAAGCCACCAATAACACGATGTTAATCAGAAGCGCCAAGTTGGCTATCAGGCCAAATACTCGGTAATAAATCAACATAAAGCCTAGCACCATTGCCATACCAATTTTCATGGCCACAATGCCTTTATCAATATTTTCTTGACCTAAACTAGGTCCAATGGTGCTTTCGCTGACAAATTTAAGCGGAGCAATCAAAGCGCCCGCACGAATTTTCATCACAAGATTGGTGGCCTCGTCAACACTATCAAGCCCAGTGATTTCAAAGTGACTGCCCAGTGTTGAACGAATGGTTGCGACACTAATCACCTTCTCAATCTTGCTGAGCTTATCTTTAGGTTTCATCACACCATCAACTTCTTCATATTCAGTTTTATATTCTGTGAAAAGTACGGCGAGAGGTTTTCCCACGTTTTGCCCACTAATGGTCGACATACGTGAAGCACCTTTTGAATCAAGTGCAATATTTACCTTAGGCGCACCATTCTGATCCACACCAAAACTTGCATTCGATACATTAAGCCCTTTTACCACCACACTCTTTTTTAACAAAATTGGCATGCCATTTTCACGATGATATAACTCAGCATCCGGAGGTACTCTGCCATTAAGTGCGGCCTGAAGATCTGCAGATTGATTTTGTAATCTAAATTCCACAGAAGCCGTCACACCAATAATTTTTTTAGCTTGTGCAGAATCTTGAACGCCAGGTAGCTGTACCACAATTCGGTTCAAACCTTGACGTTGAATATAGGGTTCAGCAACACCTAATTCATCGACACGATTTCTTAAAATCGTAGTGTTTTGTTCAACGGCATAATCTCTAATTTCTTTGAGTTTCTTCTCGGAAACTCGACTCTTAATGGTATAGAAAGCCCCTTGTTGTTGTGCAATGGAAATTAAGCCTGGGAATTGAGTTTCAACCACATTTAACGCTTTATCTCGAGTATCTGCATCACGAAACAACAACACCATGCCACCATTTTTAACCGATTCAATTCTTGAATAACGAATTTTCTTTTCCCTTAATGTGGTTTTCATATCATCCACATACTGTTGTTCGCTTTTCTCCACAGCCACATCCATATCCACTTCCAGCAAGAAGAAGATACCGCCACTTAAATCAAGACCTAATTTCATGGGCGCGGCGTGCAGTGCGGCTAACCAATCTGGAACAGAGGTCGCCATATTAATAGCAACCACATAGTCCTGCCCCAACAATTGACTGGCCACTTCTCTGGCTGTTGCTTGATCGGTTTGGTTATTTAAACGAATTAAAATATTGCCCTTTGTTTCTATTGCAACAGATTTTGGAATAATATTTTTATCTTTTAGTCCCTTTTCAATTTTATCGACTATAGCCTGACTAATGGGTGCAGTACTATCAGCAGAAATTTGTACTGCTGGGTTATTAGGATACAAATTAGCCAAGGAATAAATAATTCCCACCACTAACAGGATTAATACCATCATATTTTTCCAAATAGGATAAGTATTCATAGTGCGTTGTGTTTGATTAAAAAACATATCAATTATCCAGTTAAATTTGCTTCAATATTTATTGATCATAAAGCGCAAATGATGAGGTGAGTTATTGAATTAAGCTTTCAAAGATTTAATGGTACCTTTGGGTAAGGTACTGGCAATCATGCCGCGTTGTACAACCACTTCAGTGTTTTCTGCAATTTTCAACACCACAAGGTTCTCGTTCAACTTGACTATTTTTCCCAAAAGTCCACCATTCGTGGCGACTTCATCACCTTTCTCTATGGCATCCAACATGGCTTTATGTTCTTTCGCTCTTTTACTTTGAGGTCTAATAAGGAAAAAATAAAACACCAAACCAAAAACCAGGAAAATTCCTATTTGAGCCATACCACCACCTTGAGCTTGTGCTGGTTCACCCGCAGCCATTGCATTACTAATAAACATTTATCATACCTCTAGAAAAATCAAAAAGAATACAGGGAAAAATTCGTCTATCGTCGGCTTTGATTTGTTATTCTTTATTCTTGGCCACTTCAGCGAATTGTTTCATAGTTAATTTATTAAGATTGGAAAAGTCCAATCCATTTTATGACTAAAATCTCTACTTTTTTCAGAACAATCTTGTTATTGGGTCAAACTAGGCGTTTTCAAGCCCCTTTTTGCATAGAACTCGTCAACAAAGGCGCACAATGTACCTGTTTCTATGGCATTACGCAAACCCGCCATGAGTCTTTGGTAGTAGCGTAAATTAGCAATAGTGGCTAATCGTGCCCCTAGGATCTCATGACACTTATCTAAATGATGCAAATATGCCAAACTGTATTGAGTACAGGTTTCACAATCACATTCTGGATCGAGTGAACCCGTATCCGTTTTATATTTTGAGTTACGAATTTTAACCACACCGGTGCTGGTAAAATAATGCCCATTTCGAGCATTTCGAGTCGGCATTACACAGTCGAACATATCAATACCGCGTCTAACGGCTTCGACTAAATCCTCAGGCTTCCCCACCCCCATTAAATAGCGAGGTTTATCTTTTGGCATATCTGGCTCAAGGTTATCGATCACTTTGAGCATTTCGTCCTTAGGTTCACCTACAGATAATCCGCCAATTGCATAGCCATCAAAACCGACCTGAGTAAGACCTTGTAAGGAACGAGTTCTTAAATCACCA
>Ga0210009_1003525_pt1 | contig 10030 bp, 8 predicted proteins | sample CryGeyCG2114_065_FD_185457 | JGI IMG/M metagenome (GOLD analysis project Ga0210009, IMG submission 185457) | Groundwater microbial communities from aquifer - Crystal Geyser CG12_big_fil_rev_8/21/14_0.65 (SPAdes) (version 2) | ecosystem: Environmental > Aquatic > Deep subsurface > Groundwater ... | reverse complement strand
TTTTTTGCTTTTGATAGATCGGCTTTCAGTTGCTCGATCATTTTTTCGGTTAGTTCCATAGTGTAAATCTCCTTTTCGGATTATGGTTAATAAATTAGTGATTTTTTTCTCATAGATAAATGCTGTTGAGCGTAGCGAAACAGCATTTATCTAAATCAGCTTATTAACCATTTACACAAAATTCTTTACACTACTAAAATTAATGTTTATTCTGGTTCGATAACGTCATCATCTTCTCTAACTACTTTTGCAATATCAGCAATTGAATCACCGTCGTTTAATCTTATTATTCTAACACCCTGTGTATTTCTACCCATCACACGTATATTTTTTACTCCTTGTTTGATTACCATTCCTTTTGTTGTAATAATAACCAATTCATCACCATCAACGACTTCCATCATAGAGATCAATTTACCTACCTTTTCGTTGGTTTTAACTGTTATAACACCTTTGCCGCCTCTATGTGTTGTTCTATAATCATTTATATCGGATCTTTTTCCATAACCTCTGCTGGTTGCAACTAAAATTGATGCTTGTCTCTTCATTACAACTAATCCAACAACAATGTCATCCTTTCCTAACCTAACACCCCTTACACCGGTTGCTGTTCTTCCCATTTGACGAACATCCTTTTCATTAAACCTTATGGCAAAACCGTTTCTTGTACCCAAAACAATATCGTTGTTTCCATCTGTTAATTTTACGGCAATAAGTTTATCGTTTTTAACAATATTGATTGCATTGATTCCCCCTCTCCTAACATTTCCATAAGCAGAAAGAACTGTTTTCTTTACAGTTCCTTTCAGGGTTGCCATAATTATGTTTTGGCTGTCGGAAAATTCCTTTACCGAGACAAACGCCGTTATGTTTTCTTCTTTATCTTTTTGAATTAAGTTTTGAATTGATCTTCCTCTTGCTGCTCTTCCAGATTCCGGAACTTCAAACACTTTTAACCAATAACATTTGCCTTTATCTGTAAAAATTAAAATGTAATGATGGGTTGAAGCAACGAACATATGTTCAATAAAATCTTCATCTTTTGTTCCTGCTCCTGTAACTCCTTTTCCTCCCCTTCCTTGTTTTCTATAACCACTTACAGGAAATCTTTTAATAAATCCGTTGTGTGAAATTGTTACAACAACATCTTCTTCCGCTATCATATCTTCTAAGGAAAACTCTTCATAATCCTTAACTATTTCTGTTCTTCTTTCGTCACCAAATTTCTCTTTTATTTCTTTTAACTCATCAGAAATAATTAAATATCTTCGCTCTTCGTTTGAAAGTATACCTTTAAGTTTTTCAATTAGCTTTATTATTTCTTTATATTCTGATTCTATTTTTTCTCTTTCAAGCCCTGTTAATCTTTGAAGCCTCATTTCCAAAATTGCTTTGGATTGAACTTCGCTTAACTTGAATTTTTTCATCAAGTTGGTTTTTGCAGTTTCAGTATCTTTAGATTTTTTTATTGTCTTAATTACTTCATCAATATTATCGAGAGCAATTATATAACCCTCTAATATATGTGCTCTTTTTTCTGCAGAATCTAATTCATACTTTGTCCTTTTTATTAACACATCCATTCTGTGGTCAATAAAATGCTGCATCATTTGTTTTAGGTCTAAAGTTTGTGGTCTACCATTAACCAATGCAAGCATTATTATTCCAAATGTATTTTGCATTTGTGTGTGTTTAAATAATTGATTTAAAACAATCGGCGGTTGAGCATCTCTTTTCAATTCAATTACAATTCGCATTCCGTCTCTGTCAGATTCATCTCTTAAATTAGAAATATCGTCTATCTTTCCGCTTCTTACTAAAATTGCAATTTTTTCTATTAGGTTTGATTTATTAACCTGGTATGGAAGTTCTGTAACAACAATATTTTCCCTACCATTTTTTAATGTTTCAATGTTGGCTTTAGCTCTTATTTTTAAAATCCCGCGACCTGTTTTATAAGCGGATTTTACTCCATCAAAGCCGTAAATTATTCCACCTGTTGGAAAATCTGGCGCTAAAACATGTTTCATTAATTGCTCTGAGGTTGTAGTTGGTTTTTTTATTAAAGCAATTAATCCATTTATAATTTCTGTAAGATTGTGCGGAGGAATATTTGTTGACATACCTACTGCAATACCGCTTGAGCCGTTAATCAATAAGTTTGGAATGTAGGATGGTAAGACTGTAGGTTCTTGTAATGAATCATCAAAATTTGGAATAAAATCAACGGTGTTTTTATCAAGATCTTTCAACATTTCGTTTGCAATGTTAGCCATTCTTGCTTCAGTATAACGCATTGCCGCAGGAGAGTCACCGTCTACAGATCCAAAATTTCCTTGTCCTTCAACAAGTGGATATCTTAGAGAAAATTCCTGAACCATTCTAACCATAGAATCATAAACGGCCGTATCACCATGTGGGTGATACTTACCTAGAACTTCACCCACAATTCTTGCTGACTTTTTATATGGTTTATTGTGTGTTACACCCAGATCTTTCATTCCATAAAGCACTCTTCTATGTACAGGTTTAAGCCCATCTCTTACGTCAGGTAATGCTCTGGAAACTATTACAGACATCGAGTAGTCTATGTAAGACGACTTCATTTCATCTTCTAATGATACAGGTATTATTTTTTCAAAAATTGTTGCCATGCTATTCTGTTATGTTTTAACTGTTACTAAATATCCAAATTTTTAACATATTTGGAGTTCTTTTCAATAAATTCTCTTCTGGGTTCTACTTCGTCACCCATTAACGTTTCAAAAATTTTGTCTGCTGATGCAGCACTTTCAAGGTTGACTTGAAGAATCGTTCTTGTTTCAGGATCCATTGTTGTTTCCCAAAGTTGAAGAGGGTTCATTTCTCCAAGACCTTTATATCTTGAAATAGTTACACCCTTGGTTTTTGATTCTTCGGTTTCATCTTCAATCTCTTCTACATCAACATCTTTACCATTTACTTTTAATCTCTTTAAAATTTCATCCCTTTCTTTTTCATCAAAGGCATATTGTTCTTGTTTTCCCTTCTTAATTTTATAAAGAGGTGGTTGAGCAATATAAACTTTTCCTGTTGATATAAGCTCTTTCATATGTCTATAGAAAAATGTTAATAGCAACGTTCTAATATGGCTTCCATCAACATCTGCATCTGTCATTAAAATTATTTTTCCATATCTGGATTTTGTTTCGTCAAACTCTGCACCAAATCCTGCACCAACAGCAGAAATAATTGCTTTAATTTCATTGTTTTCAAGAATTTTGTTTAGCTTTGCTTTTTCCACATTTAATATTTTTCCTTTCAAAGGTAGAATGGCCTGAAATCTTCTGTCCCTGCCTTGTTTTGCAGAACCACCCGCTGAATCACCCTCAACAATATAAATTTCACAATGCTCAGGGTCTGTTATAGAGCAGTCAGCAAGTTTTCCTGGTAGATTCATATTGTCTAGTGCATTTTTCCTTCTGGCGAGCTCACGTGCTTTTCTGGCAGCATTTCTTGCTTCTGCTGCTCTCATACATTTTTCAATAATTTTTTTGCCAACAGAAGGGTTTTCTTCTAAAAATTCTCCAAGTTTTTCACCAACCAATGTTTCAACAATTGATTTGGTTTCGCTGTTGCCTAACTTTGTTTTTGTCTGTCCTTCAAACTGTGGTTCAGGTACTTTTACAGAAATAATTGCAGTCAGCCCTTCTCTGAAATCATCCCCTGTCAATGTTAGTTTTCCTTCTTTTATCAAACCATTTTTATATGCATAGTTATTTAAGGTTCTGGTCAAAGCTGTTTTAAAACCAACTAGATGTGTACCACCTTCATGAGTGTTAATATTATTTACATAAGAAAAAATGTTTTCTGAATATACGTCCGTATATTGAAAGGCGATCTCTACCGGTGTTTCTTCTTTTTCACCCTCGATGTAAACGGTTTTGTGTAGCTGTGTTCTTGTGCTGTTTATATATTTAACAAACTCAATAATTCCGCCTTTAAAATGAAAGGTTTCTTCTTCACCACCATTTCTTTTATCAATAACTTGAATAGAGATTGTTTTATTTAAATAGGCCAGCTCTCTCATTCTATCAGCTATGGTGTCAAACTTAAATTCAGATACTTTAAATATGCTGCTATCCGGCAAGAAGGTTACTTTTGTCCCGGAATCTTTTTGTTTTACTTTTCCTACCTCCTTTACTCTATACTGAGGAATACCCTTTTTGTATTCCTGAACATATACTTTTCCATCTCTTTTTACTTCTACCTTTAGCCATTCGGACAAAGCATTAACAACTGAGACACCAACACCGTGCAAACCACCCGAGACCTTATATGAGTTTTTATCAAATTTACCACCGGCGTGTAATACAGTCATTACAACTTCAAGTGCAGAAATTTTTTCTTCTTTGTGAATATCAATCGGAATTCCTCTGCCGTTATCTTCAACACTTACACTCTCATCTTTATTAATTGTTATAATAACTCTATCAGCATACCCTGCCAAAGCTTCATCAATACTGTTATCTACAACTTCATTTATCAGGTGATGGAAACCCCTTGAGCTAATATCACCAATATACATTGCGGGTCTTTTTCTAACTGCATCAAGCCCCTTTAACACATTAATGTTTTCTGCGTTATAGTTTCCGTTTTTTGCTTTTTGTTTTGCCATTTTTTATTTATCTGTTCTTTTAACTTTTAAGGTGTAAATTTTATCCATTTAATTATTTCTGTCTTAAAGTACGTATTAATTTTTTTAATGATTTCAATTTCTTTAAATTTTAACTCGTTCCTCCAAACTGAATTCTCAACCTTAAGGAATAATCTTTTCTTCTCTATCTTCTCAGGAACAACTGCTTTTTTAAATTCTGGAAAAATCGAATGAAACTCTGATATTACCATTGATTCTTTTACAGTGCTTCTTATTCCTTTTAATTTTGGTTCCTTTTCAAAAATTTCCTTAAGGCTTTTAAAACCACTAGGCATATTTTGCAACACCTTCGTTCACTTTTATAATTTTATCATCATTTTGTTTATCAAAGAAAGAAAAATCTGCAAGATCTGTAACGGTAACAAATGCTTGTCCTACCTTTCTTAAATAACTGCTAATTTTTTTTGCTCTTAATGAATCTAACTTTCCAAAAACATCATCAAGCAAAAACATAGGTGTTGTTCCACTTAACTGTTTTAAATAAAAAAACTCGGCAAATCTTAAAGCTATTTGAAAGGTTTTGTGCTGCCCTTGAGATCCATATTTTTTTAGTTCTATATTGTCTAATAAAAAAATGAATTCGTCTTTATGTGGTCCAACCAGGTTCACTGATCTTTTTAATTCATCTTCTTTTTTTAATTTTAATTGGTTTCTAAATTTTTCTTCAAGGTTTGTAATGTTTTGTTCTTCTGAACTTAAAAACGAATAAACAATGTTAGGTTTTTCTTCGTTTTCCATTATTTCTAAATAAGAATTCATAACATATTTTTTAAATTCATTTATAAAACCAAACCTTTTTTTGATTAAATAAATTCCGGATTGTATTAATTTTTCATTCCATGATTCTAATTCATTAAATAATTGGTTTGAAGAATTGTTCTTTAACAGAAACAAAAGAGCTGCTCTTTGTTTTATAGTTTTATTATAGTCTAACAAGTTTTTTAGATATGTTTCGCTTGCCTGGCATAAAATTGAATCAAAAAATTTTCTTCTGTCACCTGGAAAACCCTTTGTCAAAAAAAGGTCTGCAGGTGTTAATGTAACTATTGGAAAACTTCCTATAATCTCTGTTGTTTTGTTTATCTTTTTATCATTCTTTAAATATGTCTTTTTGTTATTATCTAAAGAATAATATACACGAACTTTGTTTTCGTTTTTTGTTTTAATTTTTCCTTCTATCTCAAAATTATTCTCGCCTAAAAAAACAACCTCGCTATCATTTCTTGTATTAAAATTTCTGTTTGTGCACAAATAATATATTCCTTCCAATATTGTTGTTTTCCCTGCACCGTTTGATCCAACTATAAAATTTAACTTTTTTGAAAAAGTTAGGTTGGTTTCTTTGTGTTTTCTAAAATTTTTTAGACGAATAGATAATAATTTCATTCTACCCATTTAAACGAACAGGCATTAATAAAAGCATCAGGTCTTCATCTTCTTTTTGTTTTGTCGGCTCTATTATACATGCTTTTGTCGGAGAATGAAGTTTAAATAAAATTTCATTTTCGTTTATATGTGAAAGTATATCTAAAACATATGCTGTGTTAAAACCAATATCCATCTGGTCGCCGCTATATTCACATTTAACTTGTTCTTTTGCACTAGATCCGCTGTCAATATCTTCTGCTGCTACAATCAGGCTGTTTTCATTAATTGAAAACTTAACCTGTTTTGTATTTGTTGTAGAAAACAGGCACATTCTTTTTACTGTAGAAAGTATTTCGTTTTTATTTATTTTTAGTTCTGTTTCGTTTTCCATCGGAATTACGCTGTTGTATGCAGGATACTTCTCTGCAATTAACCTTGATACAAAAATCACATCTCCAATATTAAAACAAACATTGGTTTTACTAAAAGTTGCTTTTATTTCTTTTTCCGTTAATAATTTTGATAAAACATTTATTGCTCTTTCTGGAATTATAAATTGTTCTTCTTTAGGATTCTTAATTTTTTTGTTTGTATATCTAACCAGTCTGTGTCCGTCTGTTGAAACGAAGTTTACTCCTTCTTTTGTAAACTCAAACAACATGCCTGTCATGGCCGGACGCATATCTTCTTTGCTCATAGCAAATGATGTTAGGTCTATAGCTTTTTTTAATTCTTTACCATTTATATTTATTTCATTTTCTGAAACTACTTCTGGAACTGTTGGAAATTCTTCGGGCGAAGAATACCCAAGACTGTATGTTCCGTTGTCTGTAGATATTTTAAGTTTTGAATTAGTTCCTGTTTCAAACTTAATTTGCGTATCGCTTAACGTTCTTACAACATCATATAAAAGATGTGCAGGCACAACGATTTTTGTTTTTCCTTCTGAATTAATCTTCATAGAAGAGCGTAAAGAAATTTCCAAATCGGTAGAATAAACCGTTAACAAACCTTCTTCTATTTCAAACAAAAAGTTCTCTAAAATAGACATTGGGGTTCTTGTTGGTACGGCGGGTATTACTTTTGATAAAAGTTTTTCTAGCTCTTTACTATTTAAATTAAACTCCATTAAAACCTCTCATATTTATCATTTAAAATTACACTTTTTTCTCTCTAATCTCAATTAAATGAGACTTAAAAATTCTTTCTTTTTTAATTATTTTCAAGGTTTTTTCTTGGTTTATGGGCTTGTCGGTGTGCTTTGATCTTCGCTAGTTGTTAGGGTTGCAGAAAGCGTAAAAATACCGTCTTTAATAGTGCTTGTATAAATTACATTAACTTTAGTATCTGCTTTAATTAATACCGATCCGGTAACATCTCCAAATGTTGTTGAACTTGTTGCACCTATCGGTAAATTAAAACTTGTAGCATAAGAATAAGTACCTTGTTGAATTTCTGTAATGTCAGCTTTTTGTCCAACACTTACTGTAATTGCTTCACCTCTAAAATTAATAATTAAATCGGTGGTCGATAAGTTATTAAATGTAACCCTGTTGTCAACCTTTGTTTTACAGCCTTGAGATGATATAACTAATATATAAAATATAAGAATTAAATAAAGATATTTATTCTTTTTTATTTTAGAAATTGTTTTGATTAGCATACCTCAACTAACTAAAAAATTTAAATATAATCAATAAAATATTTTTATTAACACCATTAATTAATATATAATATATATATAAATAAATTAATAATTATTATAAATGTGTTAATATGTTAATAAGCCTATAAAACCTTGTCTAAAAAGAATTTTACAAAAAAGAAAAGTTTAATAAAAAGTTCTTACAATTTTATTATTAACATAAAAATAAAAAGAGAGGTGTTTTTAACAAATAACCAGACTCTTATTAACACATTTTTAACATAATTAAACGCTGTCTAATTCAATTTTTTCTTTTATTTTTTTTACCAGTTCTTTCATAGACTCATCAACAATAATGTTTTTTTCAACAGACGTACAAGCATGAATTACAGTAGAATGATCTCTTCCACCAAAATGCAGCCCAATAGTTTTAAGCGAAGAACGAGTCAGGTCTTTAGCAAGAAACATGGCTATTTGTCGAGCAAGAACCACTTCTTTCTTTCTTGTCTTATCTCTTATTTTATCTTCACCAACATTTAAGAAACTGCAAACCACGGAAGTAATATTTTCAATGGTGACGTTTACCTGTCTGCTGGTAGCAATTTCTTTTACAGTAGTTTTAACTAAATCAAAATCAATTTTTTTTGAATTTAATGAAGCGTTTGCCAGGAGTTTAATTAAACAACCTTCCAGCTCTCTTATATTAGAAACAATATGAGAGGCAATATATTCAAATATCTCGGTTGGTAAAGCTAAACCAAACTCTTCTGCTTTTCTTCTAAGAATAGCATTTCTTGTTTCAAAGTCAGGTGGTTGTATATCTGCAGACAAACCCCATTGAAAGCGGGAAATAAGCCGATCGTCCATTCCTTTTAAATCTTTTGGAGGTTTATCACTGGTTAGTATAATTTGTTTTCCTGATTGATGAAGAGTATTAAAAATATGAAAGAACAGATCCTGTGTTTTTTCTTTTCCAATTAAAAATTGTATGTCATCTAAAATTAAAACATCCATGCTTCTATAAAAATTAGAAAACTCATTCACTTTGTTTGATTGAATAGCCTCAACAAACTCTATCGTGAAAATATCTGATGACAGATAAATTGCTTTTTTTAAAGGAAAGTTTTGTATTATTTTATTTCCTATCGCTTGAACCAAATGTGTTTTACCTAAACCAACACCTCCATAAACAAAAAGAGGATTAAAAGAAGTGCCACCAGGATTATCACCAATCGCTCCAGCTGCTGCCCTTGCAAGCTGATTACCTTCTCCTTTAATAAAATTATCAAAAGTGTATCTTGGATTTATGTAGGTTTCAAAGTCGGGCTTTTCTATTTCAACACTTTTTTTAACAGCTTTTTCCTGTTTAACAAAAACAGGGTTGTGCTCTTCATCTTTTTCATCTGCAATTATATAAGCCAGGTTTGCATCCGGACCAATCACCGAAGTTATTGTTGAATGAATTAGTGAATTAAAGTGTTCATCAATCCATTCCCAAAAAAATTGGCTTGGCAAAAGGACCTTTAAGGTTGAATTATTTATGTCAATTGGTTTTATAGGTAAAAACCAAGTGTTGAAGGTCATTTGGGAAACATTTCGCTTAATATTAGTTAAACAGTTGTTCCATATTTTCTCTGAATTGAGATCAACTTTCTTAGGGGTTTGGGTTTCCAACATTAAATTTATCCACAAAAGTAAAAGGTTAAAAAAACAAGTTAATTATTAAAAAACGAAAAAAACGTGTTTGACCACCACAATTATCAACAAACGGCCAACATCAAAACAAAAGACGTAAACAATTAAAAACAAATGGTTTACAAGCTCTCAAATAATAAAACAAACAATCTTTTAATATTTTAGCAGTAAAAACCAACACATCTTTTTTTGTGAAACATTTTCACAAAAAAAAGTTATCAACAACATATTAACCAAAATAGTAGGTCAATATAACATGTTAAAAATATAACTATTTATGCTCACTATGCAAATTAATCATTAAAAATAATTTATATTTTTACATTAACAGGTACAACAAAAACATGTGCAAAACGCTTGTTTTTTTTCCTATTTTTACATAATTTTACACTCTTTTGAGTATAAAGGAATTATAATGAAAAGAACATTTCAACCAAGCAATCGTAAAAGGAAAAATAAGCACGGATTTCGTGAAAGAATGAAGAGTGTTGGCGGAAGAAAAGTGATTGCAAGTCGTAGAAATAAAGTCAGAAAGAAACTTACAGTTAGTGATGAGAATTAATTGCATTGAAAGAGTTCGGTCTTTCTACTTTTGAAAAACTCAAAAGTAGAAAAGAAATAAAGGA
>Ga0210009_1003524_pt1 | contig 10031 bp, 6 predicted proteins | sample CryGeyCG2114_065_FD_185457 | JGI IMG/M metagenome (GOLD analysis project Ga0210009, IMG submission 185457) | Groundwater microbial communities from aquifer - Crystal Geyser CG12_big_fil_rev_8/21/14_0.65 (SPAdes) (version 2) | ecosystem: Environmental > Aquatic > Deep subsurface > Groundwater ... | reverse complement strand
TCCGGCGCCGGAGGTGTCAATGTCGTTATCCTGCATCAGCCTGGCATTACCCAGCAGTACAGCTTTTCCTCCGACCGTGGCGCTTACCCCCTTGCCCGTCACAGCAGCAAACCCTTCAACCCCGGCCAGCTCAAGGCCTCGTTCTGTTGCAGCGGCAATCATGGCCTCCGCCAACGGGTGTTCACTGGCCTTCTCTATACTGGCAGCCAGAGTCAAAACTTCATCTTCAGTGGTATCACCCATCGTCTGAATCGAGGTCAATGCAGGTTTGCCCTCGGTTAGCGTTCCTGTCTTGTCCACGACGACGGTATCCACCTTCTCCAAAAGCTCCAGCGCCTCGGCATTTTTGATTAATACACCGGCTGACGCACCACGACCGGTGCCTACCATAATCGAAATCGGCGTTGCCAGCCCCAAGGCGCATGGACAAGCGATAATCAATACCGCTACCGCATTCACAACCGCATGTGCCAATCGCGGTTCCGGGCCGATAAAGAACCATGTCACAAAGGTGATGAGTGCGGTGCCAATGACTATGGGTACGAAATAACCGGCCACGGTATCGGCCATCTTCTGGATGGGTGCCCGCGAGCGTTGGGCGTCGGCAACCATCTTCACGATCTGCGACAGCAATGTATCCGCGCCGACTTTCTCCACCCGCATCAGCAATGATCCGTTGCCGTTCACAGTCGCCCCGATTAGTTTGTCGCCAGCACCTTTTTCAACAGGAGTCGCTTCGCCGGTCACCATGGATTCATCGACGTTGCTTTCACCTTCAGCCACAACACCATCGACAGGAACTTTTTCACCGGGACGAATGCGCAAAATATCACCGGGTTGAACATCTTCCAGCGGTACATCCGACTCACTACCATCTTCGGCCACGCGCCGCGCCGTTTTCGGTGCCATGCCAAGCAGCAGCTTGATCGCTTCATTGGTACGAGAGCGGGCTCTGAGTTCCAGTACCTGACCGAGCAGAACCAGTGTGGTAATCATCGCGGCCGCCTCGAAATAGACATCGACAACCCCTCCCTGCATCTGCATCACCGGCGGAAAAATACCGGGCAGGAGCAACGCAACCATGCTGTAAATCCAGGCCACGCCCACACCGAGACCGACGAGTGTGAACATATTCAGGCTCCGGTTTTTAATGGAGAGGGCGAAGCGCACGAAGAATGGCCAACCGCCCCATAATATAACAGGAGTAGCTAATGCAAATTCTATCCACTGCACGTAACGCATGGATAAGCCCGATGGCAGCCAGCCCGGTGCCAGATCGGCGACCATGGCCAGTATGAACACAGCTGCGGCAAGCGCTACGCTAAATTTAAAGCGCCGGTTCATATCATCGAGTTCCGGATTTTCATCGGACGTGGCGAGCGTGTGCGACTCCAGTGCCATGCCGCACTTCGGGCATAGTCCCGGCTTGTCGCTGACAACTTCCGGGTGCATAGGGCAGACATATTCGATTTCTGCACTGCTTACGGGAGCACCCATCGGTTCAAGCGCCATGCCGCATTTGGGGCAAGTGCCGGGGCCACGCTGTTCTATCTCCGGATGCATTGGACATGTGAACAGTCCCGGGTCGATTTCTGTGGACGAAGCCTCAGGCCGACTCTCTTTGTTGGTATATCGGGACGGATCGGCAGAAAATTTATGCAGACACTTCTCGCTGCAAAATCGGTAACTGTTATCAGCAAGCTTGATACGATGGGCAGATTCTGGTTTGACATGCATGCCGCAGACAGGATCAATGGTGAATGGGTCGGGATCAGCATTGAACTTTTCATGACAGCGGGTGCTGCAGAAGTGCCACTGGTGTCCGTCATATTCAGTGCTGTAAGGTGAATCTGTATCGACTTCCATTCCACATACCGGATCTGTTTTCATTTGATATCTCCTTTCAGCCTTTGGCCGGAGGCTTGTTGCAGCAGGCCGGATCAGTTGCAGCCGGATTGTCGAGTTCTGTTTCTTCCAGTGCACCCAGCCGCGTTTAGAGTCGCTCCGGAGCATTGAAAAACAGCCTCAACAGAGGCATCTGCTGTAGTCTGAAGGATTCGATCAGCAGAATAACAAGAAGAGCGATCATGGATGCCAGCAGCAGTCCAACGGCCGAAGCGAAGAGCCACATAATGCTGGCCTCAGCCGCCTGTGGCCCCATTTCCACGGTACGAAACCCCATCACAATCCACGCAGGTGGATAAGCCAGTGCCCCCAGTCCGAAGCTCCAGCCCAGTACTGATTTCCAGCGCGACTTCAAGGAAGTGAGTGCGGTGATTAACAGCAATACAGCTGCCAGCACACCGATGCCCATGAAATGGATATGTCCGCGCAGCAAGCGCTGCATGGCATCTTGCGCCAGTGAACCGGAATGGCTGTGTCCGGTGGCATGTGCGGCATGATCGTGCGGATGGCCATCGCCGTTACCAAGCTGCATCGCCCCCATGTCCATATCCATGTCGTTGGTCAGCTGTTGTGCCGGCTCCGATAGCATCTGCTTTTCCTGTGCTTCAAAGGCGCCGTGCAGTTGCTCATGATGTGTCGCCATGTAGGCGGCCCACAAGGCACCGGTGATCAATGCAAGCAGCGCCATGATCAGGCCATGACGAACAGGATTAATGATGTTCATGCTGGCTGCCATCCGGATGCGTATGTCCGGCTTGCTGATCCGATCTCTGTTCAGGGTAATAGACGCCGATGAAGTGTTTGGCACCGTCGCCCGTTTTGAACAGCACCATCAGCTGATGTGTTCCCGTATGGCCCAGATCGTAACCGGCCATATACCAGTCGCCCATTTTCATCATCATTTTTGATTCGGACTTGCCGTTCGGGTGGGTCACTTTGGAGTTGGCTGTCAGGTCCGTAACGACGGCACCATCTTTTTCGACCTTGACCATAAAGTCATGACTGCCACCCATCTCTTTTCCCGGTTTGGCCTGCATGACATGGAAGTTGACGGTAAAACCGTCAATCTCCTTTTTAACCAGAAACATCTGCTCTTTCTTCTGGCCCATATCACCCTGCATGCTTTGGCTCTGCGTAGCGCCGGGTTTATGCTGACTGCTGTTTTCACTGGCCAGAGCAGACTGGGTAGCGGTCAGGAACAACACCCCTGCCATGACAATAAGTGACTTTTTCATATCTGTTCTCCTTGGGTTACGTTGCTTTCCTGCCATTGCAGAATCAGGCCATAGATCACGGGCAATACGACCAGGCAGAGCACGGTGGTGGTGACCATGCCGCCGATCATCGGGGCAGCGATGCGTTGCATGACGTCCGATCCGGTGCCGGAACCCCACATGATAGGCAACAGGCCCGCGATGACGGCTGTCGCGGTCATGGCAATCGGGCGCACACGTTTTGATACGCCTTCCTGCACCGCCTCCCACAACTGCTCACGGTTAAGCGAGCCGCTCTCAGCTCTTTTCAACGCCACGGCCTGATTGATGAAGGTGAGTACGAGCACGCCGACTTCAGCGGCCACACCGGCCAGCGCGATAAAGCCGACGCCTACGGCAACCGACAGATTGAAGCCCAGCAGCCATACCAGCCAGAAGCCGCCAACCAGCGCAAAAGGAATGGAGAGCATGACCACGATGGGCGCGGTTATGTTGCGGAAGTTGAACCAGAGCAGCAGGAAGATGATCGCAAGCGTTGCCGGAATCACCAGTTTCAGTTTGGCTGCAGCCCGCTCCATATATTCGAACTGGCCGGACCAGCTAACGGTGTAACCGGCGGGGATCTTCACCTGATTTTCCACCATCTGTTTAGCCTGTCGTACAAAGCCACCGATATCACCGGTTTTGATGTCGACATAAACCCAGGCGTTGGGACGCGCATTCTCGGTTTTGATCGATGGCGGCCCGCGCCGCAGCTGCAGGTCGGCAACAAGTGAAAGCGGTACCTGTGCGCCGGTCGGTGTGGGCACCAGCACGCGATTGAGTGACTGCAGATTGTCGCGTAACTCGCGCGGGTAACGCACATTAACCGGATAACGCTCCAGCCCCTCGATGGTGGTTGTGACATTCATGCCGCCAATGGCGCTGGAAATCACATCCTGTACATCACCAACGGTGAGCCCGTAACGGGCTGCCTCTTCACGTTTGATATCGAAGTCGAGGTAATAACCTCCGGCCGCCTTGTCGGCAAAGGCCGAGAGCGTGTCCGGATGGTTTTTCATCACCTGCTCGATATTGCCGGCCACCTGCTCGAGCACATTCAAGTCCGGTCCTGAAACCTTGATGCCGATCGGTGTCTTGATGCCGGTAGAGAGCATGTCGATGCGCGTCTTGATCGGATAAGTCCAGGCATTGGCCAGTCCCGGAAACTGAATCGCACTGTCCATCTCATGCATCAGCTGGCGCGATGTTTTGGTCGGGTCAGGCCAGCTCTCTTTCGGCTTCAACCGGATGGTGGTTTCCAGCATGGCCAGGGGTGCCGGATCTGTTGCTGTTTGTGCACGCCCGGCCTTGCCGAATACCGATTCAACCTCGGGGAAGGTTTTCAGGATCCGGTCGGTTTGTTGCAGCAGCTCGCGTGCCTTGGTGATTGAGAGGCCGGGGTATGTCGTCGGCATATAGAGGATATCGCCCTCGTCCAGCGGCGGCATGAATTCCGAACCGGTTTTCATCACCGGATAAGCGCTGACTGCCAACAAAGCCAGGGCAAGAGCAATGGTGATCGCCCTGCCGCGCACAGCCAGGGCCAGCAACGGTCTGTGTATCTGCTGCAGGATGCGGTTCAGCGGGTTGCTCTGCTCGGACGGAATGCGGCCGCGCAGCAGCAAGCCCATCAATACCGGCACCAGTGTGACGGCAAGCAGGGCGGCTGCGGCCATGGCATAAGTTTTGGTGAAGGCCAGTGGCGAGAAGAGCCGCCCCTCCTGCGCTTCGAGTGTAAATACAGGCAGGAAGGAGACCGTGATAATCAGCAGGGAAAAGAACAGCGCAGGGCCGACCTCTTTGGTTGAGGCCAGCACAGCCTCCCAGCGTCGTGCCGCTGAAATATTTTCACCGGCGCGTTCAAGATGTTTATGGGCATTTTCGATCATCACGATAGCGCCATCGATCATCGCACCGATGGCAATGGCAATGCCGCCCAGACTCATGATATTGGCCGAGATGCCCTGCCATTGCATGATCAAAAAGGCCATCAGGATGCCGATGGGCAGGCTGATAATGGCCACCAGCGCGCTGCGTGCATGCATCAGGAAGACCAGACAGATCAGCGCGACAACAATTGATTCCTCGATCAGTTTTTCAGCCAGGTTATCCACGGCGCGTTCAATCAGATTGCCGCGATCATATACCGGTACGATCTCCACACCTGCGGGCAAACCTTTGGCCAGTTCGGCAAGTTTTTCACGGACATTTTCAATCGTGGCGAGGGCATTTTCGCCGTAGCGCATGACCACGATACCTCCGGCAACTTCACCCTGACCGTTGAGATCGGCCACTCCCCGCCTTAACTCCGGCCCCAGATGAACATGTGCTACCTGTTTGAGGAAAATAGCCGTGCCATGTGCATCCACGCCAATCGGTGTGATCTCCAGATCGGCAATGGAGTGGATATAGCCGAGCCCGCGCACCATGTATTCGGTTTCACCCATCTCGATCAGGCGACCGCCGACATCATTATTGCTGCGGGCTATGGCATGTTTCACTTTAGAGAGCGGTATATTGAAGGCAGCCAGCGCATCGGGATCGACTTCGACCTGATACTGTTTGACGAAACCGCCGATGGAGGCGACTTCAGCCACACCATCGACGGTCTGCAGGGGATATCGCATATACCAGTCCTGCAGGCTTCGCAGTTGCGCCAGATCCAGATGACCTGTTTTGTCGACCAGTGCGTACTCATAGATCCAGCCGACACCGGTGGCATCCGGCCCGAGCCGCGGGTTGACCGTTTCAGGCAAGCGATCCCGCGCATAGTTCAGGTATTCCAGCACGCGCGTACGGGCCCAGTACATATCGGTATTGTCTTCGAAGATCACATAGACCATCGAATAGCCGAAGAAGGAGTAACCACGCACCACTTTGGTGTTGGGCACCGAGAGCATGGCTGTGGTCAGCGGGTAGGTGACCTGATCTTCAACGACCTGCGGTGCCTGTCCGGCGTAATCGGTGAAGACGATCACCTGTACATCGGAGAGATCGGGAATCGCGTCCAGTGGTGTGGCGCGCATGGCCTGCAGGCCCGCCACGATCAAAATGAGCGTGGCGATCAGCACCAGAAAGCGGTTTTTTACCGAGGCCTCAATCAATTTCTTAATCATGGTTTTTTCACCGCAGAGGACGCAAAGGTACGCAGAGGAAAAGCATTATTCATGGGTTACCCCATGGTCATGGATGTGCTGGTGTGAGGGCTGACTGGCTGGCGGCTGCATCGGCTTCATTTCCATCCCTTTCATGTCCATGTCGGATTCAGGACTAGCGGGCTGTTGTTCGCCGGGCTCAAGCATTTTGGCGGTGGCTTCCCTGAGTTTGGATTCGGAATCGATCAGAAACTGACTGCTGGTCACTACCAGTTCACCGGCCTTGAGGCCGGAGAGAATCTGCACCTCACCATCGGCCTGCAGACCGAGCGTGACCTCACGCGGCTCGAACTTGCCGGGGCCGCGCTGCACGAAGATCTGATCGCGGGTGCCGCTGCGCACGATGGCTTCGGACGGGATCACCACAGCATCCACGGTGCGCGAAGCCTTGAGGCTGATATTGGCGAACATCTCGGGCTTTAGTACCAGATCGGGGTTGGCAAACTCAATGCGCACCTTGTTGGTGCGTGTGTTGGCATCCAGATAGGGATAAATGTAGCTCAGTTTACCTTTGAAGATGCGGCCGGGCGCTGCGGGCAGCTCCATTTCCGCTTCATCACCGAGGCGCACCCATGGCAGTTCATCTTCATAGATATCCACCTGTACCCAGACACGTGAGAGGTCGGCGACCATATACAGCTCGGTTTCAGGTGTGATGCGCTGTCCTTCGCGGGCGCCGATATTCATCACGATACCGTCGAACGGCGAATGGATATGCAGCGCTTTGGGCACATGGCCGGTGTTGCGGATCTCCTTTAACTGATGCTCGGGCACATCGAGCAGCTGCAGTCGTTCCAGTGAAGTGGAAAGCAGCCGTTTGGCCCCCTCCCTGATATCGGCAAAGGGACTGTCTTTCAGTATCTGCCAGTTTTTCAGTGCCAGCAGATACTCCTCACTACTGGCTACCAGTTGCGGTGAATAGATCGCCAGCAGCATGGTATCCTTGTCGACCTGCTCGCCGGTTCTGTCGACAAACAGCTTCTCCACCCAGCCCTCAACCTTGGGATGCAGGCGGGCCACGCGCTGCTCGTCAAAGGTGACGCGCCCGACCGTGCGGATATCGCGCGAGATGGTTTTCTGCAGGGCGACGGCCGTGCGTACTCCGATATTCTGCACCACGGTCGGATCAATACTTACCGTTCCCGCCGGACCGCTGCGGGCGCCATCGTCATAAACAGGTATATAATCCATGCCCATTTCATCTTTGGCGGCTACAGGTGAGGTAATGGCCGGATTCATCGGGTTGCGATAAAACAGGATTTTCTTCTCTTTTTTAACTTCAGCACAGATCGGCAGGTAGTCCATGCCCATCTCATCCTTGCTGAACACCGGTGAAGTGATGGCCGGATTCATCGGATTGCGCCAACTCAGTGGTTTTGCACCATCAGGGCACGGCCCTGTAGCAGCGACAGTATCCGGTCCTGTCTGTTTTTGTGTGCCCGAGAATAAGTAACCACCTGCCAGACCTACAGCCAATGCCATCAACATAAGGGTTAAATTTTTTATACTCATTGAATATTCCCTTTAACAAAAGATTTTCCTCTGCGTCCCTCTGCGTTGCCGGACACGATGTCCAAATGCCGCGAGCGCACGGATGCGCTGGAGCGGTCCTCTGATTCGGGGCTTCCATGCCCCTCACCCTGCGGGCGGCTATTCGCCGTCCAAACGGCTGTCCTGCCCTTTTGTGCGGTGAAAGAATAGAGGTTCTCACTGCCTGCTGCGGCGGCCAGACGCGCCTCGCTCTGGTGTACGCGGGCAAAGATCTGCCACTGCTGCATATCGTTATTGAATTCACTGAGCTGGGCGCGAACCAGGTTGAGGAAATCCACCTTGTTCACCTGATAACCGGCAAGCATTGAGGCTGTGGTCTGGCGCGCCTGCGGGATGATGCCCTGCCTGAACAGTGAGAGTTGTTCACGGGTAATGCGCAGATCGGAGGCGGCGGCATCGATTTCGGCATAGACGCGGTATAAACCGTCCTGCCGGGAAAACTCTGCTTTTGCCCGCTCTGCCCTGCGCTGATCAACAGCGCGATCCTGTTTGCTGCCGGTGTAGATCGGCAGTGTCATCGACAACATGATGCTGGCCATATCGCTGCGCGCCTGACCATTGGGATTGACGCCCGAGCGGAAGCCGTAGGCCGCCCCGAGCGTGAAGTCCGGGTAATACTCTTTTTCGGCCAGTGCGATCATGGTGTCGGCAGAGTCAACGGAGTGCGACAGGGCATTCAGAGCCGGCCGGTTCTCTTTCGCCCAATGCTTTAGTGCGGCGACATCAATATCGTTTGCAACCACTTCAGGCAGCTCATCCGGCAGCTCAATCGGTTTGGCCGGGTCGCGTCCCAGCAGGGCATTCAGGTTTGCCCGCTGATTGGCAGACTCGCCTTTCAGGGTGAGTTCTTTCTCGAGCAGTTTGGACAGCTCCAGTTGCGCCAGCAGTACATCCTGTTGCAGTCCTGTGCCGGTTTTGTATTTGGCTTCGGATACGCGCAGCAGATTACGCAGCAGCTGCTGATTGTTTTCCACGATCTGCAGCGCCTTGTCCAGATAAGCCAGATTCCACCAGTAGATGCGCACATTACGCAGCAGCAGCAGCCGGAGTTCATCGCGATTGCTGGCGGCGGCCCCGGCGAGTTCTGTTGCGGCCTGCTGTTTGAGCCCCAGCTTGCCCGGAAACGGCAGCTTCTGGGAAATACACAGCTGCAACTGGGTCATGGCTTCCTGACTGGTTGAGAACGAATCCACTGGCAGATTCAATGCATTCAGTGAAAGCGTGGGGTCGGGCAGACTACCGGCCTGCAGAGGTATGGCAGCCATGGCGATGGCGTTGCTGTCGGCGGCATGCAGTGCCGGATTCTGCTCGACGGCGAGCTTTTCAGCCTGACGAAGCGTCAGCGGTTCGGCGCTGCAGATAGTGGATAGAGATAGTAGTGCCGACAGCAGCCAGCCTGTTTTGAATAAGCGCGATCTTAAAAGATACATGGACGCCTCCTGCGAAAGATGCGCATGCCTGTCTGGATACAACGCGGCATGCACCCCGATTCAGTTGAATCGCGGTATCAGCAGAAAACGGGTTTTAAACGCGAATGCGTTGTGTGGTTGTATAGATAAGGGAGGAGCTTCGCGGCGGCCCGGTGGGCGTTCGCACTGCCAGATCAACAGTGACCTGAACGGGCAGCTCGATGGCAAGAACAGCAACCGGCTGCAAAGGCAGATCAAAATCGATGTTGAATGGTGAAACCTTGCTCTGGATCAGTTCATCCGGCTGATCGCAATGGGCACAGCTGCTGTGTTGGTTCGATGTGGGTTTATGGTCACTATCGCTATCATTCTTGCAATGGGAAGCCATGCCGGCCATACCGGAAGAGGAGGACTGCATCTGCATCGTTGCAGGCTGCGCATTGGCAGCATGGGATTGCGGTGTCAGCAGACAGAAGCCGGCGGCCAGAACCTGCACGGCAAACAGCCCCGTCATCAGACGGGAAAATCCGCGTATATGTCTCCCAAGCTTCAACATGCCGCTCAAGTTAGACCTGTAAAGATGAAAAAACAATGAAAACTGTTCTTGTTTCTTATGGTGTTACTTCCATGTCAATCAGCGTCCAATTTTGACCCCCTGTCAGCGTCCAAAATTGACCCCCCTAAAGGTGCCCGAAATCATGCTCGATTGGTAAACCTCCAGCTCTGATTTCCGGTCTCAATAATGTCGCAATGAT
>Ga0210009_1003523_pt1 | contig 10034 bp, 12 predicted proteins | sample CryGeyCG2114_065_FD_185457 | JGI IMG/M metagenome (GOLD analysis project Ga0210009, IMG submission 185457) | Groundwater microbial communities from aquifer - Crystal Geyser CG12_big_fil_rev_8/21/14_0.65 (SPAdes) (version 2) | ecosystem: Environmental > Aquatic > Deep subsurface > Groundwater ... | reverse complement strand
ATGCCTCTGCCTTGGCCTGATACCTGGCGTCTTCCTGCGCCTTACCGATGGTGCGTTCAGCTTCAATTCGCGCCGCACCGTGCAGCGACAGCGCATCCATTTCGTTGCGCGCCTGCGCCGACTCCAGACCGGCGCGCTCGCCCCCCAGCGAGTTGGCCAGGCTGGCCGATCTGTCGTCGATCTTAGTGGATGGAGATTTATCCTTGTACTTTTCAAGAATGACAGCTCTTTTGACCTGATATTCCTCAGCCAGCCTGAGCATTTGTTCCTGGCTGCCGCGTTGTGACTCGACCTGCTTGAGATAGATCGCGTTCAGCTCTTCAGTTTCCTTGGATTGCTTCTGCTGTTTTGTCTGCGCCAACTTATCCCAGGCGGTGCTATCCGTCTGTGCGTCAGCGAGGTTCTTTTCGCGGATAGCTGACGCTTCCAGTGCCTCCCGCAGCGCCCACGCCTTATCGTCGGCAGCCTTGATTTCCTTCCCGCTCGCGCCGGTATTCTTCAAGCGCTCGCGCTCGGCGTGCGCTTTTGCCAAATCCTCCTCCAGCGCCTGCTTTTCGCTGACGCCCATCTCCAGGGCACGACTCTTGGCTTTTGCTACCGCCTCGCCCGCCTCTTTGGCCGCATCCTTGGCCGAATTACCCCACATCTGCCAGGCGGCAACCCCCACGCCGAGCGCCAGAGTGATCGCGCCGATAGGGCCACCCAGCAGCATCAGCGCGCCGCGCGCAATGCCAACGCTTGCGGTCGTGGCAGCCTGCGCCGCCGTCTGCGCGGCAAGAGCTGCCGTGTGAGCATTGGTGGCTGCGGTGAGCGCCGTCGTGCTGCCCATCGCCAACCCATTGCTGCGCGCCGACGCCATCATGATCGCCGTGCGTTCAACCTCGGCATTCGCCGCGGCCAGCGTAGCGGCACGCTCGACCGCCAGCGCCGCCGACTTGGCCTGCAATCCGGCAACAGCTTCCATCGCCATACCGCCGATCCTGATCGCGCCGTAAGCCACTGCGGCGGCGGTGGCACCGGTGATCGCGGCAACGACCGCACGGGTGTTCGAGATCATCGCGTCCGCGCCGTCCACCACAAACCTGATCGGCACTTCCTGGCCCAACTCCTGACGCACGGCAGTGAACGAATTTGAAAGCCGGTTAAGCGATGCCTGCATGCTGCTGACCGGGCCGCTGCCGCCGCTGAGGTCGTTGAGCGCAACGGCGAACTTCGGCAGAAAATCTTCAGAGAGCAGCTGGCCGGAGTTGAGCAGATTGACGAATTCAGCCGTGGTCACGCCCAGCGCTTTGGCTCCGGCAGTAGTTGCGATCGGCAGCCGCTCGCCGAGCTGCTGGCGGAACTCTTCAGCGGACACCACACCCTTGCTCATCATCTGCGAGAGCGCCAGGAACACGCCATTATTCTGCTCGACGGTGAGGCTCATGCGCGCCGAGATGTTACTGACCGACTCGAACACCGCGCGGGCTTTTTCTCCCTCCATCGATGTGCCGCGCGAGGCGGCCTGAAAGCTGGCATAGGCATCGGCGGTTGATTTTATTTCGAGACCGAGTTTGCTGGAGAGCTGGCGGATGTATTCGTATTCGGCAGCGGCATTTTTAGCCGAGCCGGTGGCAACCGCCATCGTGTTGTTAAAACGATCCTGCGCGACCGTGGTATCGATGATCGCGCGGCCATAGCTGGCAAACTGCGACACACCGAGATAAGCAATGGCGACTGCGCCGACCTTCGCGATTCCCTCGGACAACTTGTTGGTGCTGGCCGCCGCCTGGTCGGCGGTACTCGACACTTCACGCAGCGCGTCGCGCGACAGGCGCACCTCACCGGCAACGGATTCGCCGCCGCTGGATTTTAATGTGATGCCAAAAACCATCCCGTCTGACATGATTAACCCGCCGCGTTAAATATTGCCAGCGCCGCAGCTTCCATCACACGGATATCGTTAAACACCTGCTGCGGATTTTTCACTTTTAACCCCCATAAAACGGTTTTCACACCGGGATAATCCAGCCCGAGCCGAAACGCCTTTGTGCCGCACATCATCCAGCGCCACTGAGTTTCGCAGGCGGTGTAGGCATTGAGGCTGTCCAGGTTGTCGTGCCATATTTCGAAATCGCCATCCGCGCTGCCCGTGTCCTGGTCCTGCTCTGGCCCGATGTCGGCGGCGCACACCCCGAAGGTTATCTTGTCCGCCGCATCCTGTTCCCGCTGCGCACGGCTATCGAACTTCCCGCCGCGCGCCAGATAGCGCGCGGCGGCTGTCAGTTTTTTTGCTTCGCCCCACCGATACTTTCGTAAAAAGCGGTGACGATGCTGGCGGGCACCGGGTAGACTTCCAGCAACTGCTCCAGTGCCGAGGCGCTGAACTCGATCGCGTCACCGGCCTCGTCGGTGACGGCCTTGCCGCTCCAACCCGCCACCACCTCGCGGCCGAATTGTTTGTCATCAATCTCGCCGGCGCGCGATCGCGCGGACAGATCGGTCAGTTGCGCCTGGCTGAGGCGGTAAAAATCAAGCTCCAGCTTGCGCGGCGTTTTTTCGCCGGGGAGCTGGACAATGACGGCGTGCGGGTAGGTTTCGGATACAGCTAGCTTGAATGCCATGATGGAACTCCATAGATTAAGGATTGAGGTTTGAAGATCGGGGATCACCCCGATCCCCGTCACCTTGACTACAACTGAACGTGGCTGTATTCGTCGTTGCCGGCTGCGCCTGACAGGAATTCAAGGCCAAGTTGAATCATGGCTATGTCATCGACCGCCGTTTCCGCATAGGACGTGACCTGCACAGACGCGCCATTAACCCGCAGCTTGCTTCCAGCGACCGTGCCGTGGGTGAGCGTGAATACCCCCAGTGTTCCGTTTTTTACGATAGACTCGAAATCCTTCTGAGCCATCGTTGGTTCTTCCATCGTAAGGCTGGCGGTGGTTTTACGGCCGACAAAATAAACCCCCTCGCCGTTAATGCCGTCGCGGTAAACCACGTTGTTGCCCTGGTCGAAATTAAACTCGGTGATGATGCCGGAATAGCCATGCAGGCTCGCGGTCGTGATCCCTGCAGATACGGGCAGCGGTGTCTTCCATGCCGTCAGTGTCGCGGCCGGCATGACGGTATCGGTTGCCAGCGTGTAGAGGCCGATGCCGTCGAAACTCCACATCGGCGTGCTCTTGGGTGACATTTTCAGTTTTACACTACCGCGCCAGCCGCTGATCTTGCGCAGCTTGCCGTCCCGGTTGAAATAGTGCGTCATCGCCTGTTCTGCGGCAGATACCCCGGCGTAGGTCACGCTGACGCCCGCCAAGACGTTTTCCGATTGGGCGCACGCCTTCATCAGAGGGCCATAGGCGGCAGGGGTACCCGCGACGCCGGAGGTAAACGCCTCGATGTCAAAGCCGAACTTCACGTGCGCGCCGGAAACGATCTTGCCGGCGCTGCCGAAAAACCCCCTGACCACGGAGCGGTCGCTGGAATTGATTTCCATCGGAGTGATCCGGATATTGCTGGCCAACACGGAATCGGTCGCACCGACCGGCGCGGGGTCGACGCCATAGGTTGTTTCGATCTTCGACATCAGTACTTGTTTTTTTACTTTAAATGGCATGGCAGTAATCTCCTGTTAACGTTTTGCCTGTTCGGCGGTGATGGCATCGAGCACGGTCACGCGCGCCTTGCCGCTGGTTTCAAATTCGGCCAGCTGCGCGAGCTGCGCCGCATCGAGCAACCACAGCGCGGCGATGATGTCGGCGGCGGTGCCGGTAACCAGCTGCGCGAGATCAACCTGCGGCAGCTGCGCATCCGGATGCAGGCAGCGCGAGCTGCCGGCGGTCGGCTCTTCGACGCGCGTGCGCTTGCCGTCCTTGTCTGTGGTGTAGCTGCCGCCCTGTCCTGCGAATTCGTCTTTCATTTCATCTCCCTGTTTTAAACCCTGCGGTCGAACGCCGTCACGTATTCGTCCACCCACCAGCACTCGCCATCCCGCAGCTCGATCATCTGCCCGCTCTCCAGCATCATTGGGTCATGGTCGGCAGAGGGGCAATAACCGAACAAGGCACCATCTATCAGGTCGTATAACTGCTCGATGTCCGTGATTGCCTTGCTGCCGGTCACGCCGCTGATGTTGCGCACAGCCATTACGATCTGGATTCGAACTTCGCGCTTTTGTGCGACCACGCCGGTCATGTAGCGGTTGCCTGTACCGCGCCGGTTCTTAGGCACCACAAACACGGCGGGGAATTTAGTGGTGCCGCGCTTGATCGCGGCAAGATTCGCCGCAATCCCTGTTGACCCAAGCCCGCTTACCTGAGACGTGATACGGGCCAACACCAGATCGGTGAGCATCAGCGGCTGCTCCGATCAAATGCCCGGCTGTTCGGCGTACTGAACTGCACCGAGTTGGCAGGTTGAGCGACATTGTTTGCGACATCCAACCCGAGGCCGATCCGACCAGCAGCGACACTTTCCAAAAACTTAATGGCATCCTTGTAGCGCAGACGCACCGCATCCGTCTCGGTTACTCCGGCTCCTGATAAGCGATAACGCGCGATATCGCAAGCGAACCCGGTGAGTATCTTCGGCACACTGGCCAGCGGCAGGACATGGCGCGGCGCCAGGTAGGGATCGATCTCGGCATCTGCCTCAGACAATGCCGATGCAAGTACGGCGTCATCGATTACATCGAGAGTGCCGGTTCGGTCAGTGAGCGCGATCACTTCGGGTTCGCCGAAGCGCGCGATCATGTTGGCTTTGGCTGCGTAGCTCATTTTTTGTGCGGGCGTAAGGCCTTACGCCCCTACGCGGAGACTTCCACTTCGATCTCTGTATCGGTGACGGACAGCAGCGCCTCGCCCTTAATCTGCGCGATCTGTTCTTTGCCCAGATCGGACAGCGCGACGACCGTCTCGCCCTTGGCCCATGCGCGGCCGCCACGGCGGAAGCCATCGCGGCTGGATACGACGCTCAGCGCGGGCACCTTGACGGTCTTTTTCGCGGCGGTTTGCTTTGCGGCTGCGGCATCTGCCCCGGCCTTGTTGTCAGCAGCAGCTGGTGCAGCTGCCTTGTTCTTGCTTGCTGTAGCCATGATCACTCCTTGTTCGTTTGTCCTTCACACCCCGGAGCCGCACTCAGGGCGGCTCCGGTTAGCGTGCTACCGCTCGGGGGTGTATTCCTTATGCGCCGGTGGAGCCGTAGCAGAGCTGCCAGAAACCGTATCCGCCTGCTGCGCGCGCTTCAGCGCCGTAGCGGAACTTCTTGCGCATGAACACGTTGTCGCTGTTCATGTCGGTCTGCTCGACGAACACCGGGGCTTTGCGCTCCTGGTAGATGAAGGGCTTGATCGCCTTGGTGGTATCCAGCAGGAACCATGCGGTGTCGCTGGTCAGGCGTGCATCCACCACCACCTCAGCCGTGCCCTTGAAGGGGTTGGCCTTGCCATCATCCAGGCGGTCGTTGTTCACCAATGCCAGGGCGATGTGTTCCAGCGCGGGCGGCACCAGCAGCACGTTCGGCGTGATGTTCAGCGGGCGGCCTTCGTCGTCCTTGAACTTGCGCATCGCGGTGCGGGCTGCGCCGTAGCTGGCGATCGCAGCGGCTTGCGTTGCCACAGAGAGCGCTACCGCGCCCTTGTTGGATACGGACGCCTTGGCCACGACGTGGTCGGTATCGCAGAAGAACTGGCCGTCGAAGCATTCGGCGGTGAACGCACTGTTGGCCAGCGCCATCACGATCTCGTCCGGCAGCTGGGCGGCAGACTCACCGGCCATCTGTGCCTGCGGGCCGTAGATGCCCAGGTTGTCATCATCGACATCGTTGCGGTCCACCTCAACGGTGGCCTCGAAGTCGTCGTTCTTGATGGTGTACTTGGAAGCTTCCAGCGCTTTCACGTTCTTGTCGCCGATCCACTTCTGCATCATCGGGAACTTGCTCAACCAGGCGTAGTCGTTCTGGCCGGTGGTGCTGGGCACCTTCATGGCGATCTTCTTCCAGACCGACGGCGCAGCACCGAAGGCGTTGTTGAACGTGGTCTTCAAGCTGATGAAGAGGTTGGCGAGGTTCTCGCGGTTGATGATCATGGGATTCTCCTTTTAATTAACGAGTGGTTGGATCAGGGCTTACTGCACCCAGACGCCGTCGGCTTCCACGCCAATGACGATACCGGCCGCAGAACGGGCACCGGTGGCGCTGGTGGCAGACACGGTCTGGTCGTCCTCGATGTAGCAGACCTTGCCCATGCTGGCCTGCGTCACCGCGTCGGCGGCGCTGTTGGCGAACTTGAACGCCTTGCCGCGACGCACCAGCACGCTCAGCGCACCATCTGCGCCCGTGTTGTCCACCGTCTCTTCCGAGCGACCCAGATAGGTCAGCGTGGCAGCGACAGCGCCGGGTGTGGCATAGCCGGTGGCGTTTGCGGCCACCAGACTGCCGGCAAAAATCTTCTTGGCGGCGGCGATGGGCACGGCGATCAGTTCGCCGTCTTTCATTTGGGTATTGCGATCAGCAGTCAAAGGCATGTCGTTCTCCTGTTAGGTTGTTGGTTAGGACGCAGACTGGGCAGCCAGCGTCTTCTTGAATGCTTCCGGCGAGACGCCAGTGGCCGCGCACATCGCCAGCTGCGCTTCGCTCAGCTCGCCTTCGGCTTGACCTTCCGGCTTCTTGCCGCCGGTCTGCGTGGCAGTCAGCGCATCGATCGGCTGCGCCGTCTTCAGGTACTGGGTCAGCGCCGCGAGGTTGGCTTTGCCCAGATCGCGCGCCCACTTCTCCTGGGACGGCAGCAACTTGCCTGCAGACAGCGCGGCAGTGACCACGCCCTCCACTTCGCGCTCGACCGTCTCGTTGCGCAGCGCGGCGACTTCGGTTTGCAGCGCGGCCATCGCATCCACCGGCACATACTTGGCCGGGTCTGGCGTGGCGGCGGTCAGTGCGGCGATCTGCCCGTCCTTGGCGGACAGCAGACCGGGTAAGCTGAACCCGGCAGCGGCCACGGCAGCGGCGTTGTCGGACTTGATTTTCTCGGCGGCTTTTTGCACCTCGGCCAGAATCTCATCCGCCGTAGCCATTGTGGGCAGGTTAAAGAACCAGCGCAGTTGTTCGAGCAACTCTTCCATGTTTGTCTCCTGTGTGAGTGAAGCGGAAAGGCGCGCGCTGACCTCTTCCATGCCGTCGATGGCGGCGTTGTTGGTCAGTGCGGCGTTGATGATCTTTTTGATTGCGCCGGTCTTCTTGTCGAACAAGATCACCGGCGAGATGAAGCGATATTCCTTGGCATCGATGTGCAGCTTGGCGGTCTCAGTCCATTCGACCTTGGCGAACAGCCCTTCGCCTTCGCGCCATTCCATCCCTTCGGCAGTGAACCAACCGGCCGCAGGCGCTTTCTGGCCGTTCTCGGATGACAAGATGGTCTGGTGTTCGTAGTCGATCACCACCGGGTTAGCCAGGGCAGCAATGTCGGCGATCAGCTTGGCTGCGATCTCGGCATTGGTCAGCCAGGCGGCGCACTCGGTCGGGCGGCCATCACGCGCACGGAATTCTCCGGCGGGCAGCAGCTGCACATAACCGTTGGCATCAAGCGCGAACGAACAGGCCGCGAAGGCGACCGATTGCGAACGGGGGTGCTTGGTGGTTTTGGATTTCATGGTCGCCATTCTGGCGAAGGCGACAAAGAGAGTTAAGACGGAAGAGGTTCCGGGGGAAGAATTACAAACTCTTTTTTACACTAACAGACCCCCGGAAAAATGCAAAGCAGGGAGTTAATGCAAACACGCACTCTGATAACCGTAAAAAAACGCCCAAGGAGGCCGTTAGACCCCCGTTAGAAACCGCGCGGGGGAATTTTGGCTACATCGGGCGCTTAATGGGGGGAGAAAACGCCACAGCGGCGTTTTTTGGGGTTTGTGTTTTTGGGCTGTTTTAACTACCCGTCGCCGTCGCGCCGAAATGCCCGATCAGCAGCCGGGTGACGGCATCAACGGCTTGGGGCTGCAGGTTGCCCGCGCCGGTGATGGGAAGTGATGGCCGCGCCGCAATGACTTTGTTCGGGATCATGCTGCGCGGGCTGGTCTTGCCGCCAAGATTCTGCATTGCCGCGTATTTTTTGTTGCTGCCGATCCATGCGCTCACCGCGTCGGAGCCGGGCGTGTACGAGGCGGCAAGCTGGCCGCTTTCCTGCATGATCATGCCCGGCCACGATCCGCGCTTAGTGCGCATCGCAACAGTGGATGGTTGCAACGGCTGCCATTTTGGCCTGCCTTCGGCTGCGAGGTTGGCCTCGGTTTGACTGAGCAGCTCGGTGCGGATCGCACGCATCACCGGCGACATATCTTGCCCGGCGTGTTCCAGCCGGGCAAGAAAACCCATCACCGCACGGTCGTCGATCTTGATTTCAAACATGATGCCTCCTATAATCCCCGCCAGCAAGGTCGGCTGTCCGCCGATGGGTAATGGCTAAACTGCACCGCAGCGAATTATGCTGGTTCGAGTCCCGCCGCCGGCCTTCACTCCATTTTCACGAAACGCTTCACGTCTTTCAATCTCCCCGTGCCGTCATTCGTTGATGCCAACCTGTAGGCGTTCACGATTGCGTCGAGCTTGCCGTGTGGTTTAACGTTGTCCGCCGCGTCCACCGGGATATAGATCAACCCGCCGCTTCCATCGCTGGCCGTGTACACCAGATTCTGATGCAGCTTGTCCCAGTACACGGCATCCGGGTTGGCGACGACCTGCGGCAGCGATTGGTATTCCTCCAGTGTGAGCGTGATGCCCTGATGTTTTGAGCTGTCCGCGTGTATCAGTCGTTTCTCCGGCAGCACCAGCACGCGCGCCGCATCTGCCCCGCCATTGTTGGCCCTGGCAAAATCCGCGATATCTTCGGACACAAATCCGACCACCTGTATATCGTGCCCAGGCGCGCGCCTGGCCAGCGCATTATTCACCCAGTTCACAAACACCTGGTGGCGCAGCTCAGAGTTGTTGATCGCCTGCACCGCCTGCACGCGAATATCACGCTCCTTTACCGCGCTGATCTTGCGCATCACCTCGATATCGTTACCGAATACAGCTTCGCCGGGGTTATAGCTCCAGCCCGCATCCGGCGCAAATAGTTTGTCCTGCCCATTCACCTTGATGCGCAGCGCCTTGACCTGCACCGTGCTGCCGTCCTTCATGGGGATATCGTGATCGATCAGCTGCCCCTCGGACGATTGCACCGTAATGTCTTCGCGCTCGACCGCAGCGGCGCTGAGCGGGCTGACGCGGCAGCGGCAGTTGAATCCGTTGGGCGGGTAGTGGCTAGACCAAAGCGCATCATCGTAGCGGAACACACGGCCATTCATGGCGCGGTGCGTCGGGCGGGTGCGGCCATCCAGCACCGCGACATAGCGCCAGTACGGGTGGCTGTCCGCGCTTTCCATCATCGAGCGGTAGCGCCCGGCCATGTAGGCGGTTTGCAGATTGGTCTGGTAGATCGTGCGCAGGCGGCGCGGGCTACCCAGCTGCGCGGTGCTGACCTCACCGGTAGTGGTGTTGGTATACTCGGTTTTACCCCACCAGCCCTTGGCCTGAAGGATGGGCGTTAAATTTTTCTTAAAGTCGTGGAAGGTGGTGCCGTTGTTTAACGCATCGTCGAGCGCACCGCGAATATCGTCCAGGATATCGCTGTTGAGCACCTTGGCCACGGTGAAAGCTTTGGCATGTGCTTCCTGCCACAGATCTTTCCAGCTCCAGGTGATCTCGAAGCCTTTCGACTGAAAATACTCGATGGCCTTTTCGGGCGGAAGGCCGAAGACGGCGGAGAGATCAACCTTGTCCATTTACACTCAACCGCCCCCACACCTCGGCCACGAACATGGCGCGCGCCAGCGTCTCTTCGAGCTGAAGCGTGTCCATCGTGGGGAAGGTCGCGGCCAGCTTGTCGAATACCTCGGCATAGTCGGCGGATGCAGCGATCATCTCCAGCACCGGCTTGAGCGCGGCCACCGCCTGACCTTGCAGCAGATCCGGCGCGATCGCCTCGATCGTGGCATCGAGCGCGGTCTGATCGGGGA
>Ga0210009_1003522_pt1 | contig 10035 bp, 8 predicted proteins | sample CryGeyCG2114_065_FD_185457 | JGI IMG/M metagenome (GOLD analysis project Ga0210009, IMG submission 185457) | Groundwater microbial communities from aquifer - Crystal Geyser CG12_big_fil_rev_8/21/14_0.65 (SPAdes) (version 2) | ecosystem: Environmental > Aquatic > Deep subsurface > Groundwater ... | reverse complement strand
CTATAAAAGGTCCTGCCACAAGCCAGGTAATAATAACACTTAAATTTAAACATGGAATTAAAGTACAAATTAAAAATTTATGATTTTTAATAATACTTAAATAATCTGGAATCAAACTTTTTAAATTAACTTTATGTGCTTGTGTTTTATCTAAACTTTCAGGCATTATAAAACCTAATAGTCCGACTGAGAATACAGTTAATGCTGCGATAAACCAAAAGATTAATCTCCAGCTTGATAACTCTATAAACCCAACACCAATTACAGGTCCTAAAGCAGGAGCAAGAATTGTAATATTTCCCATTAATGCAATTGTATAAATAGCTCTTTTAGAATCTAATAGCTCGTGTATTGCTGCATATCCCGCAACAATAACTGCACAGACAACCATTCCTTGTAAAACTCTCATTGCTAGAAATAAATGGATATTTCCTGTAATAGCACATACTATATTTGTTATGACATAAACTATACCACTTATAATTAATATAGGCTTTCGTCCATACTTATCTGACAAAGGACCTAATATTAACTGCATGCATGCCGAACCGACAAACCATAAGGTTAAAGTTAATTTGCCACCATACTCATCAGTAGATAAATCTCTTATTACATCTGGAAGAGCGGGAAGATACATGTCATTTGATAAATAAGCTGCTGACTCATATATTACTAATAACAATGGGAAGAGAAAATAAACCTTAAAACTTTTTGCACTCATACTACTTTTTTCTATTATAAATAATTAATTAGTTTTTCTGCTATTTGAATGCTGTTTAAAGCTCCACCTTTACGAACGTTATCAGAAACCACCCACAAATTCATGGCGCAAGGATTATGAATTGCTTCACGTACCCTTCCAACAAAAACTGTTGCTGTTTCATTTTCACTTTCAGCATTCACATTACCAACAGGTGTTGGATATTCTAAGTTTTCAATATCATCTACTAATTTTACTGAATCATAATCATGATAAACATCTTCTATAGAATCTTTAGTAATTTCTGTATTAGTTTCTATATATATAGACTCAGAATGACCATAGAATACTGGAACTCTTACTGCAGTTGGATTTATAGAAATTTTAGAATCTTTTAAAATTTTATGAGTTTCTAAAATCATTTTCATTTCTTCATTAGTAAACCCATTATCATGAAATACATCTATTTGTGGAAGCGCATTAAAACCTATTTGCTTATTAAAAACAGTACAATCTTCTACACCACAAGGGTTACCATTTAATAGATTGGTTGTTTGATATATTAACTCATTAACTCCTTTTTGACCTGCACCTGATACTGACTGATATGTTGATACAACGATTTTATTAATACCAAAAGCATCATAAATTGGTTTTAGGGCAACTAACATTTGTATAGTTGAGCAATTAGGATTTGCTATGATATTTTTATTTCTAAATAACTCTATATCTTCTGGATTAACTTCAGGAATAACTAGTGGCACATCTTTATCATTTCTATAAAAAGAAGAATTATCAATGACTACAGCGCCTGCATCAGTCGCTTTTGAAACATATTGCTCTGAAACTTTAGATCCTGCCACAAAAAAAGCTATATGAACATTTGAAAAATCAAAGTCTTCAAGATTTTTAACCTCAATATCTTTATTTCCAAAAAATATTGACTCTCCTTCTGAGTTTTTACTTGCTAATAGCTCTAAGTTACTAACTGGAAAATCTCTAGATGCTAATAACTCTATTAATGTTCTACCAACTAAACCTGTTGCGCCAACAACTGCTATATTATACATATTTTGCCTTAAATTTTTTTAAAAAAAGTTCTTTTCTAATTCTTCTTTTTTAATAATGAAGACACCATTACCACCATTTTCAAATTCATGCCATAAAAAATTAATCTCAGGATATCTTTCATGTAAATCTAGCTCATGATCACCTAACTCTACAACTAATAATCCTTTTTCATTTAAATGTTTTCCAGCTTCCTCTAAAACTTGTGCAACAATTTCTAAGCCTTTTTCATCAGCATATAGTGCAAGCTTTGGCTCGTGAGAATATTCTTCTGGTGATGCATCTAATTCTTCTTGAGTTACATAAGGAGGATTTACAACAATTAAGTCATATTTTTTATCTTTAACATTTTCAAATAAATCAGACTTAATTAAATTGACTCTATTTTTAAGATTAAAATCAGACACGTTAATTTTAGCAACCTCTAAAGCATCATCGCTAATATCTATCGCATCAACAGTACTTTCTGGATATTGAATAGCTAATGCACAAGCAATACATGCGCTACCTGTACAAAGCTCTAATATATTTTCAGGATAGACTTCTATATGTGGCTCAAAGTTATTATTTATTAATTCAGCTATAGGAGATCTTGGTATTAATGCCCTTTCATCAATATAAAAAGCCATACCACTAAACCATGCCACATTGGTTAAATAAGCTAATGGAATACGTTTTTCAATTCTTTTTGTTAATAAATCCCAAATATATTCTTTTTCAGATAAACAAACTTTTGAATCTAATACATTACTAAAAGCTGCCTCTGGAACCTTGAAACAATGATACATCAGCAATAACGCTTCATCCCAAGAATTATCTGTACCATGTCCAAAATATAAATTATATTCTTCAAACTTGGTAACAACCCAACGAAGTACATCTCTTATCGTCTCTAATTCATAAATAAATTCTTCTTTAAAAGAAGAAAACTTTGGTTCAACTGCTTTTAACATCTTATAAACTCTCTTCTAACCTGTGATATTCTTTATAACCCATAAAGTATGAAATTACCGCGATAATTAAAATACCAAATATAAAAATAGGAAGAACTATTGCTGCACTACTTGGTACAAGACCATATAAGTAAGTTGCAAAAAAACTTCCAAAAATTACTATAAAACTCATTATTGATGATCCATTTGCTTTATCATCATGTTTTGATAAAGCATATATTGTTGCATTACTATAGATCATTGGCAGTCCAAACATTATTATTGCAAGAGGTAATATCAAACTATATATAGTAACAACACCAAAATAAAATAACGCCCCCATTAGAATACAGCCAATTATACTAATTATTAACCCCATATTTATAATAGTAAAACCTTTATATTCCTTACTTAAACGTCCTGATAAAAAAGAACTTAACAATTGTGTGCCATAACTTAGAATTAAATAAAGACCATAAACTTGAGCCTTAATACCTATTATATCCATAGCGATAAATGGCGCAGCTGCTGCTACGACATATATAATGCTACAACAAAAACCATAGACCAAAGAAAAGTAAATGAGATTTAAATTCTGCAATGCTCCTAAATACCCACTGATAGTCGTTGCAAGTTTCATTGGCTTTTGCTTAGCTTTTGTTAAAGTCTCTGGCAAACTTGTACAAAGAATCATTATTATAAAGCCATATATTGTTAAAGCGTATATACAATATTCCCAGCCTAACCTAGTTACTAATAGGCCACCAATTGCTACAGCTGCAGCAGGAAGCACCGCTATAGAAACAAGCACATAACTAATTATTGTTCTTGCTCTTTGTACAGGATAATAATCATTTATAATGGTATAAGTAATGTTCATTCCTACACTTGAGCCTATTGCCATGATAAATCTGCCTGTACTAAACAAAGGAAAATGATGCCAATATATGCTTAATATACATAGAACACATGAGAATAAAAATACTATCATCCCAGTAAAAATAGCAGCTTTTCGCCCATAATAATTTGCTATAGATGGGTAACAAAGTTGTCCAAATGCATAACCAAGTAAAAACAAAGTAATCAATTGCTGAGTTTGACTATTACTAATATTAAAATGATCACTAATTTTAGGTAATCCAGGGCTAATTAATACTGTACAGACAGGGGGAAAGCTTATTAATAATATTAATATTATTAATGATGGGCTTTTTTCTGAAAGAGTTTCTGGAATTCTGCGGTGCATAAACTTTTGCTACAATATGAGTTAAATACCATGTATTGTAGCAAAAGATTTTTAACTATACTACTTGTAACTTAACTGAGTTAGAAAGAAAAACCAGTCTTGAATTAAATTGCACATAAAATCTTACTATATCACTAAGCTCACCTAGTGGTTTAAAGCAAAATGACATGAATTCTTCATCTGGAGTATTGTCTATTTCAACACCTGATTTTAGTAATGCTTCTGTCAAATTATCTAATATTTCTGTATTATCAACATTTGGATTAACTCGTACATGATTTAACTCAAATAAATCATCTTTAAGTAAAGTATTATAATTCTCAATAACTTGAACTTTACTTGAGCCATTAAGAGATGTTTTACCGCATTCTACAACATTTAAATCTTTATTTAGAACAAACTCATATACTTCTGGCTCTTTATCAAAACCAACAACTTTTGAGGCATTTATTACTATTTCAACAGGAGCATTGTTAGGTTTAGTAGTAGAGTTTTTCATATTATTATTCTTCTTTTTATTATTATTATTATTTAACTTCAGTCCCTTTAAATATCTTTTCGACTGTTCGGGGAAAAATTTAAATATTTTTTAATAAGAATAATAATTAAAACAACTAGTTAATAAGTTAGGTTACTTTAACGGAAAGTCTAAGGCCTTTTTTTCTCCATCATTCTGTCATAAGCAACATTAGTCAATATATCACTTTGATGTGGTTTATTTTCATCATGCATCCTCTTCATCGGGTTGCCATACATATAAGAGACAACTCTCTGAACTGCATTATAATTAATAGCAGATCCATTTTTTCTTGCTAAGATTTCACCTACTAAATGTAATCTATCATATTTCCTTTTTTTGTTTTCTGATAATACTGCTAAGCTATAAGGATTAGGACCATTGTGTAACTCGGTAACACTTGTATCTTTTAAGGCATAAACTAATTCATCATTACTCATACCAAAACACACTAAGAGATGTTTAACTCCTTTTGCTTTTTCAAGTATTTTTTTTAAATAATATTTATCAACAAAATCTAAATCGTTTTTATTTATGTCCTGCAATGAAAGTGTTTTCAAATTACTTGAATTGATTAATTTTAGCAAATTTTCAGCTGTAATATTACATGATGAGGTATTAAAACATTCTAATTGATTATACTTTAGCTCACCTGTTATCTCACCCGCTATATTGCAATTATATAGAGTTAATACATTTAAACTTTTAAAATTAATTAAAAGTTTTTGTAACCAGCTAATATCGATATTGCTATCTGATAACTTTAATGTTGTCACTGTATCAAACTTTAATATATCAATTATCTCTTCTGATAACTCTCCTTCTAGAATAATTTTTTTTAAGTTTTTAGCGTATTTACTTAATGATTTAGTATTGTTTTCTGTTAAATCTTTAGATGATATAGTTACTTTTTCTAATTTATCTAATTTCCAATTTTCATCAATCTCATCTAACATGCGTTTATGATTTGTAAAATCAAATTCTTTTAAATTTTTTGTATTTTTTATTAGCTGTAGATAATTTATTGAATTTAAATTATCATCACATCTTACTTCCTCTAAAAAATCTATATTTAATGAATCAACTATTTCATCATTTAAAACATTAAAGCGACTTAAATATAATTTTTTTAATTCATTTGCTTTTTGAAATATTTTTACCAAAGCTTTTGAATCTGAAAAACCTTTCACCTCTAAACTTTCTAAATGCTCTAAATTCATTTCATCAACAGCATCGCTATCAATAATTGAGTTTCTATCTAAACATAGATGTTTTAATCGATTTGAATTTTTTAATAATTTCAAAAAATTACTTTTTGAAATATTACTACTATTGAAATTAATATATTCTAAGGATTCAAGACTTAGCTCTTCTACTATTTCATCATTTATAATTTCACTATTTAATAAGTCTAATGTCTTTAAATTTCTTGAATTTTTTAACATATTTGCAATTGTGCTTGTACTTATTTTAGTATTTTTAAATTCAATATTTTCCAAATAATTTAAGCTTAGCTCTTCACTTAATTCATCATCTAAAATTTCACAATTATCGAAGCTTATATCTTTTAAGTTTTCTAAGTTTTTTAGTATTTTTGCTATATTATTGACACTTATCTTACTGTCAACAATAAATATCTCTTCCAAAAACCCTAAACTTAACTCTTCATGCATATCAAAATTTATATTTTTATAATTGACAAGCCCTAATTTCTTCAATTTTTTTAACCTCATTATTCCTCTAAAAAGATTATTTGGACTCATCATATTAAAATCAAAATACAACATTTCTAGGTTTTTTAATTTATCAAAATTTAATTTATTTAGAATTTCATCAGATATATTTTCACAACCAGACATTCTAAGTTCTTTTAAATTTGTTGTGCTATCTATAAGCCTAAGTAAATTATTATTACTAATGTTGCTGTTGTGAATAGTAATTTCTTCCAAATACTCTAAATTTAAATCTTGGCTAATTTCATCACTTATATCTTTACAATGCTGTAAGTTTAATGTTTTTAGTCTCTCTGGAATTTTTAATAATTTAGCAAGAGTCTTCATGTTCATAGCCGGGTTGATCCGCATTATTTCTTCTGTATAACGGTCAATGTATCTTAATTGTGATTCGTAGGCTTCTTGATTTATTGAATTCTCAATAGAATCAAAAAAATCTGAAATCATAAGATTTATTTTCTCATAAAATTCATGATCCAAACTGCCCCATTCTAATTTAGAGTCAATACTACTTTCCTTAAGCTCTCTTTCGACAGTGATTGGTTCTTTAGTTTTAAAGTAATTAGATATAGTATTTATTAAATAGCTTATAGCCTGATTTATATAATAAAAAAAATAATCATAGAGAAAATTAAACATGCTGGACGCCAAATATATAGTTAGTTAGTTTATTATAAAGAAAGTTAAATAAAATTCAATTGTCTTCTAAGAACTTTTGGATTTAAGATTGATTAATACTTCAGGGATTACCTTAGTAAACTTCCCATTACTCATAAAAACAATTACGGAATTTGAATTATTTATATCTTGAATTTGACTATGTAAAGAATCTATATCATTGCAGATATTAATTAACTGATTTTTATTTTTAGAAACAATATAGTCTTCTAAAGACCAATTAACATATTCGCCTTTATACAATATAGCTTGATCAGCAAGTTTTAATGAATCAGCAATTAATTCTTTGTGTACTCCATTACGCATAGAATAAGAGCAGAAATCAACAACTGCTATAATTTTGCTATTTGGATATTCTTTTTTAATTGCATCTAAAGTTTTACTAATTGCGGTTGGATGATGAGCGAAATCATCATAGATTTTAATATGACCTATTTCACCTTTAAACTCCAGTCTTCTCGCAACACCTTTGAAAGTCTTTAAGCTCTCAATTGCTACTTCCATAGGAACTCCAGCATGTTCTGCTGCAGTTATAGCTGCTATAACATTTGAAATATTATGCTCACCCATTAATGGCGAATCTATTTTATAATCTTTTAATGCTTTTAATATAAACTCTCTATTAGCATTTATTTTAGCTTTATAAATATTATTTAATTTTTTAAAAGTATCTAATTCTTTTTGATTATTATCTGCTGAAATACTAAAGCCTACTTTTTCAAGATTATCATTCTCTTTTAATACATCTAGTAAATTACCATCATCTGCATTAAAAACAACTTTTCCATAAGTACTGCTAACCGTTCTTAATAAATAACCAAATTGTTTTTTTATTTCATCAACACTGTTATAAATATCAGCGTGATCAAATTCTATATTATTTATTATTAAAGTGTCTGGAAAATAATGTAAAAATTTAGGTCGTTTATCAAATAATGAAGTGTCATATTCATCTGCTTCAATAACAAAGAAATTACCAGCCCCTAATCTACTACTTACACCAAAGTTTCCATGAGATCCACCTAATAGAAAACCAGGTTCAAGACCAGCATAATCCAATATCCAGGTAAGCAAACTTGTAGTTGTAGTTTTACCATGAGTTCCAGTAACAGCAACAACCCACTGCTTTCTTAATACAAATTCATAAAGCCAATTTGCGCCAGAATAAAATTTAATATCATTATCTAAAAGATAATCAATGGCTGGATTTTTTCTTGTTATAACATTGCCTACAATTACATAATCAGCTTGTTTTAATAATACTTTTTGGTCATCATCAAAGCTTTCAAAATTAGAATTAGCTTCAATGTAAAAAATATTATTATCTTTTAAAATATCACTCATTGGGGGGTATAGATTAGCATCTATACCAGTTACTTTATAACCTAATTGCCTAGCAATTAAGGCAAGGCTTCCCATAAAAACCCCACCTATTCCCAATATATGAACGTGCTTCATATAATTAACCAGCAGTTGGTGGATTTAAATATTGCTCTGATTCTTGAGCAAGAACTTTATTATCAACTTCATTTATTTGATTTGTTGGATATAAATCATTAAATCTAGCTAATTTGGACTCGCCTTTTGGCATTAAAAAGGGCTTAGTTACAGTATAATTATCTTTATGCTGGCTACAGCCCAGTATAGATAAAAAGCAAAAACCCAATGTAAACTTAAAAAATAACTTCATATTTAACCCAAAATGTAACTAATAATAATTTCTAAATAATACCACTTTCTGTCATCGCTTGAAATACTATTTCCTGACTATTAGCTGACAAAGTCGTTAATGGTAATCTTAAAATGGGACTTGTAATTAAACCTAATTTGTATAATGCCCACTTCACAGGTATAGGATTCGCTTCTACAAATAAATCCTTATGTAAAGGCACTAATTGGTTTTGTATTTTTTCAGCATCTAAAATATTATCTTCAAATACATTAGAGCATAAGCAAGCCATTTCATTTGCAGCAATATTTGCTGTAACAGAAATTACCCCATGGCCTCCTAGCTTTAATAAATCAATAGCGGTTAAATCATCTCCACTTAAAATATAAAACTTCCTATCACTTTTTTTAGATATACCAACTAATTCTTGATATCTTGATAATTCTGATTTAGCTTCTTTTATAGCAACAATATTTTTATATTTTAATAATTTTTCTACTGTACTAGGTTGTAAGTCACATGCTGTTCTTGATGGAACGTTATATAAAATAACAGGTATATCTACTGCTTTGGCTACAGCTTCATAATGTAAATAAAGACCTTCTTGAGTTGGTCTATTATAATATGGTGTAACTACTAAAGCTGCATCCGCACCTAATTCTTTTGCTAATTTAGTATTATTAATAGTATCTTGTGTATTATTAGTTCCAGTACCAATTATTACAGGAACTTTATTTTTTAATTTTTTTATAGAATATTTAATTAACTCTTTCTTTTCTTCAGATGTAATACTACTTGACTCACCTGTTGTACCTAAAATAACAATACCATCAGTACTATTATCTAAATGGTATTGTAATAATTTATCTAAACTTGAGTAATCTATTTCTATATTTCCATTACTATTCTGTTGCATTGGGGTTACCAATGCAACGAAACTACCTTTTAACTGCATTATTGCTCCTTAAAAATTTTAAAGCCTATAAAACCTTAGCCCCATAATCAGCAAGCCTTGAACGCTCCCCTCTTGTAAGAGTCACATGGCCACTATGTTCCCAATCTGCAAAATGATCTACAGCATAGCTTAGGCCGCAATTTGTCTCTGTTAAATATGGAGTATCTATCTGAGATAAATTTCCAAGACAAACTATTTTGGTATTATCGCCAGCTCTAGTTATTAAAGTTTTCATTTGCTTTGGTGATAAATTTTGTGCTTCATCTAATATTAGATATTTATTCATAAAAGTTCTACCTCTCATGAAATTCATTGATCTAATTTTAACTGTCCTGCTAATTAAATTTTGCATAGCCGTTTGAAGATTAACACCTTTGGAATTACCAACAAAATTATTCCCTTCACTTTGAAGAATAACTTCTAAGTTATCAGTAACTGCGCCCATCCAAGGAGCCATTTTTTCTTCTTCAGTACCAGGTAAAAAACCTATATCATCGCCAACAGGAACTGTTGCTCTTGTCACTATGATTTCACTAT
>Ga0210009_1003521_pt1 | contig 10036 bp, 8 predicted proteins | sample CryGeyCG2114_065_FD_185457 | JGI IMG/M metagenome (GOLD analysis project Ga0210009, IMG submission 185457) | Groundwater microbial communities from aquifer - Crystal Geyser CG12_big_fil_rev_8/21/14_0.65 (SPAdes) (version 2) | ecosystem: Environmental > Aquatic > Deep subsurface > Groundwater ... | reverse complement strand
CTATACCCGCCAACACTCCAAGTTCGCCTTCAACCGTAACGTCATATTTATGAGCGTATTCGACCACCTTTTTAGTAAGCGCTACATTATCTTCAAATTTGTGAGCTGAACCATCTATCATTACGGAAGAAAATCCTGACTCTATGCAGGAAACGCAAAGTTCATATGTGTCGCCATGGTCCAGGTGAAGCGCCACGGGAATATTAGACCCTGCTGTTTTAATTATCTCCATTGCGCCCATTGCCATGTGCCTTAATAAAATCTGGTTTGCGTATTTTCTTGCGCCCGAAGAAACCTGGAGTATCACAGGAGATTTCGTCTCTATACAAGCTGTGATTATGGCCTGAAGTTGTTCCATATTGTTGAAGTTATACGCAGGCACGGCATATTTGCCAGCCATCGCTTTTTTAAACATATCTTTTGTGTTTACCAAACCTAATTCTTTGTACGAATACATAAAGCCTCCTCAAATTTTGTGAAACAAAATTTGATCCCGAGCCCTTCGCCGCATTATTTTTACTTGCTAGCAGCTCGGGACGAAGGACCTCTTTTTATATTCCGCTCATTATATCATACATATTAAACATTGGTCAATTTTCTAAAAGATTCTATAATCTCTGTCAGAGCGTCCTTTGTTGTTGTGCGAAACGCTTTTTCCCTTAAAACCCTGACATTTTGCACCCCTTTTGTATACCATGCGAAAAATCTATGAAACTTCCTCACGCCGTGAGAAACGTCATAAAAATCAATATAGGCATTAAGGTGCTCCAGCATCACGTCGGCTATCTCGCCCTGAGCGGGCTTTTTCATAATCTTTTTATTTTTTAAGAACTCTTTTATCTCTTTAAACGCCCATGGATTCCCAAGGGCCCCACGCGCCACAAGCAGGCCATCGCATCCTGTTTCATCCAGCATCTTTTTAGCCGCTTCCGGAGAAAATACGTCCCCGCTTCCTATAACAGTTATATCAAGCGCCTTTTTTACATCCTTTATGGCGTCATAATTTACTTCTCCGCTATATCCCTGCTCCCTGTTTCTTCCGTGAATAAATAAAGCGCTCACGCCCGCGTCCTGGCTCATAAGAGCGGCTTCTTTTGCGTTTATAGAATCCTTGTCCCAGCCTGTCCGGATTTTTACAGTAACAGGTTTGCCGGAATTTTTAACAAGAGTTTTTAACAGCTTGTGCAGTTTTTTCAAGTCTTTTAATAAGGCTGCGCCTTCTCCCCGCCTGGCAACCTTCTTCACAGGACAAGCTGCATTAAAATCCAGGACATCGTATTCGTAAGAACCAAGGACATCTATCGCCCTTAATAAAAAATCCTCTTCGCAGCCGATAATCTGTATGCCAAGCGGCCTGTCTTTGGGGTTTGTAGAAAGCATCTTCTTTGTCTTGCGCATTTTATAGCTTAGGGACCTGACATTTATCATTTCTGTAAAAGCAAGCTCGCATCCAAATCTGCGGTTCAAAAGCCTGAACGGCAAATCAGTTACTCCCGCCATGGGCGCCAGTATAAGATTTGACTTTAGTTTTAACTTTCCGATTTTAAGCATAGCCCTATTTTACCTCATACCATTGCTTTTTGGCAAACTATATGGTATATTATGTTTTCTATTATGAAAATTAAGAACCAATCTTCAAAAAATAAGAAAAGCCGCAAGTCATACAGAGAGCTGAAATCCACCCTTTCCCTTGAAAGAAAGCTTCTGCAGAATCTTCTGGACAATATCCCGGATGCCATATACTTTAAAGACGATAAAAACAGAATTACCAGGGTAAATAAATTCTACGCGGACAGGTTCAAACTTTCTCCCGAAGATATTGTAGGAAAAACAGATTTTGATTTTTTTCCGAAAGATCAGGCGCAGCGCATGTTTGATGATGATACCTATATTTTAAAAACAGGCAAACCCATAATAGGAAAGATAGAGCGAACGCTTTTACCTGATAAAATATGCGTCTGCGTCACCACCACCAAGATCCCTATAAAGAATAAAAAGAATAAAGTAACAGGCACCATGGGAATGACAAGAGACATAACCGCTTACGATGACGCTGAGCGGACAAATCTTGACATGATAACGAATTCGCTCAAGGTTCTGGATAAAATACTTGAAACAAAAGATCCATATACATTCGGCCATACTAGGCGCGTCTCTATAATTGCAGAAAGAATAGCCCGGGAACTGTCTTGGGAGGAAAACAGAATCATGGAATTAAAAATGTCCGCGGAATTACACGATATAGGCAAAATTCTCATACCCCTTGAAATACTTAACAAGCCTGGAAAACTTTCAGACTTAGAATATAAAATGGTGCAAGAACACGTACAGCAGAGCTACGATATGTTGAAGCCTTACTCATTCCCTTCTCACCTGCCTGAAGCAATATACCAGCACCACGAAAGGCTTGACGGAAAAGGTTATCCAAGAGGCCTTTTAGAAGATAAAATTTTACCTGAAGCAAAAATACTTTCCATATGCGACGTCCTGGAATCTATGACATCGCACAGACCCTACAGACAGGCCTTGGGCATGGACGCAACGCTAGAGGAGTTAAGAGACAACACCGGTACCAAATACGACAAAGATATTGTGGACGTCGCCCTGAGAATAATTGATGAAAACGGCTATAAGCCTTTTTGGTTAAACTCAGAATCTTCTTTATAGCCTTCGAAACCCATTAAAATGAAACCTCTCTTGGCTATCATGCCGCCATTCTGGCCGAAGACGCCGCCTATGGGCATTGGATATCTGCAGGCATTTCTGGCTAAAAATAATATCGATTGCGATATATTGGACTTAAACAATATCTTTTATAATCTCGCTTCAGGCGAACTCAAAAAATCATGGCTTGTAAGCTGTAACACCTTTCTGGAAGAAAATATCTTTGACCTGATACAAAAAAATCATCCTGAGGAATTTAAAAAAATTGTACGTAAAATACTGAAGCGTGAAATAATCGGCTTTTCCTGCTTTAAAAGCAATATACATAGCACGCTGCGATTGACAAAGCTTCTTAAATCCAGGGATAAAGATATCAAGATAGCGCTCGGCGGGCCTGAAATTGCAAGGCAACTTTTTAAAACTTCCTGCGGGTTTACAAAAGATATTAAAGACCTGGCTGATTTTATAGTTGCGGGCGAAGGCGAAAAACCTCTGCTAGATATTGTCCGGCTTCGCAAGCTGGATAAATTAAGAATATTCGATGAATTAAACAGCTTAACCGGCCTATCCTTCCCTGTCTATAAAGGCGTTGATATAAATTCATACCCGCGCAAAAATAGCGTCTCTATATTATTTTCAAGAGGGTGCGTAAAGAAATGCAGGTTCTGCTCCGAGAGGCTGTTATATAAAAAATTCAGGGTAAGGCCTGTTGAAAGCGTGATTGAAGAGATCCGATATCACAGATCAAAAAACAAGATAGATTCTTTTGTATTCCACGACTCTCTTATAAACGGCGATCTTAAAAAACTCGAGGAATTATGCGATAAGATAATTAAAAACTTCGGATCCGTTAAATGGGAAGCGCAGATCGCTATACACAACAGTATGTCTCAGGCGCTTTTAGAAAAAATAAAAAAAAGCGGCTGTTATAATCTGTTTATAGGCCTTGAATCAGGCTGCGCCAGGACATTAAAAAATATGAATAAAGGTTTCACGCCGCAAAATGCCATAAATTTTTTCAAAAAATTAAACGCAGCAGGTTTATTTTTCGGCGTAAGCGTTATAATAGGTTATCCCGGAGAAACCGAAGCTGATTTCAGGGAAAGCATGGGCTTTATTATAAAAAACAAGCCCTTCATACCGAAAATAGAGCAGGTAAACCCGTTCACGTATTACGACGGCACAGCTGCCGATAAAAAGGCGGATAAAAACGCCCTTAAAAGGCTTGATATCTTTATAAAAGAGATAAAATCAAACGGTTTCAAATACACAAACGCATTTCTAGGCAACCTTATAGAAAAAACCGCATAGACAGGATGGTAAAGTGACTGAATACAAAGAAGTAAAGATCTCCAGGATACTTAATCCTACAGGGATTGACCTCGGCGAATACGTGATAAATCCTTTTATGGGATGCGAATACTCCTGTCTCTACTGTTACGTAAGGTCCAACAAAGTCATCAGTAAGCGCCACGGCGAATGGGGCGAATACGTGGATATAAGAATAAACGCGCCTGAGTTACTGGAGAAAGAGCTATTATCAAAAAAGCCTAAATGCGTGCTTCTCGGCTCCACCACGGACTGCTTTCAGGGCGTTGAGAAAAAATACGCTATCACAAAACAAATCCTGGAGATACTCAACAGGCATAAGGTTTTCTACAACATACTCACAAGATCCCCGGCCGTCGCGGAATACGCGGATTTGCTTAAAGAGGGCTTCTGTAAAAAAATTTATTTCACGATAAATAATATTTCTCCGGAACTTAAAAATAAACTTGAGCCAAAAAGCCCCGGGTTTGAATCAAGATTCAGCTCCATCAATAAGATGCTGGATGAAAACATACCCGTAGTCCCTTATTTCTCCCCCATCCTGCCGTGGCTGTCTGATTTTAAGGATATATTCGCGCTTTTTCCAAAAGCCGGTTCAGTTGAATTTGAAGGCCTGAACATGAATCTTGTAAACATAAACGATATAATATCCGGCATCGCCTCCCTGCATCCGGCCTTAAAGCCGGGCTACGAAAGGCTCCTGCAAGAGGAGGCCTTTTACGATTCCTTCTGGGCGGGCGTAAAAAAAGATATAATTAGAGAAGTAATTACGGCCAAAAAGAACTATAATATATACATCCACAACTTCCGCACCTACTTCAACAACAAATACTCCCCATAAACTTGACAATGTGACAATGTCAGTTTTGTCAAGTTTATTGCAGGATAGCAAGGAAAGATGCATGAAAAGCGACGTTTATTTTATAGAAGTTAAAGAGGATGACTTAGAAGCGAGATGCAATGCGCTTCAGAGATTACTGGAAAAGGTAAACCCGTTCATGAGTTACAAAAAAGACGAGTTTATTCCAGTAAAACTCACTATCGGAGACAGCCAATGCGTTTATAATACGCACCCGGAACTGGTAAAAGTAGTCATATCCGAGATAAAAAAACTAAAGGCAAAGCCTTTTTTGTTCGATACAAACGTTATATATAAAGGAGAGCGGCTGAACGCAATCGACCATATGAATCTGGCGCAGAGTAAAGGTTTCGGCCATACAAAAGTAGGCGCGCCTTTTATAATAGCTGACGGGGTATTCGGGCAGGATGGGAAAGAGCATACAATAGATTCAGATTATATTAAAAAAATCAAAACGCCCTCTTTTATAGGTTCTCTTGAAAGCCTTGTGGTATTGTCGCATGCTACAGGCCATATTCTTTCAGGGTACGCCGGCGCTATAAAAAATATTGCGATGGGCATGGTTTCAAAGCCTACAAAACAGGTTCAGCATTCGTCTTTAAAACCTCACGTCATGGAAAAAAAATGCACTGCCTGCGGGAGATGTATAAAAATCTGCCCCGTAGAGGCAATATCTTTTAAAAAAGAAAAAGCCTTCATAGACCAGGCAAAATGCCTTGGGTGCGGGGAATGCCTTTGCGCATGTAGATTCGACGCTGTATTTATAAACTGGTCCGAAGACCACGACATATTCGCAAAGCGCATAATAGACGTAGCGCATTTTATCCTCTCAAAGTTTAAAAATAAATTTTTCATAACATTCGGCTTTGATATAACAAAGGAATGCGACTGTATATCCACTAAAAATGAACTGATATTCTCGGAAAATATAGGCATTTTAGCGTCAGCCGACCCTCTTGCTATAGACAAGGCAATGGTAGACCTCGTAAATAAAAACAAAGACGCGTTTAAAGAAATGGGCCTTTTGGATACGTATAAAACAATGTTTGAATACGGCCATAAAAAAGGCCTCAGCAACCCGGACTACAATCTCATAAAGATATGACAAAATTTGAAACGCTGTTCGGAATCAAAGAGTCTGAAATAAAAGATACATGCGTCCTTATGCCAATATTGCCAAAAAGCGTATTAAGCCTGTTAGGAATTAAAAGTTTATCAAAAGGCAAAATCTACTCTTCAGGCAACGCTGAAAATTTTACGTTAATAAATACAGGCATAGGCGCTTCGTTTGCGGGAGACGCGGCATTATACCTCGCGGACTCAGGCTGCAGGAATATCATCCTCTTCGGTTCATGCGGCCTTGTAAAATCCTCCGGCAATATGGCTGTAGGAAGCCTTGTCGCGCCCATAGAATGCTATGCGATGGAAAGTTTCACAAACATGCTTTTAAGAAATAACGACTTTAAAACCTTTTACCCGGACAAAGCCGTGGTTGAATCTTTTCTGAATGATAATAAAGATGTCCAAAAAGTAAGCTGCGCAACGCTCGGATCATTAAAACTTGAGGAAGAAAGCCTGGATCTGTTTACAGAAAAAAATATACATGTAGTGGATATGGAATGCTCGAGCTTTTTTGCGGCAGGAACGCATAAACATCTTAAGACAATCGCCCTCTTCTATGTCTCAGACATAATAAATGAAAAACCGTTCTACGCAGAGTTCAGCCCGGATGACAAATTGAGATTATTGTCTTCTATAAAATCCGGCGTAAAATCCATATGCAGATTCGTAAAATAGCCTCCAGGTTTCCTGATTTCGGAGTTAATAAGATTCAGGAAATTAGCCGATTTGTATATGAAATATCCAAAATAGAAAAAACTCTGCCTGAAAAAATCTTAAGCAATATCTCTTCCAATGACTTTAAAGCTGTCAAAAAAGAACTCCTTAAAAAAAGATTTCCGTATGCATCCGCCCACAACGAGAAAATAAAACCGTATCTGCCAAAACTCCAACTGGATCCCGCGCTTTCTTTTGATATAAATAATTCTGAATTTAACCCAAAAAGAATATTTATAGAGAAACCCGCCGTTAATTCTTGTTTAGCGAAAAACTTCAAGGAGGTTTTTCCAAAAGCTAAGTTTACAGAAATAGCTTCGCTGAAAAGCTTTATTAAGGACAACAAAAATTCAGGCATAGTTAATTACAATAAAAGACGTGGCGCAGTTTTTATTACAAATGAAAAATACGACTTTTTCAAAAAATGTCCATGTACAAAAGGCGCCGTGGGATGCGGATATAATATATTTAACCTGGGATTCGGATGTATATTTGACTGCACGTACTGCTATCTCCAGGAATACAACAATACGCCTGGGATGATATTCCCGGCAAATATAGACAAATTTTTCGAGGAATTCAAAAATTACAAAAAACCAAAGATGCGCATAGGGACCGGGGAATTTTCAGATTCATTGATGCTAGACCATATAACGGAATATTCGTTATCCATAATAGAATTCTTTAACAAGCATAAAGACGCCCTATTCGAATTTAAGACCAAAAGTTCAAATGTAGGCACCGTCTTAAAAGCGAAACACTCCGGCAATATCGTTGTTTCCTGGTCCCTGAACCCTCAGAAAACAATAGATAAAAATGAATTTTTTACAGCCTCTTTAAGCGAAAGGCTGGGGTCGGCTAAAAAATGCTCCCTGGCAGGTTATAAAATAGGCTTTCATTTCGATCCTGTGATTTATTTTAAAGGATGGGAGCGCGAATACGAACGTACGATAGATTTGCTATTCAGCAGCATAAAGCCCGGGAATATCGCTTGGATAAGCATAGGCACTTTCAGATTTAAGCCTGAATTAAAGCCTATCATAGAAAACCGCTTTCCGGATAATGAGATCCTGGACGAAGAGCTGCTGCCTGGATATGATAACAAATTAAGATATCCTTATGGCCTGAGATATAATATGTATAAATTTCTGCTAAGTGCTTTCGAAAGGTATTCCAAAAAAATTCCGATCTACCTATGTATGGAAGAAACTTCTATGTGGCAAGATCTTAAGTCCGTCTTGCCAAGCGCGAGATTACGGTAAAACTTTTATAGCCCTAAAAGGCCTGGTAGGGCACTTGTTCTGGCAAATACCACAGCCAATGCATAATGAAGCGTCTACATAAGGTTTCTTGATCCTCTTCCCATCAAAAATCTCATCATATATTTTAACGGCTTTTGTTGAAACAGGGCAATGCTCTTCACAAACAATGCATTCTTTATTTTGCGACCAGGGAAGGCAGATATTTTTATCAATATTGGCCAGGCCGAGTTTCTGCTCTTTTTTTTGAGCCAGATTTAATTTAGGAATAGCGCCCGTAGGGCAGCTGTTTCCGCAGAGATTGCAGTTATATTCGCAATATCCTATTTCAGGAACAAGATGCGGAGCCCATATTCCGGCTAATCCTGATTCAAATATAACAGGCTGAAGGCCGTTGGTTGGGCAAAGTTTCATACAATTTCCGCACCTTATGCATTTATTTAAAAATTCATGCTCGCCAGTGACTCCCGGCGGCCTGATAAGTTTTTTCTTAGCCAGGCTTTCCCCGCCTTTAAAGCCCAGCAGTAAAAATGAGGACGCTATTAAAAATAAAAAATCTTTGCGCGATACGGAATCTTTAGCCTGGGGCTTAACCGGCTTTATAGGCCATGTAAACTTAGTACCTTGAACCGGACAATCATACACACAGTCAAGGCACAATACGCATTCGCTTTTCCTGTAGCTCATGTCTTCTTTAATCGCGGACGTGCGGCAGTTAATTTTGCATTTCATGCAATTTACGCATTTATCTACGCGCCGCTCCAATACAGAGAATTTCGCGATAATAGAATATATGGCGCCTAAAGGGCAGATTATACGGCACCAGAATCTTTTTGTTATAAGCGCAAGGCCGCAGATTGCGGCAAAAAAGCTCAGGGTGACAAGCGAATGCGGAAAATAATATATTTTTGCCCCCAGCACGGATGTCTTCAACAGGCGGTAAAAATCATATAGCGGCGTATAAAAATCCAGGCTGGTTATAAGAAAAATGAACGTTTTATCCAAAGCCAGCGTAAAGGACGGGATAAAATTTAAAGAGATAAACCTTGCTGTAATAACAAGAGGGTCAAATATCCACTTTATCTGTACGCCCAGGAACGCGAATACAACGATAGCTCCAAGGACGTAATATTTTATTTGCCTGAAACCCGGACCCCTGTTCTTCGCCCTGGCACCGCAAATGTCAATAATAGCCCCTAAGGGGCAAACCCATCCACAGAAAAATCTCCCTATTATAAAAGAAAGTATAAGCGTAATTATAGAGAATAAGCTGAATATTGATACAAGCGGGTCTATTTTAAAAAATGCGGCGGTATTTTTAGTGAACCATAGGCTATAAATAAATAACAACAGGAAAAATATCTGGCTAAATTTTCTAAGCAACACTAATTTTTTCATATCAACCACCTCAACCTGCGCGGTTACCACGTAGGTTACTGTAGGTTTATATGGTTATGGTTAATATATCCGCTTTTGCGATATCAGCGCTTCCAAGATTATGCTTCACTCCCTGATCTATGGAACTTATAGACAAAGGCTCTTTATCCATTAATTTGGCTGCATACGCGTCGCACAGGACAGGATCTACGCCGGCTATAATGGTTTTCATTTCAACAACATCGGCCAGATCCCCGCCTGTAGGCCCGTTTCTTGTAAGCACCCTATAAGCGTCTATCACGTTCAGGTCCGGCTTTATGAAATCCGTCAAATGCGCAAGTTTTGTACCTATATCAAAATGTATCAGACCTCTGTTGCCGCTGCAAATGCCCATCAGATTTTTCATCGCAATCGTAAGCCCTGTAAGGCCATGATGTTTCAATATAGGCGCATTTATAAACGTATCACATTCCAGGGCGTCTCTGTAAATAGGCCATCCTTCCATAGGGCTTTTGTAATTAAACTTCGCTTTTACAACGTTCCAGTCGTCTGGAAAATATACATTCGCGCCTTTTTCTTTGGAGATTTTCTCCAATCCGCTATTTTCGTAACAACGCTTTGATTCGTTGCAGGTATTATCAAATATATTCACTCTTTTTGCGCCTGAGCGGAAACACATATCAACCAGCGCCCCCACCACATCAGGATTAGT
>Ga0210009_1003519_pt1 | contig 10038 bp, 10 predicted proteins | sample CryGeyCG2114_065_FD_185457 | JGI IMG/M metagenome (GOLD analysis project Ga0210009, IMG submission 185457) | Groundwater microbial communities from aquifer - Crystal Geyser CG12_big_fil_rev_8/21/14_0.65 (SPAdes) (version 2) | ecosystem: Environmental > Aquatic > Deep subsurface > Groundwater ... | reverse complement strand
GGCTCGTAGATCGGTGGCCATCAAGGGCGCTCCCGAAAGATTTTGCACTCCATTGATGATTGCAGTATGCCCATCCAATGTGATGTCTGCTCCCATCCTTTTTAATTCCGCGACATGCATGAACCGGTTCTCAAATACAGTCTCCATAATAATACTCTGTCCGCGCGACAAAGTCATCAACGCCATGAACTGGGCCTGGATATCAGTGGGAAATCCCGGGTAAGGATGCGTTCGGGCATTGACGGCCAGAAAGGGTCTGCCGCCCCGGACTCTGATTGAAGAGGCTTCGACTTCCACATCAACCTGCGCTTCCTGCAATTTGAGAATAATGGGTTCCACGTGTTGCGGAATACAATTTTCTATCAACACTTCTCCCTTGGTGATGGCGGCCGCAATCATATAAGTACCCGCTTCAATACGGTCAGGAAAAATACGGCATTCGATCGGGTTCAACGAGGAAACCCCCTGGATGGTAATCATATCGGTGCCTTGACCTTCAATTTTGGCTCCGGCCTGATTCAAAATATCCGCCAGAAATACAACCTCCGGTTCCTTGGCCGCGTTTTCCAGAACGGTTTTCCCGTCCGCAAGAGATGCCGCCATCATCAGGTTCGCGGTTCCTGTTACCGAAACAGTGTCAAAATAAAATTGGGTTCCCTTCAGGCCATCTACAGCTCCATGCACATAGCCCTGCTCCAGCCATACCTTTGCTCCCATTGCCTCGAGCCCTTTGATATGGAGATCAATGGGCCGCGCTCCTATTGCACACCCTCCCGGCAGGGAAACCCGGGCTCGGCCCAACTTGGCCAGCAAAGGCCCCAGGACCAGGCAGGAAGCACGCATCGTAGAAACCAGGTCATAAGGCGCTTCCGGGTTGTCTGCGCAAGACGTGTCTAAAATAATTTTTTCATTGCTATAGCTTTCAACTTCCGTCCCCAGATCCTTGAGAAGCTGGATCATGGTTGCCACATCACGAACTTTCGGGACCCCTTCAATAATATTCCGTCCGCGGGTCAGCAAGGTTGCCGCCAGAATGGGAAGCACCGCGTTCTTGGCACCACTGATCTTTACAGCACCCTCTAAAGGCCGGCCGCCCTCTATGACAATCTTATCCATTCACAGTCCTCGCCAGTACCACTCTGTCATAACCGGAATAATCCTGAACCACCTGGATACCCTTATACCTCTTACTGCTTTCCATTAAAGCAACCACGGCCTCTGCTTGAGTGTGCCCAATTTCTAAAGCCAACAAACCATTTTCTTCCAGTTTCTCCCATGCCATGGGAACAATAAAGCGGTAATAGTCCAAACCATCTCTCCCGCCATCCAAAGCCTGGGTTGGTTCATATTGCCAAACCTCAGGCATGCACTTCGATAAGTTTTCCGATTCAATATAGGGTGGGTTGGAAACAATAAGGTGATAGGGACGTTGCCAGTCGGTCTCCAGCAGGCTGGCGGACACAAAGTTAATCCGTTCTGCCACAGCATGACGCAAGGCATTTTCCCGCGCGACTTCCAGGGATTGAGCAGAATTGTCAATCGCGGTGACAAGGCTTTGAGAAAGTTCTTTGGCTAAAACAATGGCAAGGATTCCCGATCCGGTACCAAGATCCAGAATTTTCACCGGCGAGGAAGGTATCTTTGCAAACGCTTTCAGACATTGCGCGACAAGAATTTCCGTTTCCGGGCGGGGTGTCAGAACTTTATCATTCACCGCAAATTCGAGGGACCAAAATTCCTGGATTCCGGTAATGTGAGAAACCGGTTCGCGCAATACTCTTCTCTCAATACTCGAACAAAATTTCTCTGCCTCAATGCGATTCAAAAACCGTTCAGGATAGGCCATCAATACCGTTCTGGATATATCAAGGCTATGCGCCATTAAGACTTCCGCGTCCAACCGGGGCGATGCAACCTCTGCAAGTTTATGCTGAGCCCATTCGAGATAAGAGGAGAGGGTCATTTTTGTGCCTGCAAGAACCTCCACCTTATTCTCCTTTCAGTGCTTGCGCCTGGTAATGAAGCGTTAACGCATCGATGATCTCAGTAAGGTCTCCCTCCATCACCAGAGACAGCTTGTGCAGGGTTAAACCTACCCTGTGGTCGGTCACTCGCTCTTGCGGGTAATTATAAGTACGAATGCGCCCACTGCGGTCACCTGTGCCCACCTGCTGTTTGCGCTCACTGGCCAAGGACTCCTGCTGTTTTCTTTGTTCCTCGTCGTACAACCGGGCTCTCAAAACCTTCATGGCTTTTTCGCGGTTTTTGTGTTGCGACTTTTCATCCTGACAGGTCACGATCATTCCGGTTGGGATGTAAGTCAAACGAACTGCTGAGTCTGTTGTATTGACACTTTGTCCACCTGGGCCGGATGAACGATAGACATCAATTTTTATGTCCACCGGATTAATTTTAATATCCACGTCCTCCACCTCCGGCAAAACCGCAACCGTCACGGCAGAGGTATGAATACGTCCCTGGCTTTCTGTATCAGGCACCCGTTGCACCCGGTGGGTACCACCCTCATATTTTAATTTACTGTAGGCCCCTTTCCCCGCTATATTAAAGATAACTTCCTTGAACCCACTTTTTGCCGACAGGCTGGAGCTTAAAATTTCCACCTGCCATCTTTTCTCCTCAGCATATCTCGAATACATGCGGAACAAGTCACCCGCAAAAAGGGCCGCCTCTTCACCCCCTGTACCAGCGCGGATCTCCATAATAACGTTGCGGTCATCACGTGGATCTTTGGGAAGCAAGAGAATTTTCAGGTCTGCTACCGCTTTCTCTTTTTGGATTTCCAGAACAGCCAGATCCTCCTCCGCCATTTCAATCAATTCCGGATCTTTTTCTTCGTTAAGAATTTTCTTATTTTCTTCCAGTTGTCGGGTGACCCTTTGCCAGTCCCGATATCGAAGGACGATCGGACTAAGATCAGACTGCTCCCGCGCAAATTTCTGGAACGCGGATTGATTGGAAATGATTTTAGGATCGCTGAGAAACTGGTTGAGATCGTTATAACGCTTCTCAACCGATTTCAGCTTATCAAACATGGATGGATTCTAGAAAAACCCCGGGGGATCGGGGTTAAGAAGTAAAAAGGTGGATGCGCTTATTGAGGATTGGCTGATTCCTGCATGCCCGCAGGCTTCGCCTTAGCGTATTTGCGCTTGAATTTTTCAATGCGGCCGGCAGTATCCATAAGCTTCTGCTTTCCCGTGTAAAAGGGATGGCATTGGGAACAAACTTCCACATGAAGGTCTTTCAAAGTTGCGCGAGTCTGTACTTCTGTTCCACATGCACACCGCACTGTGGTTTCAAAATATTCAGGATGAATGGCGTCTTTCATTTTCTCACCGTCAGGAGTTCATAGTCGCCAGAAATTCGGCGTTGGTTTTGGTTTCTTTAATCTTCTGTAAGAGAAGGTCCATCGTATCATGGATGCCCATAGGGAGCAAAACTTTTCTTAATAACCAGACACGCTGGAGGTCTTCTTCCGGCAAAAGGAGTTCTTCCTTCCGGGTTCCAGAGCGATTGATGTCGATCGAGGGGAAGGTCCTCTTGTCTGCCAGCTTGCGGTCGAGGACAATTTCCAGGTTACCCGTCCCTTTAAATTCTTCGAAAATAACATCATCCATGCGGCTTCCTGTATCAATAAGAGCCGTGGCAATGATGGTCAGGCTTCCACCTTCCTCCAGATTTCTGGCGGCCCCAAAAAACCGTTTGGGTCTTTGCAAAGCATTGGAATCCACACCGCCCGACAAAACCTTACCACTGGGCGGAACAATAGCGTTGTAAGCTCGGGCCAAACGGGTGATACTATCGAGCAGAATGACCACATCCCGCTTATGCTCTACCAGTCTCTTGGCTTTTTCAATGACCATTTCAGCGACCTGCACATGCCTTTGCGCTGGCTCGTCAAAAGTGGAACTGATGACCTCGCCCCGGACCGAACGTTCCATATCTGTTACTTCTTCCGGCCTCTCATCAATGAGCAAAACGATCAACGCCACTTCCGGGTAATTTGTGCTGATGCTGTTGGCGACAGACTGCAACAACATGGTTTTTCCGGTTCGAGGCGGCGCCACGATCAACCCACGCTGGCCTTTACCAATAGGGGTCATCAAGTCCATCACCCTGGCGCTGTAATCTTTGCCGCCTGGTGTCTCCAGCCTGAGCCGCTCTTCAGGATAAAGCGGAGTCAGGTTATCAAATAAAATTTTATCCTTGGTTTTATCCGGGTTCTCAAAGTTAATCGCCTCCACCTTCAACAGGGCGAAATAACGCTCACTGTCCTTGGGAGGACGAATCTGACCGGAAATGGTATCACCCGTACGCATATCGAACTTGCGGATCTGGGATGGCGACACATAAATATCATCAGGACCCGGAAGATAATTATACGTCGGCGCCCGCAGGAACCCGAATCCATCAGGGAGAATTTCCAGCACCCCCTGGCCAAACATCAGGCCATCCTTTTCAGTCTTGGCTTCAAGAATCCTGAAGATCAGGTCTTGTTTTCTAAGCCCGCTGTGGCCCTGAATCTTCAGTTCCTTGGCAATATTGGTGAGTTCAGATATGGTTTTCGCCTTGAGTTCTTCAATATTCATCTGGGTCATGGTTTGTGGCTTCTTTGAGGGAGATCAGGAGATTTGTTCTCGTAAATAGTTACGCCCTTGGATTGGAGCTCAGGTTCAAAGACGAGGAAGATTCGATAATAGTTGGGTATCCAAAGATTGCAGAGTTTGTTCTATAATTAACGGCGATAGCACGGGAAATTTAACTGGGCAATTGATTGGTTTTTCAGGGATTTTGTTTGGGAGCTTTTGGAGCTTACTCACTTTATCCAGTTCTGTGCTTTTTGTCAACTCCTTTTATCTATGATGTCCTTTTATCTATGAAATTTTCACCCCACCATCCCAGGAGGTCTTTGCACAACCCCGAGATTACCCGTTCCGGGCACGAAAGCTAAGGTGAAATACTACGTCTTCGCTTACGCTCAGAATGACATGCAGAAACCATCATATTGTCATCCTGATGAGCCTTGGCGAAGAAGGATCTCGCTTTTTCTCAATACAGAACCACTTATGCAAAGGTCTCCTTCATCAGGGGGAGGTTCTAAAATAATTCCCCCTTATATGTTGTTTACGAGGTAAGTTTATCATTGTAGTTCCTGTGAGCCCTGTGGGAAACCAGTTTTTGGTTTTCCACAAGCTCACAGGAGTTATAACTCTGGCACAACAGACCGATTACCCCTTGGGCTTTGGGCATAAAAGCCAATGTTAAATTTTACGTCTGCGAGCAAAGAGTTGTCCCGGCTAAATGCGAGTCCTTACCCAATTACCACCAATCCTGGCGGACTTCTATTTGACTATGCAAGATCAGGAAGGCAAAATAGCCGTTCATTGAATCTCCCAACCAGGCAGATTCAACTTTCTCCAGCAATTAAATCTTAATCCAGCAAGGATCCATTCATGGCAAAAAAAGAGAACAAGCGAGACGACACCAGCCAGTGCGAAAAATGCCTGCCGGCTTATTGTTGCAATTATTTCGCGTTCGGAATTGATGAGCCCGAAGACCGACGTGATTATGAAAGTTTATTATGGAAGATCGCCCACGAAAATGTTTCATTTTATATCTACCGGAAAAACTGGTACATAATGATCCATAACCGCTGTAATTTTTTAATGCCGGACAATAAATGTGCCATCTACGAACACAGGCCCTATATGTGTCGGGAACACAGCACCGAGTCCTGCGAATACACCGGCGACGATTACGGCTTCACCGAACACTTCAAGAGTTATGACGACCTTTTGGTTTATATCAAGGAAAATACGAATTTCAGGTTTAAGCAGGAACCTACAGGTGTGCCCCCCAACTGCCTGTAACCTGGGGAGGCGGAGAACGCAACTTATCGCCTGACTTAACGGGGGCTCTTTACTTCGGAGACGGAGTAACATCACGCCTACCGGGCATAAGCCCGGCAGGGAGGAATTTATTTTTCTTCTTTTTCTTCGGGCTTATCTTCTTCTGCCTTTTCTTTTTTGGATGCGGGTTTCTTTTTATCCGCTACTTCCTTTGCTTTAGGCTCCGCTTTCTTTTTTTCAGCCACTTTTGGTTTAGCAGTGGCCTTCGTCTCTTTTTTCGTCTCAGCCTTTACTTTGGAAGAGCCATCGCCCTCACGGTCTACCAATTCGATGAAAGCCATTGGGGCATCATCCCCCTTGCGATGACCAATACGAATGATCCGGGTATATCCACCAGGTCGATTTGCATAACGCTCCGCCAGCGGACCAAACACCTTTTGAACAGCATCTTTCGCGGGAACCAGCCTGAATGCCTGGCGACGGGCATGAAGCGTACCTCTTTTTCCCAGCGTGATCGTTTTTTCCACCTTGCCCCGCAGTTCTTTGGCTTTTGCCAAAGTTGTGCTGATGCGCTCCCTCTGAATTAGAGCCCCAACAAGGTTTCTGAACAATGCTTTCCGATGAGCAGAGGTTCTCCCAAATTTTCTACCTGCTTTTAAATGCCGCATGGTTATTTATCGCTCCTGTTATTACTTCACCGAGAGAACTGTTAAAGCTCAACTTCGGTATCTATTTCTTTTTTCTTTTGCGCTTGAATGATTTGTTTCAGGTCTTCCTCATCAACCTTCATTCCCAAATGAAGGCCCATGTCCTCTAAAATTTCCTTAATTTCATTCAGCGATTTCCGACCGAAGTTTCTGGTTTTCAGCATTTCACCATCGGTTTTTTGTACCAGTTCCGCGATGGTCTGGATATTGGCATTTTTAAGACAATTGTAGGAGCGCACAGATAACTCAAGCTCTTCCACACATTTGGCCATATTTGTCAGCACCTTTTGCTTTTTCTCATCGACCTGGGGTTGTACCGGTTCCGGCTCTTCATCAAAATTGATAAAGATCTGCATATGGTCTTTAACAATCTTGGCGGCATGAGCCACCGCATCTTCTGGTGTGATCCCCCCGTTTGTCCACAATTCCATAATCAGGGAATCGTAATCTGTCGACTGCCCGACGCGGGTGTTCTCAACATGGTAGGTGATCTTTTCAATTGGGGAAAAGCTGGAATCCACGGGAATCATCTGCACAGATTCATTTTCGATAATATGCATATCCGCGGGAACATACCCCCGCCCTTTCCTTACAATCATCTCTATTTCCACCTCACCGCTCTGATCAATGGTAAGGATGGGAAGATCCGGGTTCAGCACTAACACATCCGGGTCAGCCGTGATATCCTTGGCGCAAATTGTGCCAGGACTTGAGGCTTTGATATAAACCCGTTTGGAGTCCGCTGAACCGGTCAGTTTAAGATTAACCTGTTTCAAGTTGAGGATGATTTCCGTGACATCTTCAACCACTCCCGGAATGGAAGAAAACTCGTGAAAGATCCCCTCAAACTTTACGGCTACAATGGCGGCCCCTTCAATGGATGACAAAAGCATCCTTCTCAAGGAGTTGCCTATGGTTACTCCATATCCGCGCTCAAATGGTCCCGCGCTGAGTTTACCGTAGCAGTCCGACTTGTTTTTCTTATCAAATTCTAATCGCTTAGGTTTAACAATTCCCTGGGCTGTGAACATGAAGCCTCCGACCTCTTTATTAGGGTCTTAACAGTTTTTAAATTAGTTTCTCTTGACGATCCGGCCCGGCTTATCGTGAGTAAAGCTCAACGATCAACTGTTCCTCAATCGGCATAGTTACATGCTCTCTTGCAGGCAAAGCCTGAACAATACCCTGCTTGCTATCGGCAGAAAACGATAGCCAGTCCGGCAAGGTTTTTCCTTTAATATTCTCAATGGCGTTGTTAACGGGCGCTTTTTTCACCTTATTGGGATTCATAGCTATTGTATCACCCAGTCCAAGAGCATAGGACGGGATATCCATCTTTTTCCCATTAACCGTGAAGTGACCATGGCGGACCAACTGGCGAGCCGTACTTCTGGACGAGGCGAGCCCCATTCTAAAAACAACATTATCCATCCGCAACTCTAAATTTTGCAGAAGGTTTTCACCGGTAACACCTTTTTTTCTATCTGCCGAAAAAAAGTAATTACGGAATTGTTTTTCCAGTATACCGTAAATTCGCTTTACCTTTTGTTTTTCACGAAGCTGAATCCCATATTCCGAGAATTTCTTCCTGCCCTGGCCATGCTGGCCTGGCGGATATGCTCTTTTTTCTATAGCACATTTCGCCGTCTCGCAACGGGAACCTTTTAAATATAATTTTATTCCTTCTCGCCGACAAAGTCGACAAACAGAACCTGTATACCTGGCCAAATTCAGCTTCTCCTTTCGGTTTTACGCAATTAAACTCTGCGACGTTTTCTTGGACGGCAACCATTATGCGGAATCGGGGTCTTATCACGAATCACAAGAACTTCCATTCCCGCGGCCTGCAAAGATCGTATCGCGGACTCTCGCCCGGAACCAGGACCTTTGACATGCACCTCCAGTTTTTTCATTCCCATGTCCCGTGCCTTAACAGCGGCTTTGTCGGCCGCCACCTGCGCGGCAAACGGGGTGCTTTTTCTCGAGCCCTTAAAACCCTGGGCACCCGCACTGGACCAGGACACCACATTTCCAGACATGTCGGAAATGGTGACAATAGTATTGTTAAACGTAGCCTGAATGTGGGCGACTCCCACTTCCGGCACTGTCTTTTGCTTTTTTTTACCGCTTTTTACTTTTTTATCCATTAATCTCCGTCCTTATTTTTTTGCTCGTGCGCCCACGGTTTTCTTGGGACCTTTTCGGGTTCTGCCGTTGGTGTGCGTCCTTTGTCCTCTAACCGGCAACCCTTTACGATGGCGAAGCCCTCTGTAGGAACTTATATCCATCAAACGTTTAATGTTCATGGTGACAGTGCGCCTTAAGTCACCTTCCACTTCGCACTCTTTCTCGATAACACTACGGATCCGGGTCACCTCTTCCTCTGTCAGGTCCTTCATTCTGACCTCTTCCCCAACCTGCGCTTTTTTCAGGATTTTCCGGGAAGTTGTTGGGCCCACGCCATATATGTATGTCAAAGCGATTATTGCCTGCTTATCCTTAGGAACGTCTATACCCGCTATTCTCGCCACTGCTTCTCCTTTTTGAAATTAACCCTGCCGTTGCTTATGTTTCGGGTTCTCACAAATGACCCGCACGACTCCTCGCCGCCGAATCACCTTGCATTTCATACATATTGGCTTGACCGATGCCCTGACTTTCATGATTCCATCCTCTTTTATTTATACCGATAGGTGATCCGTCCCCGGGTCAAGTCATAAGGGGAAAGTTGCACTTTCACCTTGTCACCGGACAGGATGCGGATAAAATGCATGCGCATTTTTCCCGATATATGGGCCAAAACCTTATGCCCGTTTTCAAGTTCCACCCTAAACATCGCATTTGGCAATGGTTCAAGTATGGTGCCTTCTACTTCTATAGACTCTTCTTTAGACATCCGTTACTTCACCATTTCTAAAACGCGGGAAAATATTTCTTCTACAGACCCTCTGGCTGATACTGTTTTCAAATTTCCTTGTTTCTTGTAAAACTGCTTTAAAGGGGCAGTGGACTCCTGATAAACATCCAACCGCTTTAATATTGTTTCGGCATTATCGTCCTCACGCTGGGCTAAAAGCCCCCCACAACCGTCACAAACCCCTGAAACTTTTGGAGGCCTGGACTCCTCATGGAACATGCCGCCACAATCGGGGCAGGTGCTACGCCCAGCCAGCCGACTGATAACCTCTTCGGCATTGACTTCCAAATTCACCACCGTGTCAATCGCCAAGCCCATTTCGGTCAACGTTTCCGAAAGCTTTTCGGCCTGTAAGATGGTTCTGGGAAACCCGTCCAGAATAAACCCCGCCTCACAATCGTCCTGCTTAATACGTTCTTTTATCAGGCCGATCACAACTTCATCGGGAACCAGCTTGCCGACATCCATAAACGATTTGGCCTGAATTCCCAGTTCCGTATTATCCTTAACCGCCTGCCGTAAAATATCACCCGTGGATATCTGC
>Ga0210009_1003514_pt1 | contig 10045 bp, 8 predicted proteins | sample CryGeyCG2114_065_FD_185457 | JGI IMG/M metagenome (GOLD analysis project Ga0210009, IMG submission 185457) | Groundwater microbial communities from aquifer - Crystal Geyser CG12_big_fil_rev_8/21/14_0.65 (SPAdes) (version 2) | ecosystem: Environmental > Aquatic > Deep subsurface > Groundwater ... | reverse complement strand
TAAAATCATTAATTGTACTTCTGAAACTTTTAGATGATTACTCGATGGAACCCTGATTTCAACATCGTCAGGTCCCGTCAATCCTGCAATTTCTCCTCCTGAATCTCCGGTGAGGGAAATGATAAGCATATCCTTATTCAGTCCTGCTCTAATGGCTTGTGAGCAAGCAAAGCTCTCGCCATCCTGTGAGACGGTGAGTAACACGTCACCCGAATCACCCAAAGCCCTGACTTGGCGTGCAAAGACTTCATTTGAGCTGGTATCTTTGTTAATCGCAGAGTAGAGGCTCAGATTGTCGGATAAGCAGATTACCGGTAAGCTAGGGCGCTCTATAGAGACACGATGTAGCAGCAGGGTGGTAAATACCTGTGCTAAAGCCGCATTGCTACCTTCTCCACAGACCAATAATTTCTTTCCCTGAATCAGGGCCTGGGTAATAAGATCACCAGCATTTGCGACAATTTCCGGTAATGCATCGGCGGTATCGATTTTAGTTTGAATACTTTCATTGAAAGTATTTTTAATTAGGCTGAGTGAATTCATTATTTTCGTTCCTAAGTTTGAAAGGCATCTTTTATCCATTGAATACGATCGACTTGCAAAGCATCGAAACCAATCACATCAAAACGACAAGGTCGCTCAGAAAACTTCTGATGATTTTGTAAATAGAGTTGTGCCGTTTTAATAATTTTTGCCTGCTTTTTTGCATCCACCGTTTCAAGAGCATTGACCAATTGATGGGTTCTTAATCTCACTTCCACAAAAACAAGATATTCATTGTGAAGCATAATGAGATCGATTTCACCCACTTTACAACGAAAATTTCTTTCAAGGGTTTTTAAACCCTGTTGATGAAGATAAATCTCCGCAAGATTCTCGGCATCTGAGCCTTGAACTAAATGGGATGCTTTACTGAATTTATTCAGCTTAGTCAGTTTATTCAACCACTGCGTTGGTTTTGGTAGTTTCATCAGATGCATTGCTAGTTGGATTATCTTCTTGAGTCAGCGTAACGAGTCCGTTGTGAAAATGACTCCAAGTTAAGGTATTGTTGATCTGATGCACTGAGTTCATGGAAAGTTTTCCCGATAAACCATTAAAGTATTGCTCAGGAAAAACTTCCAGAACACTGACTTGATCAATCAATTGATAAGCATCAACCCCAAAAGCAAACAAATAAGCACTTTCACTGGAAATTGACGATGGGATAGAAGGTTGCCATGTATTGCTGGACGTTTGGACGTCAGCATCTACCAGCCAAGGAAAACTGAGGAAGTTAATGGACTCCATATCCTTATCTAGCTCAGGGTTGTTTTTACCCGAGTAAATTTTTGAAGTCGCATACACTGGTATATTCCTAGCAAAATAATAATCTAATAAGGGTTTTAAACGGCGTCCATTTTGTGGATTGGCATAGAGAAATATTGCATCGATATCTTGACGTCGTCTGGGATCAAACTCTAATGCGCGACCAAATAAGCGTTCTAATTTATTCTTTCTTTTGAAGCTTTCATCTATGCCTAATAGGGATTGGATGACATCACTATTTTCTGATTCATCCTTATAATGTTTTTGTATAACAATTTCACCACCCAAGGCTTCAAAGCGATTTTTAAAGGCGTTGAGAGCCTTGTCGCCTAAGTGGTTGTCTGGCACTAAGACGGCTATTTTTTTCAAATTTAAGTCGTAGAGTCGTTGAGAAATTTGGTTGGTTTCATTTTCAATGGGTAGTCCAAATTGGTAAATGTTACCTGTGTTTGTGGTTTCAAGATCCACAATATTTAAGGTGATTGCAGGCAATTCATCCCCTTTTTGTTGGGCAAACTGCACTATTTTGTCTTTGTTTAAAGGGCCCAGGATGAAATCGGCTCCTTCTGCTAGCGCTTTTTGGTAGACAGTCCCAATGTCGTCTACATTCGAGTTATAAAAATGAAGTGAGGGTTTTGTCGCTATAGGAGATTGGAAAAAGGCCGCTTCAATACCTTGACGAATCACTTTGGCGCTTGGTGCAATAATACCCGTTTGAGGTAACAATACAGCGACAGTTTTAGGATCATAAAACTTCGCTTGGCTCATTCTGGCTAATTCTGTGGGGATAACAACGGCAGCTGGATGTTGAGTAAAGCGATTTTTCCATAACGAGAAGGCCTTAAGTAATTGTCGTGGTTGTCCTTGTGTTTGTCTTTGGATGATGGCTAATTGAATCCAGCCATTCAGCACGGGATCATTGGCAGTGCTTTGGGTAAAAACATCAAAGTAATTTTCTGTGGGGAGTTTGAGAATATTCCAAATAGCGTCTTGATTTTCCTGATATTCAGCGGCTGTTAAAATTGTACCTAATGGGATCCGTATTTTAATTGCCTCAACAAAATTACTCGTTTGTAGATAAGCCTCTGCATAGGTTTTAAGTCTTAAAATTTCATCTCCTGTGGAAAATTGGATGGGTTTAAGCTGTTCAAATTGATTTAATGCTTGGGTGTAATCTTGCATTTGGGTGAGGAAAATCGCTTGATAAAGTAAAAAGCGTTGATGCTGTTCCTGATTAAGCGCTAATTCCGTCTCAGCTTGCCCTATTTGCGCTAAAGGCTCAGTGATGTAGGAAAATTGTTTTTGCTCAATCATTGAGGCGATTGCATTGAGAATAAAACTATATTTTTCTGGTGCAGTCGCTGATTTTGCTTTCATGAGCCAAAATTCTGCATCTTGGGTTTGCCCAAGGGATTGGTTTTTGTGGGGGGGCTGTTGCGGGTTTATGGGTGTAGGACAGCCTGTCAGCAATGCCAACACACTGACTAATAGAATAAAAAGCAAAGACTTTGAGATGATATGCATAAAATTGAAGTTCTTCTGTCGAATAATGACGCTGGTACATGATAAAGTATGCGCTACATATTGCCAATGGCAGTTCCGCTTTTTCGGGTAAAACAGATGAATGATTTCGCAGAACCTTCTCAGCTTGGTCAATTGCTGATTGTTGCAACGCCTATTGGTAATCTTGGCGATATCACACAAAGAGCCATTGAAGCTTTATCGAGCAGTGATTATTTAGCCGTTGAAGACTCTAGGCATAGCCGAAAACTCCTTTCATTTTTGGGGTTAAACACGCCGATGCTTTCTTTACATGAACATAATGAGCGTCAAAGAGCCGATCAAATCATTAATGACTGCCTAGCTGGCAAAACGGTGGCGCTTATTTCTGATGCGGGAACACCGTTGATTAGCGATCCAGGTTATTTTTTAGTCAGAGAAGCCCTTAAAAAGGGGGTAAGAGTATCACCTATCCCTGGAGCTTGCGCTGCGATAGCGGCATTAAGCTGTTCTGGTATTGCCTCAAATAGTTTTATCTTCGAAGGCTTTTTACCCGCGAGAAAAAACCAAAGGGAAGCGCAGCTTAAGTTGTTAAGTCGAGAAACAAGGACTTTAATCTTTTATGAGTCGACTCATCGTATACAAGAGTTTGTGGAGTCGCTCATCCAAGAATTTGGGCCCACCAGAGAAATTACTTTGGGTAAAGAGTTAACCAAGTCTTTTGAAGCGGTTTGGCATGGTGAGGTTCAAGATCTGATTTCATGGTTTAAAGATAAACCAGAAAGATGCAAGGGCGAGTTTGTGATTGTGGTGGAAGGTTCAAAGCAAACAGAAGAAGCTTCAACCCTAATGGATGACGAAAGTTTGATGAAGAGACTGTTAAAAGATTTATCCGTGAAGCAAGCTTCGTTGTTAGCGGCGGATTTAACAGGAAAAAGAAAGAAACACTTCTATCAAATGGGTTTGTCTCTTGAACACGCTGCTGAATGATAGTAATTTGCTATGGGTTTAATTAAATTAATTAATTAGATCTATTGATGTTTGCAAGCTATGCTGTGTGAGTCAATTTAAAACCACAGAGGAAATGCAAATGTTAAAAAACCAAGAAGGCAATCAGGTTCCTAGTTTATCAATTCCAGTGATGACAAATGATGGATGGAGCAAGATAGAGACTGACCAACTGTTTAAAAACAGAACAGTCGTGGTCTTTTCTCTACCAGGCGCATTTACACCTACTTGTTCAGCCAGCCATCTGCCTCGTTACAATGAGTTAGCACCTGTGTTTAAACAAAATGGAGTGGATGAGATCGTTTGTGTTTCTGTGAATGATACTTTTGTGATGAATGCATGGGCAAAAGATCAACGTTCCAATAATGTCACTTTATTACCAGACGGCAATGGTAGCTTCACAGAAGCTATGGGCATGTTGGTGGATAAGTCAGCCATAGGTTTTGGTAAAAGATCTTGGCGTTATTCCATGTTGGTCAAAAATGGAGTTGTTGAAAAAATGTTTATAGAAGCGGATGTGGCTGGCGACCCTTTTGAAGTCAGTGATGCCGACACCCTGTTAGATTTCATCAACCCGAATGCAAAAAAGCCAGAGTTTGTCACTTTGTTTTCAAAATCAGGCTGTCCACATTGTGCTCGCGCCAAAAAATTGCTCACCGAAAAAGGTTATGCTTACGAGGAAGTAGAAATTGGCCATGAAGTCACTTCAAAAACCTTACAAGCTGTTGCCAATAGAACCTCTACACCTCAAATTTTTATTGGAGGTAAGCATATAGGTGGAGCCGATGATCTTGAGAAGTATTTTGCAGGCTAATTTTTCGTGATTTAAGTCGTCCCAATTTAGCCTTCATCAGGTTACAAAAACTGATTCACATACAGAAGAAGTGTTTGTAACTTGTTGTATCCAGCAAAACTTCAAGAGACATTTTTAGAGCAGATTAAAGTCATTCGAACTATGCCGTTCTGGCAACTGTTCTGATGGCTCTCCCCAGCTTTTGTTCACCATAACTCCGCGTTTAACTGCTGGTCGTTTAGCAATTTCATTGGCCCAGCTATTCAGATGCTTGTAGCTTTTGGTGTCTAAAAATTCTGCCGCATCGTAGACTTTATTTAATACCAATGCGCCATACCAAGGCCAAATCGCCATGTCGGCGATGCTGTAGCCATCACCACAGATAAATTGGTTTTCAGCTAAATGGCGATCGAGTACATCTAGTTGACGTTTGACCTCCATACTAAAACGATTGATAGGATACTCATATTTTTCAGGTGCGTAGGCATAAAAATGACCAAATCCACCACCAAGATAAGGTGCACTACCGACTTGCCAGAATAACCAAGAGAGACATTGTGCTCTTTGACTGGGTTCGGTTGGAATGAATGCTTTAAATTTTTCCGCAAGATGGAGCAAAATTGCACCAGATTCAAAAATAGGGATGTTATTTCCTTGAGTTTTATCCAGCAGCACAGGAATTTTAGAGTTGGGATTTAGCGCAACAAAACCTGAGCCAAATTGATCTCCTTTGGATATGTCTATTAAAAATGCATCATATTCAGCTTCACTAAAACCTGCTTCAAGTAACTCTTCAAATAAAATGGTCACTTTGACCCCATTGGGGGTTGCAAGTGAATAAAGTTGGAATGGATGTTTGCCAACGGGAAGTTCTTTTTCAGCAGTGGCTCCTGCAACAGGGCGGTTAATATTGGCAAATTTACCGCCATTTCCTTGTTCCCATTGCCAGACTTTAGGTGGTGTATAAGTTTGCTCAGACATAATTTAGTCATCCAGATGCTCATTGGTTCGTTCATTGTAGATGAACGTAGCGTCTATTAGTTGCAAGTTTGTGAAGAAAGAGCTTAATTTACTTCATTGCTGGATATTAGAGCGAGATAAGAATGGCTTTTCCAATCAGTGATTTTCGAGCCATTCTGAGTTAATGTTGTTAACGATGTTCGACTATGGGTTCTATAAAATGAGTTAAATCGTTTCCGTATTTAACTTTTCTTCACAAGCAGTTGTATCCAAAATAGCAAATGCTTTTTTGGTTCGCCATTGTGAAACACCTAAGCCAATAAGCACCACAAATGCGCCAGCATATTGTGTGGCTTGAAGCTGTTCATCCAACAATAGCCAACCAAATATAAATGTACCTAAAGGAACAAGATTCAACCAAACCGATAGTTTGTTAGCACCGATTAATTTTAACCCATTGTTGTAGAGTAAAAATGCCACTACATTCACTCCTAATCCAAGAAATACTAAACATACAACACCAAGCAAGTTAATATGAATAGCACCTGCGGTCGGGAAGATAAGCGCTAATGGAATAAAAAATAGCGTGCCTGCAAAGGCTTGTAGCGCCGTTAAAAATAGTGGTGAATAATGTTGTGACATTTTACGAGACATCATGGCATAGCCCGCTGCAACAAACATAGCAATCAGCTCAAGGCCATTTCCTAATGTAGGATTGGGGGCTGATGCGCTGGTTTCTCCATTCATCGACATGATTAATACCCCTAAAAAAGCGATAAGTGAACCAATAAAGAGTTCAGTGGTGGTTTTTTCCTTTAAAAATAACCAAGCACCAAGCGCTATGAGTAAAGGCTGAACTGATGTAATCATGCCCGCTTCTGAAGCGGTTGTGTACTTTACCGCAAAACCTTCCATCACAAAGTATAAGCATGGCTCGAATAATGCCATAAGCAACAACCATTTCCAGTCTTGTCTTCTAACACCTTGTTTTAGTAACCTAGGTAAGAAAGGTAGCAGGAAAACGGAGGCAATTATTAAGCGTAACAACACGGTTAGGATGGGGCCGAGTTGTTCGATGGTAATTTTCATGGCAACCATGGATAAGGACCATAAGATAATGGCGAACAACAAACCTGAAAATGGGTAATTATGTAAAGTTTTTGAAACCATATCTGCTACTCCTCATTGTTGTTATTGGCTAGAAAAGCCAACAATCATGGGCAGATACTAGAATGTTAAATAAAAGAAGAGAAGCGAGAATTTTTGATGGTTGCCATTAGAAAAACTAATCAATACGGGCTTTATGTATAAAATTTTTTTGTTTGACATAAGAGGATAGAATTTTTGTGTTTAAAACAAATAAATGTCAACAATCAAAATTTAATTTGGTTGATTGTTTTTTATGTGAAATAAAATAGTTATAATTATTTGTGATTTTTTTGCAAAAGCTGTAAAAACTTAGTCATTGACTTGTTTTTTAAGATAATTCGCCTGAGAAATGGTTCTTTTGGATGAGGTTGGAAGATCTTTTTTAGAATGGGATGAAATCTTAGAACTTAGAGGTTTCAGGCTGGTTAAGGTCGCCTTACCCTGAACTTGAGTTAAGCTAACAACCCCTATAGCCTCAGCTGCGCTAAAAAAGGCGAAAATAAATTTTTGAGGAATATGTAGCTGATGGGATAGCTCCAGTAGATTTAAAGGATGCCTTGCCAATTCAGACGCAATAATGGCTGTTTGTGGTAGTTCTTGTTGTGGAACAAACAAAGGTAATTTAGAGAGATAAACTGGTTGTGTGAGCGCTTGGGTGTTAGAGAGCTTTCCTTTTGATGTCCATAATGCAATTTTCCACAAAAGGGCCTCCATTTTAGTTTTATGGTATTCATTTTTCGCATTCAAGCGTTGCACAATTTGAGAGGTCAATTCATGATTCTCTTCAATGTGTAAATTAAAAGGCCACTCTCCAACACAAAGTCCACGTAGCAGTGTTTCTGATAAATTTAAATAAACTTCTCGGGTGGCTGGTATAAAGTACAGCTGATGATCTCCGTGAGAAAGTTTAACCAGAGCATTGTGATTTTTAGAAATTTCTATGGCTTGTTTGACTTTACCTTGAAACATCTGCTCTGGAAAATAGCGAATTGTTTCTATGTCTTCTGTTTGCATGGAGTCCAGATCTTTTTGTTTGGTAGAAATAAAAGAAGGCTTTTTGAGTGTTGAGAGCTCATCTTGATGTGTTGTTGTAGGTGTGGAATCTGTGTTAGAGGCTGCCCTCTTTTGGTTAAACCATTTTCTTTGAATGTTAAGAAGTGTGGTTTTTAGCGCTTCTCTTTGGACTGGTTTTTGAATATGAAGGATATTGAGATTGTCTAAAGTGACTGTGTTCTTCGAAAAGAACACAATAGTACGTTCACTTAATTGTTTGATAAATGACTTTATTCTTTCAGGACGTGTGAAATTTTCAGGATCGATAAAGGTCACATCAGCCAGTTCATGCTCGGATACTAAGGCGAAATTAAGGTCTTTATATTGACTGAAAAAAGACTCTAGGCTCTGGCGGCTTTTTCCACTTAAACCAGCTGTAGATACAAAAATCGGGGATACAGATAGCATTTTCGACCTCATGTTTTTTGGATCATGAAAACTTTCTATACCATTAACTTACACATTTTTACAAAAGATTACTGTGATGGAGTTAGCAATCACAAAATCTTCATGAGATTTTGTGAATTTTTATGGTATGATTTATAGATGCAAAAAAAACCACTATCACAATCACATTTTAAACCCGCAATTCATCATCGGTGGTTGTTGCTAGGTTTATTGGTGATGATTTTGGGACAAACAGCGCTGATGCATCAGCCACAACATAGCTTGTTTGTGGATGATCATTGCTTAATTTGCGTTGCTCAAGCCAATATGGGATCTGGTGTCGCTCCATCTCAAGCTATTCCCATGTCGGTTATACATACCGAACAAATCTTAATTGAGCCGACATTTCATTTCACGATTTCACCCATAAAAGATTCGCGTAATCGCTCCCCTCCTGCTTATTTCTCTTAATTTATATCAAAATTACCACTAAAAAGTTGCAGTTTTTTTGCTTCAGAAATACTGAACCTGATATTTCGAGATATCACAGGTATACTTAAGAGGAATAACACCATGGGTAAAACATCCAGAAGATCTCTGGTTGCTATGGCTATTGGACTGAGTTTAGTTCACTCAATTTATGCGGCCGAAAAAGCACCATCACAAAAAGATATTGATCAAATTCGAACAGAACTTAAATTACTCAAAGAAAGTTATCAAGCCAAAATAGATGAACTAGAAGAGAGACTTGCCGAGGCAGAACAAGCCAACGAAGAGGTTTCTGATAAAACAGATAATTTAGCCATAGAGCTGAGCCAACAAGGGAATCAAAAGGCCGCCAATACTTTTAATCCCGGGCTAGGGGTTATTCTCAATGGCCATGCCTTATCTTCGAGCAAAAATCGCGATTTTCAAATTCCAGGTTACCAGCTCTCTGATGAGGCTGGGCCAGGTGCGCAGGGTTTTGAGTTGGGGGAATCGGAAGTAAATTTAACGGCAAACATCGATGATAAATTCTATGGTAGCGTCACCCTTGCTTTTGGAGAAGGGGTTGAGGTAGAAGAAGCTTACCTACAGACAATTGCCCTTGCACAGGGATTTAATCTCAAAGCAGGGCGATTCTTTTCAAATATAGGCTATTTAACCAGTCATCATACTCATACGGATAGTTTTACAGAGCGTCCATTACCCTATGAAGCATTTTTAGGGGGGCAATATACAGATGATGGCATTCAACTCAGTTGGATTGCACCCACTCAGTTATTTTGGGAGACGGGTTTTGAACTCTACCGTGGAGAGAATTTCCCTGCGGCTGGTTCCGCTCATCAAGGGCAAGGTGTTTGGACAGCTTTTACCCATGTGGGAGGAGATATTAATGCTAGCCAAAGTTGGAGAGCGGGCCTTTCTTACCTTGATGCTGCGGTTTCAGATCGTCAAACACCTTTAGGAGAGTCATTTTCTGGTGATAGTGAATTGTGGATCGCTGATTTCATCTGGAAATGGGCGCCAGAGGGGAATGGCTCGAACCATAACGCACAGATCCAAGGCGAATGGATGGGACGTAAGGAGTCGGGGTTATTTACGGATGTGAATGCACTCACTCATATCTATGATGCTCATCAGGAAGGTTGGTATCTTCAAGGGGTGTATCAGTTTATGCCCCAATGGCGAGTGGGTTTGCGTTATGCACAATTGAGCTCAAATAACTTACCCAGTGAATTTGCGAATACGACATTGGATAATTTGAACAGAGATCCTCAAAGAACCAGTTTAATGTTGGATTGGTCTAATAGCGAGTTTAGTCGGTTTAGATTGCAATATAGCCAAGATAAAACGCAACCTGAAAGCGATGATATTTTAACGCTTCAATATATTGCAGCTTTTGGT
>Ga0210009_1003503_pt1 | contig 10081 bp, 12 predicted proteins | sample CryGeyCG2114_065_FD_185457 | JGI IMG/M metagenome (GOLD analysis project Ga0210009, IMG submission 185457) | Groundwater microbial communities from aquifer - Crystal Geyser CG12_big_fil_rev_8/21/14_0.65 (SPAdes) (version 2) | ecosystem: Environmental > Aquatic > Deep subsurface > Groundwater ... | reverse complement strand
GGATTGCCGAAGTCGGTATCGCTGGCGTGGAGACGCTTGCCATGAACACTGATGCTCAGGACCTTCTTTATACAAGTGCTGATCATAAGATATTGATTGGAAAAGAGATCACAAGAGGTCTTGGCGCAGGATCAAATCCGAAACTGGGTGAAGATGCCGCACGTGAGAACGAGCAGGACATCAAGAAATCCATAAGCGGATGCGATATGATTTTTATAACATGCGGTCTTGGCGGCGGGACTGGGACAGGCGGAGCGCCGGTCGTGGCAGAAGTCGCAAAGAAACTAGGTGCATTGACTGTCGGTGTCGTCACTATGCCTTTCTCTATGGAAGGACAGAGACGATATGAAAATGCTGTCATAGGCCTTGAGAAACTCGAGAGCATTGTGGATACTTTGATAGTCATACCAAACGACAAGCTGCTTGAGCTTGCTCCGGATCTTCCGCTGCATACAGCATTCAAGGTGGCAGATGAGATCCTGACAAACGCAGTGAAGGGTATCGCTGAGCTCGTGACAAAAGCAGGTCTTGTCAACCTTGATTTCGCTGATATAAGAGCAGTCATGGGAAACGGCGGTGTCGCTTTAATCGGTGTCGGTGAATCTGACTCTGAGAACAGGGCAGTAGAAGCGATCGAAAAAGCGATCAGCAATCCATTGCTTGATGTCGATATATCTGAAGCCAACGGTGCCCTCATCAACGTCATCGGCGGACAGGATATGACTCTCGAAGAGGCAAGAAAAGTCGTTGAGACGATATCAGCAAGGATAGATGAAGAAGCAAGGATAATCTGGGGAGCCCAGATATCTGATGATCTCGCGAACACTTTGCGTGTCATGCTTATAATCACTGGCGTGAAATCATCCCAGATCTTCGGACCTGGAAGATCGATCGCGAAACGAAACAAGAACGATATGGAGAATGAATTAGGGATAGAGTTCCTATAAGAAAAAAATGGCGACCATAACAAAATTGAAAACGTTTGCACTTGAATGCAAAAGAGTGCTGACTGTAACAAAGAAACCAACATCGTTTGAATTCAAGACGATCCTGAAAGTTTCTGCGCTTGGTATGGTTGCGATTGGCCTTGTGGGATTTTTTATCCAGATGATAAAGATGATTTTCTTTTGATATAGGTGTTAAACGATGAGTGAAAACAAAGAAGAAAAGCGAAATGTTGGGCAGGAGCTCAGTGAAGAAGATAAAGAACTGCTTGAAGGCATGAATTCAGGAGAAGATTCAGGAATGCCGCTTTCAAGTTCACCGATACAGATCAAAGTAAGAGACAGAAAACAGCCTCCGACTCTCGAGAAGATAGAAGTGAAAGAAGAAGAAGAGAATGAGGAAGAAAAAGTTTCTAAAGTGAAAGATAAGCCATTCAAAACGAAGATTTTTGTGCTTAGGACAACTGCTAACAGAGAGGATCAGGTACTTGATTTCGTCTCGAGCAACGCGGCCAAGAAGAAACTTGGTGTTTATTCCCTTATCAGGGCACATGGCATGAGGGGCTATATCTTTGTCGAAGCAGACACACGTTCTGACGCAGAGCAAGCCGCATTCAACATACCTTATGCACGAGGCATACTGCCAAACGAAGTTCAATATAAAGAGATCGAACATATGCTTGAGCAGGTCAAGCGTGAGATCAATATAAAGAAGAATGATATTGTCGAGATTATATCCGGACCATTCAAACGTGAAAAGGCGAAGATCTCAAGAATAGACAAGACAAAAGAGGAAGTCGTCGTGGAACTGCTGGAATCAGCCGTACCTATTCCGATCACTTTGAAGCTTGACACAGTCAAAGTAATCAGGAGAGACAACGATGATGATATGGAAGAATAAGTTTTGCGAGGATAGAATAAAATGGCAACAGAAAGTGTTCAGGTTTTGATTGAAGGCGGAAAAGCGACAGCAGCACCTCCGCTTGGTCCAGCTCTTGGTCCGCTTGGTGTGAATATCGGAAAAGTCGTGGCCGACATAAACAAAAAGACAGAAAGTTTCAAGGGTATGCAGGTACCAGTGAAAGTGGAAGTTGATAAAGATACAAAGGATTATACAATTACCATCGGGACTCCACCAGCCGCATCTTTGATATTGAAGGAAGCAGGAGTCCAGAAGGGCGCAGGTAATCCACTGACTGATAAAGTGGCTGATCTTAGGATCGAACAAGTCATCAAGATATCGAAGATGAAAGAAGACGCTCTTCTTGGAAGAGACACAAAAGCACGTGTCAAGGAGATTATCGGAACATGCAATTCTATGGGCATAATGGTTGAAGGTGTTCCCGCAGTCGAAGCCATCAAACTTGTCAATGAAGGCAAGTTCGATGAAGAGATCGAGCAAGAGAAGACTGAGATCTCGGCTGAAGAGCAAAAAGAACAGGCTGAAGAACGAAGGAAACTCGCTGAAGACATGGAGAAGAGACGTGCAGAATATGAAGCCAAGGCAAAAGCTGTATTGGCATCAATGAGCGGAAAGACAAACAAGGACATCCGCGCGAAGATGGTCGAGGAAGGTATCCCTGAGAAGATCATCAACGAGCACGCTCCAGTCGAGAAGAAAGAAGCGCCTAAGAAGGCGTGATTCTTTTATTTTTTCTTATTTTTGTTGTGTTCTGGATCTATTTCTCTTTGGCAGTGCATCAGTTGCTGTCGTAACTATTGCGCTCCCATGATCGAACTGCCACCTATTGATACCTACATAGTGGGGGTTCTTAGGTTTGGATATATTTGGCTTTTGGGCGTCAATCGAAAACGACCACCCCTGGTCACAGACCAGGGGCATAATTCGCAAAGCGAATTATAAGTTTGCTTAAAACTGCAAAGCAGTTTTAAATTCTGCTAAAGCAGAATTTAGCAAACTTAGCTCCGCTTCGCTCCGGGTCGTTTTCTCGGACCATTGCATTTCCACTAAATCACCACTCGTCAATAGACGAGTGGAAATGCAAGATTATAATTAATCCAATCTACAAAAGATTTATTAAGATAACAGATAAACCATCACGTACAATGGAAGCACCTTATGGATGGCCACCATATAACATTGGTGGAGTCGAAAAAGCAATTGAGGTTATAAGAAATTCAGACCGTGGATGGTCCAGTAAGAAAGAACATGCAAAGCACGTTGATACTTTGCTCAGAGCCATTGTATCCTTTGATGGACAATCAAGACACGATGATTTCTATCAAAGATTCGAATTCCAAAACTATGATGTCTTTGCCAATTTCGAAAATGAAGCATATATTCTAAGATTCAACACATATACAAACGATGAAGCCAAAGCCTTATTGTTATGGAAAGGATATGATAGACAAGAAGGAGAAGCAAACTATTTCTTCATAAGAGAGCTAGCCAAAAATATTGGATATTCTGATTACGATCCTAGGTGTTTAGTATTTAGTATCGAAGAGACTTCCAAGTCCCCGGATTTCAGGTTCGACTATTTATTTGAGAAGACTGAGTTACTTGTTGAAACAGTCGAGATCTACAAAAGATATGTGGGCGAACAGAGAGAAAAGTCACAGAAAGATATTGATAGGATAAAAAGAGAGATGGGAAGGAACCCATATCGCTGATTCCTAAAACTTTTTATATCAAATCCCGGACTGTTTCTTGGATGGATATCGAAGTGATAAGCGGAGACATAACAAAAGTCGATGTGGAAGCTATTGTGAATCCAGCCAATTCCTTCGGTCTCATGGGCGGTGGAATCGCAGGCGCGATAAAGAGAGCTGGCGGCATCGAGATACAGGAGGAAGCGATCACAAGAGCACCTACCGAGATCGGCAAAGCTATCTTGACAACTGCGGGAACACTTTCTTTCAAAGGCATAATCCACGCGCCCACTATGCGAAAACCCGCAGAGAAAACAATTATTGAAAATGTGAAATTGTCCACCGAAGCCGCCTTAAGATGCGCTGAAGAGCATGCATTCGAATCGATAGCCATGCCTGGATTTGGGACTGGCGTTGGTGGCATCGACAAGATGGATGCTACCAGGATGATGGTTGCTGTCATCAAGGCATTCAAAGGCAGATTCTTAAAAAAAGTCATCCTGGTGGGGATCAACCAACCCATGGTGGATGCGTTCCTTCAGTGTGTTGAGAAGATTTAAATACAGATAATCCCATTCTAAATGCATGAGTCTCACTAATGAAATGATTGGGCTTTTTAAGACTATACATAGAGAAATCTTCTTCACACTTCTGTTCCATAACTGCGGAAGCGAGATTGTGACACATTGCATGCATCATGCAGATGATATGATAAAAGAGATCCTTAATCTGCTGACATTGAAAAAGAACCTTAATGAAAATGAGAGAAAAGAATTGGATCGGATCGGAAAAGACATAAATGAGATCTATGATGCGATCGATAAGAATCAGCTTGATGAAAGATATCACAAACTTCTTGAGAAAGTGAAAAGCGAAGAGTTAAAAATGGTCAAAGAGGCCATCGATGAACGCGATATAAACATGAGGATCGAAGAAGCGCTTGGGAAGCTCCAGGATGTCATCAAAAAACTATTTGATCATCTCAATGAATATAAATTTGAATACCTCAATCATAAAAGATCCGTGAACAGCAATATGTTCGATGCGATCTTCCGTATGGCTGATGCGAACGGACTTCTCCCAAAACTTGAGATGATACGAGAACAGTATCGCGAAGAATGCTATCTTATGGGAGAAGTAGAAGAGACAGAGAAACTTGTCTTGAATGGTGAGATGGATCTTCAGGAGATGCTTGACAGAGTCGGGATTGATCCGGCAAAGGAAGGCATCGATATGGAAAAGATGACACCTGAAGATCTCAAAACACTTCTGTTAAGGATCGCGAAACTCACAAAAGCGATGGAAGATAGAAAGAAAGAAGGCTAGTAATCGTGTCCCGGACAGAGAATATCATATTCTATCCCTTCGATCATCTCAAGCGTCTCATCCATCTTTTCAGGGACACTTGTCGGAAGATCGGTACGCCCATACCCATTCTGGAACTTTGTGTCTCCTGTGAATAGTATGTTTCCATATCTGATACAGATCGATCCAGCCGTATGGCCCGGTGAATTGATCACTTCGAATTCAGAGATGCCAAGTCCGGTTATATCGTCCAACTTCATCTTTGATATCCTCGCAGCAAGAGCAGGCTCAAGGACTGTACCAAGAGCATTGTCCCGCAGGTTCTTTATCTCCTGCTTTGAAGCATAGAATCGCGCATTAGAAAACAGATCAAAACAACCTATATGGTCATAATGCAAATGTGTGAATATAACTGCTTCCACTTCTGATGGATCGATGATACTATTGATGTCTTTGATTATCTGGTCTTTGTATGCCGCATTGCCTGCGTCTATTATGACAAGGTTCTTCAGTCGGATTATGAAGATGTTTGAATCCGCATTCACTTTCCATACATTCTCTGATATCTGTTCTGCTGCCATTTTCATCACATGCTCATGCTGAAATATATTTTCTGTGCCAGATACAGCATGACCATATAAGCGATCCAGGTCTTAAGACCAATGCACATCGCGATCATGTAGACACCGCAGATGAGATCGAGTGCGCTCGACACATCACCCATGAAATATATCCCTTTGAAAATCAGGTATGCTGCGAAGACGAACCCTTTTCTCCAGCCGATGAAATCGAACTGAAGAAGCAGCATCATAACAACTGTCGCGAGGTCCATCGCCCCGAATATCTTCAAAAGCACCATATATGTTCTGGCAGGTGTACGAAGCAATATATAGTTTTCTATATGCTGGTTGGCGGTCGGTGGTTATTAGTTGTTAATTTTTTTGAATACTAACTACGAACCAACAACCTACACCATCGCAAGCAGCCTGCTGAAGAAATGGAAACCGTCAAATCCGGGGATTGGAATCATATTGAAGATGAACAGGAATTTATTGATGTTCTTTGTAAGGACGGCCAAAGCGACGTATTTTGAAGGTATCTTCTCTTCTTTCAAAAGATATGCAATCAAAAGCCAGATCAAGAGATTCACAGCTGGTCCGGCAACAGCAATCAATGCACCTACCCATGGAGAAGATTGGAGCAGTGCCATGCAGGATGCATCAGTCGAACTACAACCCCAACTCACATAGGCAGGCACGACAAAGATGAATCCGACACCAGCCAATTTCAGTATGGCACCAAGGGCGAGCCATATATATGCTGCCTTAAACTGGGCGACCATCCCAAATGCCATCGCGACGAATTTATGTCCAAGCTCGTGGAACAGGACTGCGGGAGCAGTCACTAAAACAGCGAATTTGAACCCATGCCAATCAAAGCCGCCATTGTAAGTTTTGAGATAAAATTCAGGGTCATCGGGCGCTTCATACATCGGGGCCTTGAATACATCTTTGAAGATGAATCCTAAGAAAGCTACCATGATGATGATGTCCATCAACTCATTCAATGTGAACAATGGAAAAGCCATAAGTATCATCTATCCTTTCTATTATTTAAAATGCTGCATGATCTGCTTTCGCACATCTTCTGCGAGCTGTGGGCTCTTGTTGATTATTATCTGGACTTCTGTCTTCTTTTCTAAGACATTCTCTATCATGTTCAAGGAATTAATATCATCAAGCGCCTTTGTCGATTCAAAGACTTTCTCGATGGCAGATTTTATGTCTTCTGGGATGAAGATCTGGATCAGATGATCACCTATGCATTCGATCTCATTCATGCCGCCTTTGATGCCAGTCTTCACATGCATGCCAAGACTCCTGTAGAACCTGGCAGCCCATCTATCGGGGATAGCACTTCCAGAACATAACGCGTAAAGTTCTGCGTGGTTGCTCTTTAACGATTGCATACGATTATATTCCGCCCTCAGATAGAAAAAAAGTTTCCAGTCGTGCGAATAATGCCTGCAGATTATGACATTCCGTTTATTGTGGACATAATTCTTCTCGAAATAATAGAGATATTTCTCTGCGTCGAAAAGAGTCTCGAATGTTATCATGGTTATATCTTCTGTGACTTTTGAATTAATCACGCCAGCCATCGAGCTTAGACGCTCTTTTGTAGAATAATTAGACCTGACCTGTTCAGTCATGCGATGCAGCTGGTCGATCCATTCGATATTGATATGGTATTCGCCTTTTTTCTCTTTTAAGACACCGTCAGAGACCAATTCTTTCAGTGATTTATAGATCGATTGATATGTCTTTGAATAGTTATATCTCTTCTTTATCAGATTGTACATCTTGCGCGCGGTGAGAGGCCAGTGCTCTCCAAGAACCAGTATGATATAGTCTTTTGCTGTCTTCTTCCCGCCGATCTGCGGCAGAGTGAGATTGATCGCCATCTTATTAAACAAAATGGTTTAAATATATAAACTTTTGGTAAGGTAATAGTTAAACCAATAATATATACCATGTTAGATACGATTCAGGATATATCAAAACAAAAAGAGGTCGATAGTGATGCAGACAAACCAGAATGTGGTGCATGAATTCTCAGGAAAAGTCGATTGGGCAGATCTTACAGAATGGTATGATTCTCAAAATAATATAGAACCCATCACGGGTTTTGTAGTACAGCGAACTGATCATCAGCCGACGAACAAGGATGACCTGATCATGAACAAGCTATGGGATCTTCTGCATGCCAATATGGGCAAAGAGATCAGGATCACATTCCAGGTAGACGAATGATCAAACTACAAGTATTTTGGGTGATTCACCCGATATCTTCTTTCAGAGACATGAGCGTATTTACAAAGTCATTCACTGGCTGGTCGCCCCTTATCCAGCGCAGCACATCTTCTGAGCTATGATGAAGGGCTCGAGAGATGATCTTATCAGCTTCATGGCCCGCGATCCTGCAATCTGGATCCTTTCTCAAGAGATCCACATAATAAGGGAGCACTGAATCAAGATAGCTCCCATCACCTGGTAGTCGGCATTCATTGTACATGTCTCACACTTCTATTAATATAACAACCAAATAGAATAACAATTAATTTATCTGAGTCACATATAAAGAGTTGCTATCATCAGAACTGGGTCAAAACTATCTCTCATTGTCATCGATAGAATCAGGCTCAGCCTCTTCTATCTCTGCCGCGATATCTTCTGCATCGACAGCAGGCGATGTCACTTTAGAAACAACAGGCATTGACGCAGGCGATCCTTCAAGCACTTTCTCACTGTCTTCATTTATGATGCATGCGGCAGATGCCACACAATCACCAGAACCAAGACGCATGAGCCGCATTCCCTGAGTATTCCTTCCGATCACTGAGATATCATGCACATATGTCCGCATCGCGATGCCTTTCTTGCTTATGAACATGATCTCATCATCATCATTGACTACTTTCACATCGACGACACTGCCGTTACGTTCGTTTGAGATTATATTTATCACACCGACGCCACCACGACCGATCATACGATATTCCTCTGCTGAGGTCCGTTTGCCATAACCATTCTCTGTGATCGTGAGCACTGTCTTGCCATCATCGCATGTTGCGAGACCTATGACCTGATCTGACTTCTTGAGATTGATCCCTTTGACACCACGAGATGCACGTCCGATAGGTCGCACATCACGTTCATCGAATCTTATGGAAAGACCTTTCTTTGATGACAACAACAAGTTGCTCTTACCATCAGTCATCAATGCACCGATAAGCTTGTCACCATCATCGAGGTTTATCGCGATGATGCCGCCTGCCCTCTGTCTGCTGAAAAGGCTGAGATTTGTCTTTTTGACGACACCATTACGTGTCGCCATGAAAAGGAAATGCTGGTCATCGAATTCTCTGACAGGAATCATAGCGGTTATCTTGTCTGTCGGATCGATGCTTAGAAGATTCACTATCGGTTTCCCTTTGGCTGTCCTTGAGCTTTCAGGTATCTCATAAGCTTTTTTCCAATATACTTTACCTTTATCAGAGAAGAACAGGAGATAGGAATGTGAATTGACTATGAACATATCTTCTAGGAAATCTTCATCAGTGGTCGTCGCTGCGATTATGCCTTTTCCGCCCCTCTTCTGCTGTTTATATGTATCGACAGGAAGCCTCTTCACATAACCTTTATGCGATTTGGTGATGACAACTGTATGCTCATCGATCATGTCCGCGATCTCGATATCATCATATTCACCAGGCAGTATCTCTGTCCTTCTTTCATCTTTGTATTTTGAAAGAAGCTCAGTCGTCTCTTCTTTGATTATGCTTAGTATCAGTTTCTCATCACCAAGGATCTCTTTTAGTTTCAGGATCAAAGCCATCGTTGTCTTAAGATCATCTTTTATCTTATCCTGTTCAAGCGAAGTGAGTTTCTGGAGTTTCATCTCAAGGATAGCCTGAGCCTGCTTCTCGCTTAGCTTATAAGATTGCATGAGCCCTGTCCTGGCTAATTCCACAGATGATGATTTCTTTATCAATGCGATTATCTTGTCGATATTATCGAGTGCTATAGCAAGACCTTCAAGGATATGGGCCTTCTCTTCTGCCTTGTTCAGATCGAACTGTGTCCTTCGTCTCACGACTTCCTGACGATGAGCTATGAAGTGATGCATCGTCTCTAGAAGGGACAAAGTCTTTGGCTGGTTATTGACAAGGGCGAGATTATTGATCCCGAATGTGACCTGAAGCCTTGAATGCTTATACAATTGATTCAAGACAACCTCAGAATTGACATCTTTCTTTAGTTCTATGACAATCCTTATCCCTTCACGATCTGATTCATCGCGAAGATCGGATATGCCATCGACAATGCCATCTTTCACCAAAGATGCGATCTGCTCGAGCAATTGTGATTTGTTGACCATATATGGAACTTCTGTGACGATTATCTTGTCTTTCTTCTTCCCTTCTTCGACATGGGCCTTTGAACGCACGCAGACTTTTCCTCTTCCTGTCGCATATGCGCTCCTTATACCACCATCACCCATGATGTATCCGCCAGTCGGAAAGTCTGGTCCCTTGACAAATTCCATCATGTCTTTCAAAGTAGCATCAGGATTGTCAATCAGATGGATCATACCAGTAGATATCTCAGTGATATTGTGCGGCGGTATGTTGGTCGCCATACCGACAGCGATGCCGC
>Ga0210009_1003502_pt1 | contig 10088 bp, 6 predicted proteins | sample CryGeyCG2114_065_FD_185457 | JGI IMG/M metagenome (GOLD analysis project Ga0210009, IMG submission 185457) | Groundwater microbial communities from aquifer - Crystal Geyser CG12_big_fil_rev_8/21/14_0.65 (SPAdes) (version 2) | ecosystem: Environmental > Aquatic > Deep subsurface > Groundwater ... | reverse complement strand
CAATTACCCCTGGCCAATCAATGGTATTCTATTTTGATACTCATTGTTTAGGTGGCGGGGTTATTATTTAAGCTCTTTGCTTTTTGGTTCCAAAAAATTTTTGGTTAACACTTGATACCGTAGAAGCAGCTGCTGAATAGGCACTAAACCAACACCAGCTAAGAACACCTGGACTATTTAAGCTATCTTCAGCTATTTTATCATTAATCAATTTTTTAATTTCTAATTCTTCAAGATCTAAAGCTTCAAGTTCAGCATCTAATGCATCTAGTTCAGATTCAGTAGATTCATCTGATAACTCATTATCTATATCATTACAAACAACTAATTTTGGATCTTCTTTAACGGTATCATAATGACCAACTAGAACAGGATAATTTAAGATATCTGCAATATAACCTAATAATGGGACAATTATTTTATTAATGACTATATTATAAGCATTATAAATAATAAAACTTGCTGTTTTTATTACAAACATTTGTAGATTATAATAAAGACTTTTTATATACTCCATCATTGTCAATTGAATCTTATAATCACTTTTATCTATAGTTGACCTATTATTTAAAAATTCAAAATTCCTATTAAGATCTTTATCTATATTAAAATTATTACAAGCATCAAAATATTCTTTCATTAAATTAAAAGAAGTAAGAATGCCATCTATTTTAAAATTCTGAATAAAATTAATGTCATTTGCCGCTTTTACTTTTTCTAATAATTTTTCATTATTAAAATTATTAATAGTTCTTGAAATAATTTCATCTAAATCACCAATTTCATTGTTTTTAGATTCAAGAAATAATTTTAATAATCTTTCAATTTCTAAAGCTTCTTGCTTTATATCATCTAATTCAGAATCATTTATTTTTTCAAAAATACGATTTATACCTATAAACTCATCTTGCAGAATTAGTCCTAAATATTCTTCTTTAGTTAAAAGTAGCTTGTTTTTAATTTCACTTAAATCCTTTCTCTCATCTTTAGAAAGATTTTGCAAACAAAGCATATGATCAATATGCTCAATATCTTCTAAAATTTCAACATGCTTTTTTAATCTCTTCGCTAAATCTGCAGAAATGACATTTAAATACCTACATGGTAAAAAAGTCATGTTTTCTTGAGAAAAATAATTAAATGCTGGAGCTGCTGGGTCTATTGATGTTGAATATTTATTTAAATTTTCAGATGTTATACTTGCCCTTCTTTTCAATATATCTATTAAAAAAGTTTTTTTAGCTTTATTAGTATCACCTGGAATATCTAAATTAATATCGCGTAAACTTCTATTTTCCCCAACGTTCCTAAAATCTGGATTAGGCGAATCCATAATGGATAAAACTTGTTGTATTTTATTATTATCAAGTAATGAAGAAACATTATTAAATTTAGCTAATTTAAATAATAAAGAATGCTTTGCTACATACTCATTAGTTACATTTTGAATATTAAGACCTTTGTGGGCAAAAATATTGTCAAAAGCTTGATACTCTTTTGATGTTGGATCCGAATAGCAACTATTATATTGAGCTAAAATTTCTTTTATCATTGAACTTGTAACTAATACGCCTGTTTTTTTAGACAAATCCTGTAATTCAATAATATGATTAATTATTTCATCTTCAGATATAAGTGATAAGATATCATCACCAGAACCTAAGCTATCAAAGAAATTGTCTAACATAGTAACTATATCATTCTTAGCTTCTTCAAAATTAATTGACTCTAAAGAACCATATTTAATATAAAAAGGTATAATCCTTGAAATTATTTCATCTCTAACTCTAGGCAATGAATCAAATAAACCTAAAACATATTTTATTAAAGGATCATGAGCCTTTTTAGGTAAATACTTATCTAAAGCAGTAACAAGGTTATATTTTGTCTTAGGATCACTGCTTAAATTGTTAGGTATAGTGCCATCAACTAATTTTATTATAATATCAGTTAGAGATTTTGCTACATTTTCTCTTTTTACAAAATTCATAAAATCTTTTCTATAAATATTAAAAGATTTTAGGGTAAATCTGGTTATCGCTGATGATGATGCATGATGATTAATAATTTCATACATCCTATATCTGTCTGGATCTTGATTACTAAAGTCTGTTAAGAACTTGCTATAATTATTCATTCTATACGATATATAAAAATTATATAGCATTCCAAAAGGGTTATTGAATAATTTATGTTCGCCATATTTAACAAAAAAAGCTAATGGCTGAGATGCTGTAGATAAATCATCATTTTCTTTAGCTACTTTTAGAACATCAAACAATTTATTTGAAAATAGCTGCATTTTGGCAGCGCTATACATAAGCATAAGCTGCATATGATCATTAGTAGAATTAGAAAATTTATCATATAGTTGCTCAATAGATACATCTTCTTTATCTTTTATTTCTTCTAAAATTTTTTCAAATTGTGCTGATGACTCTTGAATTGCAATGTTATCATTAGAATTACCAGATAATAGCCCATTCATTTTTACTAAATAATTTGTGTAATCCTGACACCCCGCCTGCAATTCTTCTGTCATTTTGCTATGTTGTTCTTCCCAATTTTTCTTTCTTCTTTCATTATTTTTCTGGTGAATATAACGACCATAAGGTAAAGACTCTATTGGTAAATCAGTATATAATTCTTTACAAGATTCAAGACTATAATCATTTTTTAAATAACGTGTTAAATTCTCAACTGAATTATGCATTGATTTTAAATTGGTTAAATGTGGGTCATTAAAAAATAAACCTTCTGATTGCTGAATTTTATATTTTATATCAGATGCAAGTAAATCTAATTTATTTAATATTACCGATCTTTGCTTAGTTAGATTCTTTTTGCTAATAACTGCTAATAAGTCATCACATAATGCATGAGGCAACTCAAATCCCTTACAATCATTTAGATCAATTGATAATATATATTTAATTCCCTCTACCTCTTGTGCATATAAGTTTTCTAAACTTTCTTTTTCTCTTAAGATAACTTCTCTATAAAGTTGATTTATTTTACGTCTTCTTTCTAAATTTGCATTGGGATTATTAATAATTCTTGATTTTATTTCTGCTAAATGACTTTTTAATTCAGCTAATTCATGATGCCTTTGCAATCTTTTAGTAATTAAAGCTGATTTTGCCTGACTAACATGATTTGGCAACCATGGAGCTTTATCCTGCAAGAAATAATTATAGGCATAATCATCTGAATCTAACCCAGGTATTTCTGGATCTGTTCTTTTTAAAATAATTTTGACCTTTTTATCCAGTAAGTCTAAGTTTGTTAATCTAAAATCTTTTATAAATTCTTTAGATTCTATTTTTTTTTCAATATTTCTAATAATATCTTCTTTTAGATTTTTAATATTTTTTCTTTTAATATATTTTACGAATGGTTGTAATGTATTATCAAAATATCTTTTTATTACTGGATTATTTGGATTTACATCTTCTTCACCTAATAAACTTGCAACATATGGAGTAAATATTTTTAAATCTAATTTTGGATTTAACTCTATTAATTCTATAACATTAATAAAAAATTCTTTTTCATCCATTTGTGTTTCAAAAATATTGGTTGCATATATTTTGTCAATAACTGTATTTGTTGTTGCTTTATCTCTATATATATCAGTCATCCCTTTAAGAATTTTGTTCCAAAATATTCTTGAATTCATTTCATTTAATATTTCATAGGATCTATGATGCAAAGGAGATTTAGAAACAAATTCAGCCATGAATTTACTACGATCTTCAATTTCATTTAAAAAGCTCGTAAAATCTTTGACTGCAGCAGGATAATAACTAACCATATCCATAAATGATTGAGCTGATGTGGCTTTAGAATATGCTGCAATTACTGCTGAAATATTATTAATAGTTATAGAACCAGGCTCCTGTGAACCTTTTTCAATATAATTTAAAACTTTTTGGTATATTGCACAGAAATTATTTCTGTTATTCATTAAAGCAATTATAGATTTAAGCTCTGTAATATGTTGGAATTTTTGTAATAAATCTATATCAATAGGTGAATGTTCTTTTTCTTTAGTTTCTAAATGATTTCTTATATCATTTAAAAACTTTATCTTATCTTGATTTTTTTCTGATTCTTTTTCAAGCTCAATTCGAAGTTCATTAATTAAATGAATTACTAAAAAATTAGTTCTTTGATTAAATTGCGCAATATTAGTTTTAAAAAGCTCTAAAGTAGCTTCATCTTTAACCCACTGAGCTTTATAATCACTAATCGCTTTACCACGAATAGATTCTTTTGAAACTGAATAATTCATATATTTTATTATTCTCTCTAATATATACACATAAACATTCGATGCTATTATACAGTCAATAATATAAGTTGTCAAACTAAACCTAAAAAACCTAGCTCTTCTAGCATATATACGATAATATGTACTTAATTTAAATAAAAGTATATAAATATGCCAGATATCAATTTAGTATACCTTGCTGATATTTTAGGTGCTATTTTAGCCTTAGCAAGTACATTTTTAGCTGCCAGAGCAAACTTTTGGACTTGGCCCATCTCTATATTATGTAATTTGATTAACTTTTTCTTATATTTTCATAAAAAAATTTATGCAGATTCATTCTTAGCCATTATTTTTCTATATTTAAGCTTTTATGGGCTTTACTCTTGGTATACTAGAAAGAATCTATCATCACTTAATAATTCTAATGTAGATATTACCCATATTAACAAAACAACCTTTATAAATTCTTTATTTTTATCAATACTAATATTTTGGGTAATATTTAAGATATTGTCTCTAAAAACTGATTCAGATGTTCCTATATCTGATGCTATGATTGTAACATTAGGAATAATTGCTTATTGGTTTACTTGTAAAAAATACATAGAATCATGGATTTTGTGGACATTTTATAATTTAATTATTATTGTTCTTTTTTCCTATAAAAATCTTCCTGCACATGTATTAACACACATTATTTACCTTCCTCTTGCCATTTATGGATATAAAACGTGGAAGAAAAAAATGGCTCATACTAGTGAAATTACAACTAAAGAAGAACCTATTATTAATTAATTTTAAATTCTAAGGAACACGAAGATATACCGATTGTCTATATGCATATGATCAATAAATAACATAAAAAACAATATGATAACTTATTGATTTTATAACATAGAACAAATTTAAATAATAATGGGTGTAGTATGTGTTTTTACTTAAGCGTCATTTTTGACTCAAATTATATAAATAAAGCTGATGAAAAGAATATTCTTCTCATATTATCCGAAGATACACCTCCAAATCCACCACATGTAATTGCAAAAATCTCTCACTCAAAAAACCCAAGTATTCTAATTGAGAAATTACATGAAAAATTACCAAAAATGATGCAGCTAAGCTACCCAATTTCTAAGGCAGAATTAAAATCTTTAATAAATAATGCAAATAGTCATCAATTTGATGATAAAGAAGTACATTTTAAAAGTATTTATGAATTGGCAAATACTAAACACAAAAACCATTCTCCAGATATAATAAATATTGAAACAAAAAAGTTTCCTGAAAATTTATTAAAACAACTCGGTATAGAACTAAAACTTGATTCAAAAAAAATTGAAACTAATAAGATTATCTATCCTAATTTAAATGTTATTTCTGAGCAATATAATTCAGATGATGGCAATATTCAATATCAAATTAATCAAGAACAAATAAATTTTGATAAAAATATAATATCCAATAAAAAAGTAATTTGGGAAAATAAACCTCCTTTTGAAAATAGAATGATTTCAACCACAACTTGGTCAAATGAGGAAATTCAAGAAATTACCTTAACTATTAAATATCATTCAATAAGGAGACTGAATCATTTAAAACTAAATATATTAGAATATATAGAAAAAAATAAAAAACATAAGATCCCTAAAACAACTTTAAAACAGATAGATAGTCTAGATTTATCATTAAAAGAGTTTGATGAAATTTTACGAGATATTGATTTACAAATTAATTATACAAAAGATGAAATTATAACTTGTACAATGAATAATGAAGTTCAAGAGAAAAAGCGCTTAATTAATGAGTTAAAGCTATTAAAAGCTGAGCGTATGGAGCATATGGGGGAAATTGATGAGCTTTATAAACTTTCAAACAAGATAAAAGAAAAAATCAGTTCTATTATTACCGATAAGGAATTAAAAAGCTTACTGGCTTTTGATGAGCTTAATTCCTTTAATATGGCTTAAAATCCCTCTGCTTCGCTACGCTCGCTGACTCCCTTTAAAAAAGGGAGATCAATATTTTGCTTCGCAAAATGTATTATTTTAAAGAATCTGCAATCTTATTAAAAACCTCATTAACTGAACCAACACCTAATACTTTGATATATTTAGGTCTATTTGAATCTTCGGAATTACTCCATTCTAAATAATAGTTAATTAAAGGCTCAGTCTGCTCTCTGTATACCCTTAATCTTTCTAAAACTGTCTTTTCTTTATCATCTTCTCTCTGAACTAAATCTTCACCAGTAACATCATCTTTACCTGCTACTTTAGGTGGGTTAAATACTGAATGATATACACGTCCAGAATTAGGGTGCACAAATCGACCAGTTAATCTTTTAATAATTTCAGCATCATCAACATCTATATGAACAATATAATCACAATTTATATCATTTTCACGCATACTGTCTGCTTGCACTAAAGTTCTTGGAAAACCATCAAATAAGAAGCCATTTTTAGCATCAGATTTTGATATTCTGTCTTTAACTAGAGCCATAATTAAATCATCAGAAACTAAATTGCCTGATGCCATAATATCTTTTACTTTTAACCCAAGCTCACTACCTTCCTTTATAGCTGCTCTAAGCATATCTCCAGTTGAAATCTTAGGTATATTATATTTATCACATAATAATTCACCTTGAGTGCCTTTTCCGACTCCAGGAGCCCCTAATAATATAATTCTCATAAAAATACTCTGTAGTTTAGTAGTTCAAAAATTCAAAATAAAAACATGTGTATTATAGCTCTAAAAGCTTTTAATTAAAAATTCCTTGGAATCAAAAAAATTAAGCATTTTTTAATAAAATAAAACTAAATTAAGGCTAATTATTTAATTTTTTTAATAAAAATACTTATTATGACTAATTTTTTTGACGTAAAACAAGATATTACCAAGAAATCTTTAGAATTTGCAAAATATAATGAATTGCAAACTAAAGATAAAAAAAATTTATCGTCAAAAGAAAAGTCTGTTAGTGACATAAATATTCTGCAAGATATAAATGATATCCCTAAAGAAGAAATAAATAAAGAATATAGACATATGCTTGAGCATTTATCTAAAATGCTTAATGAATCAGAAAAACAATATTTAGAACTCTTAAGTCAAAAAGAAAATATAATTAATTATTTAAGAAATAGAGATGTCTTTTTTGAGTTAACTGATGGATTTAGTTTAGCTATTTTGTACTACACTGCCGTTAATTTAGTAAATACTTTATTTGCATCTTCTATTGCAGCACTACATTTAGGTTTTTTATTTGCTGCTTTACTAAACCCCATAGTTGCTGTTGCTGTTTTTACAGCTGTGGCTACATATCTTCTTATCAAATACCTAAATAAATCAAATGAGGAAAAAAATCCTGCTGTAGTAAAATTTACAGATGATCTTGAAGAATTAAATGAAGAGATAGATGAACTATTAAAACATGTTTCATATTTAATAAAAGAATCAACAAAAAGCCACGAGATTTTTTCAGAAGATTTTTTACATAATGAAAATGTTGCTTCTCATGAAGTAGAGATTAATTCCCCTGTAGAACTTACAACATTCTTTTTAATAGGTAACGTAACATCAAGCGTTAGCCTTGCAGCATCAACTATTGCTGCTGCTGAACTTAAAATACCTTCTCACTTACTAAATATTTTTAATCATATTTCCGGAATGAGTCTTATTACTAAAGAATTCGCAAGTTTTCAAGGTATAAACCCTTTTTATTTTTTAGTTTTTCTTTCTTGTTATATTCCAATGAAGATTTATGATTATAACAAATACGAAAAACATCACAAAAAAATTGGCGAAGAAATATTAAATGTTAAAGTAAATATGCAACAAATTGATTTTGTAATAAAGCTTAACGAATCACTTTCTATTTTAAACAACATTAGCGCTAATATTAATAACAATAAAGACCTTGAAAAAAAATTAGAATCAATATCAAATGACCTGAAATCAAAATTAGAGAATTCAAAACCATTAAATAATGATTTAGCAGCGAAACTACAATCTGCAATATTTACACAAATTTCAGCAAATTATTCTAATTTGTCGAGTGCTGATTGTGTTAAGACTTTTTTTTATTTATCTGGAAAATTTATAAAAAGTTTTTTTATATCCAATGATTACATTGATGCTATACAAAACTTAACTAAAACTATATCTAGAAAAATAACAACTTTAAATACACTAGATTATATTTCTGACACAAATTTTGAAAGAGAAGAGTCTCTAAATAGCGTTATATACGATAGATTAAATAGTAGAATTAACAAAATATCTAAAAACGAAAGAACTGAAACAAATAATTTTATAAAAGATTTCGCTAAATTAATCAATACAAATTATAATGATTTTTTTGAAAATCTAGAGCAAAACGGTATCAATACCCATCAAATTATTCTTACTTATTTTAATTACATTAATAATGGAAAATTAAAAAAGATTTACGAAGCAGTTAAGCATGAAAAATCTAATGACATACAATGCATCTCAGGCTATCTACCTGAGATTTTGCATGTATTAGAGCAAGAATTGAATTTGGATATAGCTTATAAAACATCTAAGATTATTGAGTATGAGCTTGAAAATAACTGTAATAATAAAATAAAGCAAAATAAAATGGTATCAACATAGAATTTAACTTATCTTATATTAAATTTATAAGCATTTATTTTTTATAACCTTGGTTTTTTATCATGCTTATCACCAAACTCTACTCCTGAAGTTTTAGATAACCAGGATAATTTATCTTTAGTTTCAGATAATTTTTCAAGCTCTCTGGCAATTTTTTTGCCAACATTTTCATCTATATCAACTCCATTAAAAACCGGTAAATAGTCCATAGATTTTTTTCCTTCCGAATTATTATACTCATGAGGTTTTCTCATAGACTGCGAATTAACTGCATCTCCATATTTTTGTGCTGTTTTTAAGAGAATTAATTGAAGATCTGGATCGGTCGTTGATATTGAAACTCCATCTTCTTTACCCCAATGTATTCTTTTAGAAACTTCACAACCTAATTCCTCAAGAAACTTAAATTTGTCTATTAAAGGTATTTCGGATTGAGCTGCTGGGCTTGAAAATCTTACTAAACCACTGTCCTTTGCAACATGTGAAGTACTATTAAGTACCATACCTTCGGTAATAGCTAGAGACATTGTTGAACCGATTGCATTAACCAACAAATCCAGATTTTTATAAGCTTCTGATAACTCTGCAGTACCAATAACAAAAGTACTTAAATTATTATTCATCACTTCAACACTGCTTACACATTCTTGAATTTTCTTGATAATGTCAGTGATTTGTGAATTAATTCCTTTTTCCTTTGTAGACTTATAAAGCTCATCTAAATATGGAACAATATTTGTTACAGTTTCTTTGAATTTACTGAAAATATCATACTCTTTCTTAAATTCTGGATGTGTATAATACGGATCTCTTCCCACTGGATTAACTATTTTATCAAATTTTGCAACTAATTTTTTTAATTCACTAATTTTATTTTCAAATTCAGTAGCCATAAGTAATTCCTCAAGTAATAATAATATTTTAAATATGCTTACATATATTTAATATTTGTATGGACAACTCTATATTCAAAAAGTTTCAATAATTAGAAGTAATGTCAGAAAAAAAGTATAGATAAAAATTTTTGGGTCTATGAAGATTTGAGTGGGTAGACTACACTTATCATAACAAAGATTATCAATTAAAATAAGTCTAGTGAATTAATCAGTCTCTTATTAAAATCCTTTTGTGCAAACTAAAGTTTGCCATTTCCTTTACGAAAGGAAATAAT
>Ga0210009_1003500_pt1 | contig 10089 bp, 9 predicted proteins | sample CryGeyCG2114_065_FD_185457 | JGI IMG/M metagenome (GOLD analysis project Ga0210009, IMG submission 185457) | Groundwater microbial communities from aquifer - Crystal Geyser CG12_big_fil_rev_8/21/14_0.65 (SPAdes) (version 2) | ecosystem: Environmental > Aquatic > Deep subsurface > Groundwater ... | reverse complement strand
GACTGCCACGATGCGCTTTTTCCAAATGCGCCGGGCAACCCCCCGGCTCACTTTCAACGCCATCCGTCCGATGCAGGTCAGGATGGCTCCGGTTACCATGTCAACGTTGGTCATTGGATGAACGGGTCCGGCGATGGTTTCGGAATCACCACCGGTGATAATCTCGAGGGAGTTCCCCGCCTTCGATTTCAAGCGCCGACAGCGACCAATTATGGTTCAGCCGTTACTCCCGCCTCCAATAACCAGATTTTTTGCAATTCATGCCATTTTGCTCACGGAGGCCCATACGATTCCGGGCTGTTATGGCCATTTAAGATAGCCGGCGAGGCTGACCTATATTCGGGATGCCAGCAGTGCCACTACAAATGAGAAACGCTATGACAAGGAAATCCACATTACGAAAAGCCTCTATCCTGATTATTGCGACCCTTTTTGCCGGAATCGCCTTAGCCGATTCAGGCTTTTTCAAGACCAGCAAACACGGCAGTGCGGCTATCGGAGTTTATCGCGATTCCGATCTACCAAGGGGAAATTGCAGCCAGTGTCATTTGGAGCATGATAACGAAATTCCTTTCGATTTTGCCCTATTTGCGCCGAATGATAATGGACTATGTCAATCCTCAGGATGTCATGAATTCCAATACCAATGGCCGCCGGGGTATTACTACTGGCCTTATCCCGGCAATGTGCCCGACTGGTACAACTCCGGGCACGGTTCGTCGGTTAATCCTTTTCCGCCGGGAACCACACGGGAGGTGCGGCTTTGCCTGCAATGCCACAATCCACACACTTCGGGTGACTCCCTTCATGGCGCCTTTCCATCGGCAACAAGCAACCTTGAGGAACATGGTTGTTATTCATACAATGGCATCCCCGGACAGGGTTGTCACGGCAATAACAATGCCAATCGCCCCATCGGGGCGGTAGATATTTATTCGCAACTATTGAAACCGTCAAAGCATGATGTGACCTTCAAGACAAAAATCCATTCCTCAGATTGGTCGCCGAATTATCCTTATGGACGGGAATCCAGGGCCACCAATTCCGGATTCTTCTCGGGCAATAACCGCCATGTTGAATGCGTCGATTGTCATAATCCCCACAAATCTATTTCAGGCAATCATATCCCCGGCGAGAATGAAATCGGCGGGGCTCTATTAGGAATCTGGGGAGTCGAGCCTACCAATAATGCCGGATGGACCACTCCGGTCATCTTCGATGTTGTTGATTTTTCGTCCATGCAAACAGCAAGGGAATATCAGTTATGTTTCAAATGCCATAGCTATTTCGCCTTTGGAAACATACCCCCGACAGGCTACACCGATATTGCCAGGGAATTCAATCCGGCCAATGCATCGTATCATTCGATCGAGGATACCATCAGAACGAATTCATACACTTCGCCATCACCCATCAATGGGTTTCGCGAGACGATGGAATCTCCGTGGGATAATGGCCGGCACGATCAAATGGCCTGCTCTGACTGCCATTCTTCAGAAACGGTCTCTGATCCAAAAGGTCCCCACGGTTCAAATCAACCATATATCCTCATCGGCTCGCCATCAGCCGCTGACATATCGTTCTGTACTAAATGCCACAAAGCATCTGTCTATTCTCCCCCGGTTAACCCCGGCACCCAGGAGACCGGGAGCAGATTCGATAGGCAGACTACGGGCGAGGGGGACGCCTCCCATTACTATCATGTAGTCCAAAGACATTTCGGATGCCGGCAATGCCACGCAACAAGGCAAAATCCTCCCCCGGCAACTCCGGAGCGAACTACTCCTTATCCAACTCAAGTTGGCTCAGCTCATGGCACAAACACTTTCCCCGGATTGATGAATGGGGCCAACATATCCGATTATTCGCCCGGGAGTTGCACACCCACTTGCCACGGGAGGGAAAACTACACGGCAGGACCGGAATGAAACTCGGATCATTTCTCGTGCTGATGGCAGTCTTTCTCCCGCCAACTGCTGCAGCATCGCTAAGAGGCAATCTCAACTTCAATTATCGCGGAACAGAATCTGATGCAACCGGCGCGGTCACATCAAATGTCGGGCAAACACTAAACCTTTATGTTCAGGACCGGATATTTTACAGCAATGATCTTACTTTCGGCTTTTATGTATTTCACCAAAAAGCTTCCGATAGAAAGAGACCTGAATTCCGCACTAGATATACATTAAATATGGCTGGCTATAGATATTCGTTATATTCGGCTTATTCCCCCTACACTATTTTTTCGGAAAATGAGGCGGCGCAACGGGTGAGGATTTTCCAGGCCTCATTAAGCTACATTCCGAAATTGCTTCCCGAGTTATTAGTCTCCCTGGTCTTATCCAGGCAATATACCGTTGATAAACCCCGCACCAAAGATGGCTCCAACTACCTATGGAACGCCAGCACGCGGGTTTCCAAATCATTTGGCAATTTCAGGGGCGTATTCCAGGAACAGAGATCGAGGACAGAAGAGCCTTACCTATTGAAACAAGATCTGCAGACCATAAATATGGGTTATGACATCGGCAAGCAGTTCCCAGCAAGAATTTCCTGGTCGGCAAGCTATGATTTTACAGCTTCCCGCAATAAAATGTTCGAAGTGACTCTAGATAAAAATCTAACTCATACCGGAGCAGCCAGAGTCAGCAGGGGCTTCGGGCAGTGGCTGGTTCTCTCAGCGGCATCATCCGGCAGATTTTCGGAATTCAATCGTCCCGGCCACACGTCGCGGATCGAGGACTTGTTTGCCAGCAGTTCAGCGAATGTCAAGCTAAAGGAGAATTTAAATTTTTCCGTAATGCGGGGCTATAGTTCCAATGAGGTCGTGAATGACAATTCCGCAAGGACCCTAAATGACTATGTCAATATTTCCAGCTCATTCAGCTTTCAAATAATCAGCCAATCTGACGCCCTCTTGACAGTATCAAGGACGATGTTTCTCAAATCGACGTTGGAGCGCTCAAGAGCTGACAACGCTTCTGTGATCATTGACACTGATATTTACCGCGAGACCAGCGTTACGGCGAACTTTGGCGTATCGCGCAACGATAGGGTCGCCATTGGGCATGGCCGTTACCAGATGACACGTAATCTTAGCATCGTCTCAAGGCCAACGCCCAAAATGTCGCTTAATTTCAGCTACCAATCGTCTTTGTCCTCCGACGATATCAGCATCACCGGCAGCGACATTGATGTCTTGTCCATTAATCTTGCCCAGACACTAAAACCATATTTCAACTATTCGGCGACCTATATGAGGACAATTTTTCAATCAGGCAGTCAGGATCCCATCTCATCAGGATCACTGGCTGCGAATTACCGGCTGGCGCGGAACCTATCGCTTCTGGTTTCATACGCTTGGCGAGGTTTGCTGAGGACAGAGGGAAATACATTCAGCGAGATTGACCAATCTCTTACCGGAAGAATCTCGTGGATCGTGAACAGCAGGAGCAATATTAACGTGAATTATTCGATTTCAAATATGAACACCCACCGTGAGAGCCAGGGTATCGGGGCTGATTTCGTGACAAGTTTTTGAGATTTTGGAGGATAAATGAGAAGTAGATGTTTTGCAATCGCAGCAACGCTCCTTTTATTAAGCTGTGCCGGCGCAAGGACATTCATAAATGAAGATGCTGATTGGGCATTTTACCAAAAGGTGGGTGTTCTGCCCTTTGTAAATCTATCCCCGGACCGATTTGCCGGGGAGAAATTTCAATCAGCTTTCGTGACCGAGCTTTTGCTGGCACGAAAATTCCAGGTTGTCGAGCCGGGTGAGTTCAATTTAAAAGCGGCCGAGGCTCTTAAAGGTTCGGCGACCATAGGCAAGGAATTCTCTCTTGACCAGATAAAAGCCATCGGCGATAAAACTGGAGTGCAGGGCGTTATCGAAGGCGTCATCAAGGAATATTCCATGGTTCGAGTGGGCCAGGCAGATTATCCTCTTATCAGTATAGAGGTGAAGATGATCGATGCCTCCACAGGCGCCGTCGTCTGGATGACCTCATACACCAAGAAGGGCGGTCCGAAATTCCCAATAATCTCTCTGGGAGAAACTCATACATTGAGCGAATTGACCCAGAAGGCCTGCCATGATGTTATCTCAAACTTCATAAGCAAGGCGTATTAGGAGGAATTATGAGTTTTTCCAAATTGGTTTTATCGTCGTTTCTCATAATGACCATTTTCTGCGGTTGTGGTCCGAAACCCGACATTTACACTCGCCCCCAGACAAGTTTCGAACCATTTAAGACCCTGGCGATCCTGCCTTTCAACAATTACTCCGGCAAAGAGGATGCGGGAAAGCAGGTATCTAATGCCTTTCTTGTGGAGCTCCTCAAGAAACCATATTTCAGAATTATCGAACCAGGCGAAGTTGACCGAGTCCTGCGCGAAGAACGTATTCGATCTTCAGATCAAATTGATGGCGGGACTGCAAGCCTGCTAAGAGAGAAGCTGGGCGCTGATTTACTCCTGATAGGGGCAGTTAATGAATATGATTATTTCAAAGTTGGCGAAAGGGACATACCCTTGATCGGCTTCTCGGCGCGCATCCTTGACACTTCCACCGGCATGATAGTCTGGGCCGCATACCATAGCCGCAAGGGCGATGACAGGGAACTTATATTTAATTGGGGTCTTGTAACATCATTAACCCAACTGACGCGCCAGGGTGTCCACGACGTTGCCAAGAGATTGAAATCAATGAAATGATCATCTAATATATTGAACCGCAACATATTAAAGCACTTTCTCGTTCACCGAAAATTCTTTCACTTTTTTTGATTTTACTATTGACAAGAATATCGATTATTGTTATATTATTCACAATCTTCTATCAAAGAAGATAAGATTGTTTCTTTTGTTTGATAACGACATTACTTTCAGTCATTATAACTAAGAATGATTAAAGCATTTCAGTTACTGTATCTTACGCTTGTGCTATCTGCGATGAGTGTCGATGCTTCCCAAGATTCCCAGCCTCGAATTGAATTATCCAACATTGTCAGAAGCTATTCAGACAAACAGGAGTTTGGTTATACCGCCGGAATTTTCCTTGAACCAACCAAAGGTGAAATCTACTTGGCTGATACGGGCAACCATCAAATTGGAATATTCAATCTGGAGGGGGCGACGCTCTGGAAATTCAAGCATTGGGTTCTTGATCCTCAGAATGGAGAGAAGATTCCGGGCGATCCTAACTCAGTCGCGGTTAATAAGCAAGGTGAAATTATCGTGAGCGATAGCCGGACTGATTATTTGGATGTCCTTGATTTTCGTGGAAATGTCATTAGAAAGATCGAGCCCATTGATTATGACTCCTCGATGTCTTTTAGAGCGGCCGCACTGGCTTTCGACGAGCAGGGAAATCTTTATATCGGCATCAAGGGCAAGGGGCCCCGGGTACTTAAGCTTGATCCGGATTATCGGCTCTTATTGCAATTCGGCAATATTGGCGATGGTCCAAATGAATTTAAGGATATTTCAGCCATCGGTACGGACTCAGAAGATAGAATTTTGGTCACAGATATTTTCTCGATACCAGTTGTCAAAATCTTTGATGCGCAAGGGGTTTACATCGGCGGTTTCGGTGGACACGAAGAAGGCAAAACCGACTTTTCCTTTCCGGCAGGCGTAGCAACTACCCGCGGCGGAATGATTTGGATTGTCGATACTATTCGCCAAGTGGTCAAGTGCCTGACTGGCTCAGGGGAATATATAACAATGATCGGGGGATTCGGCAATGCTCCTGGCGAGATGCAGTATCCATCGGCAATTTCATCTGATGGTGACTCCATCCTGGTCGTTGCGGAAAGAAATGGTAGCAGATTTCAGCAATTTATAGTTAAGTAACAGATGAAACATTCAAACATTAAATTTGGTATTAGGAGATGCCAAGATAGTGCAATTTTTCACAAACCTTATCAGTCCTTAAATTCCTTAACAAGTGAGGTATTTTTATGAAACGTGTTCTTCTTTTTGCTCTCATCGCTGTGATTGCTCTGTCAGTTAACTCTTTTGCAGGCGCATATCACATGGGCACTTCTTTAAGTTGCTACCAGTGCCATACCATGCACTACAGTCAACAGCACTTGTATGGTTATCCGTACAATAACGACATTTATCTCGCCCAGGGCGGTCCATTTAACCAACTGCTCCGTGGTCCGGTCAATGAACTCTGTCTGTCGTGCCACAATGGCGCAAGCACCATTGATGTTTATCAGGACCAGGAGGTTCCGGATTACACCAATAGGCAAGGTGGGTTTCTCAATATGGTTGGCGATTCCTCAGTCTATACCGGACACACCCTTAACTCAACTGACCAAGCCCCAGGTAGCAACCCGGCTTGGAGCAATGTGGATGGTCTTAATTGCGCCAATTGCCATTCGCCGCACGGTGACTTTGGCGACGATCCTAACTACCCCGACCCTAAAGGTCAGTGGAGGAACTTGAGAATCAATCCAGGTAATGCCAGCGCCGTTTATTTGACCTATGATACCACCACTGGTGTGAATACCGAACGTGATGTTCACTGGAGAGTCAACAGCGCGCACGCCGCCGGAGCTTATGAAACTGATAATGTCGATTTCTACGAGCCAGTGTCTAACGGATCCCAATTTGGCGCCTGGTGCCAGGGTTGTCATACCAACTTCCATGGAAGTTCCAGCGACCCCAATATGCATAATGTGGATGGCTGGGTTCGTCACCCGGTAGCCGATGCCAATCTTGATCCTGCTGATTTCGCTTCTCATATCTATAGGCCTCAAGTAATGAGCGCCTCCGGTGATTGGGGCACTCAGGGCCAGGTTTGGCAGAACCCTCCTGCGGATTTGACTCCAAGCTGTTTTACCTGCCATAAGGGCCATGGTAACGACAGGCCTTTTGGATTGATCCAGATGACCGGTGATGTCCCTAGGACCGAGAATGGTGACAACTCCAAAATTACCGCTACTTGCAAAATCTGCCATGAGCAAGGTAGCTAAAAACTGATACTCCATTTCAGGAGAGGAAGTAATCCTTCCTCTCCTTAAGGAACAAGAATGTTCAGATTAGTGAGAGTTATCCTTATCTTGATGATCCCGGTTGCCGCATCGGCACAATTTTCTCCGGGCGGGAATATGTTGCATAAAGGTCCCTCTGGGCAAACTTCAGGGTTGATCCTGGACACTCCACCATTTACTCCAGGATACCATAATGGCGACGATCTTGTCTGTTCTGATTGCCATATAATGCACGCTTCGATGCAGCATAATTATGGCTACAACGATGCTTATACTTATCCATTGGAAATTAATCCAGCGGCCAATCACCTTCTTAAGGCCAATAACAGCCTTATGCTATGCCTTAATTGCCATCAAGACAAAGCAGGTGTTCCAGACGTGATGGGCCCTGATGTCAACGGGGGCTATTTGCGCGCCGGCGGGCAGTTTGGTGATGTTGGTACTATTAATGACAATGGACATAATATCGGGCCAGAGCCCGGCGAGGACCTCTGTTTGAGATGTCATTTCGGTGGGAATTTCCCCACAGCTCAAGTAGAATGCGTTGATTGCCACGCCGTCCATGGCACAGGATACTACCGCAATCTTCAGTGGCCATCATGGCCGGGAGGCGAACCACCGATCATCGCTTTTGTCAATCCGAGTGTTTCCGGGTTGCAAAAATTCCAGCAGTCTAATGTAAAATATGGCGGCCCCGGAGATGGACCTAATCAGCCCACATGGAGAGAACCCACAAATATCTGTATCGATTGTCATCATATTTTCGTGGACGGATCGGCCAACGGCAATGACTACACGAATCCCGATCTCGATTACCATTGGAATCGACACCCATCCACCAATACCGAGGAGGGCGCTTATCGTCCTATAAGTGGTTTACCGGGTGATCCGGTTTACAGCGCAGATAGCGTTAACTGGTTTGAGGGACAGGGATCGGAGTTTTCTATCGGAAGATTGCCATTCTTGGTAAAAGAGGCTCACGATTACGCAGCTGCTTCCGTTGTTTCGTATGACAACGAAGTATTTTGTCTATCGTGCCATTCTGCCCACGGCTCTCAATTCTCCTTTGGCTTGAGGTGGAATTCCGCCGAATCCGATATTCCTCTGCGCCAAGCAGGGTGCAGACAGTGCCACGATAACGTGACCGGCAATATTCCTTAGCAATTCCGAAAATTCGAAACAGAATGCGCACAATTAAGCCCCTTTATTGGGGCTTTTTAATTCAGGATTTGATTGCGGCAATTCCGAGCCAGATTTACCAATGCGCCAGTGAGGGCGGGGCGTCTGTATTTTGATATCTAAGAGAAAAATAAAAATGCCGGAAAATAAGCCCGACCTTTGTAAATTCACTTCATTCCGCATTTATACTTAAGCAAAGTCATTTTCTTGACAAGAATTTTGTCCGCCGAAGGCATCTCCAACCACACTATTCAAAAATAATATAATCATTAAAAAGGGGAATGCCAATCATAGTCCAAATACTCAACAGTTTTGATCCTTTGGGAAAATTTTACTTGCATATATTAATTAGATTTGTATATTAGTATATTGAGAATTTTGACGATAGCTCTTACTGGAGGCTAAATTGAAAGAAAAAATCCATCCCAAATATTCCGAAGTGACGGTTGTCTGCGCGTGCGGCAATAAATTCAAAACACGCAGCACTGTTAAAGAAATCAAAGTGGACATATGTTCTGAGTGCCATCCGTTTTTCACTGGCAAGCAAAAACTGGTGGACACCGCTGGCCGCGTGGAACGTTTCAAGAGAAAATACGAAAAGATCCTCAAACAGGAATCTGGCAGTTAGGCTTTTCAATTCTCCGGGGCGTCACCCAGAATTCTCTGGGTTGCGCTCTTCATTTTTAATAGGAATCTAAATGTCTTTTAATGTTGGCGGACAGGCAGTCATCGAAGGAGTGATGATCCGTTCTGCAGAGAAAGTATCTACCGCTGTGCGTAGAATCGACGGCACCATCCTGGTGAAAAACGAAGGCTTTATTCCGTTAGTCAAACGTCGCAAATACCTGGATATCCCGCTTCTAAGGGGTGCTATCTCGTTTTTCGAGATGCTATTGCTGGGAATAAAGACATTGAATTTTTCTGCGGAGGTTGCCGCACGTGACGCCGAAGAGGATTTGCCTGGGAAACCGCGAAAATCGAACTCCGATTTCAAAGGATTGTTCAGTTTTACCTTAATGCTCACTGCCGCCGCGGCCCTGGGTCTCGGAATACTGGTATTTTTCTTCACACCCCTGGCGATCACCAGCCTGCTTAGAATTGAAAAGGGAGCGCTCTTGTTTAATATAGTCGCCGGCATTATAAGAATGGCAATGTTCATATTATATGTTTTTGTAATTTCCAAATTCAATGAATTAAAGCGAATTTTCGAATATCATGGCGCCGAGCATAAATCGATTTATGCTTACGAAGCCGGCCAGGAATTAACGGTCTCAAATGCGCGATCCTATAGCACCAAGCATCCGCGATGCGGCACGAGTTTTATCCTCATCGTGGCGCTATTCGCCATATTTACCTATTCCATTTCGGATACGGTCTTCGGCATAATTGCCGGCAAGCCTCCAGTGCTTTGGGAAAGGTTCTTATTACATTTCTCATTGTTGCCATTTGTGGCTGGAGGTTCGTATGAATTGCTTAAGCTATCTGGAAAAACTCGTAACCATCCGGTGACCGCCTTCTTAATCCAGCCCGGGTTATGGCTTCAGAGAATCACTACGAAGGAACCAGATGATGGCAAGCTGGAAGTCGCCCTTTGTGCACTTCGTCAAGCCCTCGGGAAGGAAGCCCCCGGTAGTGTCATTTTCGATGGAGATCTTAAATCGGTCCGCATAGCCAACGAAAGCGTCAGAAAGTAAGATGATCGATAATCTGATATTAGATAGAATCAGGGAGAAATACGATAAGCTTACTGAAGAACTCTCTGATCCCTCACTTTTGGCAGACCGTAAGAAATACGGTTTGATTGCCAGACAACACTCCGAAGCTGAAGATCTCCTGCGAATCTCCAAGGAATATCGTAGCGTACAAAAACGCATAGACGAGGACATTAAAATGCTCGATGGCTCCA
>Ga0210009_1003496_pt1 | contig 10096 bp, 4 predicted proteins | sample CryGeyCG2114_065_FD_185457 | JGI IMG/M metagenome (GOLD analysis project Ga0210009, IMG submission 185457) | Groundwater microbial communities from aquifer - Crystal Geyser CG12_big_fil_rev_8/21/14_0.65 (SPAdes) (version 2) | ecosystem: Environmental > Aquatic > Deep subsurface > Groundwater ... | reverse complement strand
GAGACATGGCGGTTCCAGTTAAATCCCCAGGGTACTTATTAAAATTAGTAATAACCTTTCCATCACTATTGGTGGTTTGATTCGAAGTAACCTCATAGTGGTTGGATGATTCATATCGATTTAATGTGGTTGTCGTCAAAATCCCTCCAGTCAAGTATTCTTTCTGGGTTGTTGACTTTAGTCGTAACCAACCGGGTACCAGATAATAATTGTATTTGGTATATACGGTATTCGGGCCACTTTTGAGACAACTAAGTCCTGCACATGGATCTGGATAATGGTTTCCACCATAACCATTAACACCCATTTCAACATAGGCTGCAGAGCCCGAACCGTCACTGTTGGATGCAACTAGATTATAGAAGCCATTTTCTTTAGTTTCGAATTCAATGCCTTTAATGCTCGAAAATGAATTGGTCCATTCATATTCATTCTCCACTTGCTGAACAATTTGTCCCGCAGAATTGTAGACACTTTGTTTGAGCAACCTTCCATTGGCACTGGCTCCGAAATATGTCAAATGTCTTGTGCTTCTGTCCTCATTTATGAATTGATGAACTGTGTACCCATTGTTTAGAGTACCATCCCAAATAATTTCAGTAACCTTGCTATAACCTAAAACCCCTGCTACGCTTCTGTATTGGTTAGCGCTGTATCGATTAATATAATTACAGAAATAGTACACTCCTGCACTGTTGTCAAAATTGCGATTCTTAGCATTTTGGGTATATAAAAGCGGTTGTTGTAGCACGGCAGAAGAGGCAGTGCTTGTTGCGAAATAATAATCACTAAGGACAGTGCTCGTAGGAACTTCATTAAAATCTCCATAATAAAAATACCTTGTTTTCGCAGGGGTTCCTGAAGTCAACTTGTCAATTACTTTATACAGCCTTAAACCACCTATTTCCCTCCCTGAGCTACCTCCACCGATAGAGCTGATCCCCGTATAAGTTAGGTCACGGGAGACCTTCATACTTACAATATCTGCATTGCTCACCAACATGATGTGATAGGTGTAACGACTATTAAGGTTCAATACTGTGGTACTGCTATGATTACCATTGCTATAGTTGTGATAAAGTATATCTGCTAAATTATTATTATTAATGTCAGTTATCAATTGACAATATGTCTTCTCAATTCCTCTATAAAAAAAAGCATAGACAACATCCGTCATTGCTCCTTGTTCATCATTTTCAACATTGAACTTAAGATTGTAATTACCATCTTCAGGAACATTGAATGAGGTTTTTTTCATTGTAGGCAAATCGTTAGTGGCATCATCACAGGCAAGATAATTGGTTGGATTTGTTGCATCGACAAATCCATTTAGTCCAACGTTACCATAAACATCCTCGTAGTCCACTGGATAACCATTGGCCAAATTGCTATTAGGGTCTAGCTGGTTTGCTGCATAAAAATACTCCGTTGATCCTCCGGTGGGATATTTAACCTCGGTCAGCGACCATGCCTTCATATAGTTGAAATCTGATTTTCTAAAGCCTGGAGTATAACTTGTACCATTGCCAGGATATGATGCATCTGCAGGTATTAAAGAGGTATTACTCGCACCATTATAGTAACCCCAATAATCCTGAGATTTCGATCCTCGATCAGGTAGCCCAACGGTAGTGTCGTAAGTAAAAGTAAACTCTTGTCTCAATTCAGGGTCATTAAAGTCGGCAGAATTTGATCCCACCATGGTAATCCCATCAAGCTTCAACCTTTTATGAAATTCAGTGCTTCCACCACTAGAAACAAAATACTGGTCATTATCTAGTCTTATTTGGTTGGCCAATGCCATGCTTACTGGCTGAAATGTTTTTATCTCGGTCAGCCTTTTCCTACCAGCGAGATCATCTCGAGTTGAAGTAAAAAATTCAGCTCTTTTATCTCCATTGATATAAATTGTACTCAATTCATGTTGTACTACTCTAAACTCGGTGGAAGTTTCTGTGGGAACGGACTGGGGACAATCTTGACTCGGAGTAAAAATGTAATTCAATACGTCTCCCCTTCCCATGTATTGTTCATTCGTCCATTCTGCCGCATCGGTATAATTAAACACAACTATATCTCTGTTATTGGCAGATACAACTTTGGTTAGGTACCAAGAAGAGTGATAAATTCTGAATTTCGAATTTTCGCTGCCATCATCCCAAATCTTGCTCGTCTCGCGATACGAAGCATTATTATTTACACCAAAAATATACTTGGTTCCATACTGGTCCCAAATATCAATTTCTTTAATAAACTTCTCGTTTAAACCAGCTCCGGTATCATCTTCTAATACAACATGTATTTTCAATTCGGGATTGTCGATCGAAACCCCTAGCTTGGTTGTTGAATTGATGTCAGTGTTATAATCAATGTAAAATTTACCACTAAGGCCAAGTGCACTAAAACTATATGAGTCTGGCTGAACATCTAATCTACTTTGTTCAAAATCTCTTATATAAACACCGTATGCTTTTAACTTATCCGCAGAATGTGATCCACTTAATACATTATTGTTGCTGAAGTAGTTAAAGTATTCCTTCATCGGCAAGACTCCAATAGCAGAATTTACACCCGAAGCGTAAAAAGGATAATATTCTCTGCTCGCCTGAACGAAATCATCGGGCAAACCATTAACTTCTCTGCTCACCATTCCACCAACATTTAGGTTCCAACCTAGTCCAACCCATGTGGCCAGCTGCTCAACTCTAATACCACTAGCATCGTAAGTCATGGCTATTGGTACTTCCATGGACCTACCCTTTAAGCTGGCCAGTGGAATAGAAATATTTGGTGTGCCATTGTAATAAGACACTGGTACATCCCCATATTTCGAAAATGCCGCTGCCTCAGGAGATTTTGGCATTTCGACTAGCTTTTCTAGTGAAGGAACTAACGGGGCGGTAGTACCTTGTTGTCCTACTAAAGTAAACCCCAATAACAACAAGAGCGAAGTAATTACTGATCTTATATACATACAATTAACGTTTTTCTAGTTTTTCAATTCTTTTTAATAACTCTAAGTTTTGTGCTGAAAACTTAGAAATAAGCTCTTTCAAAAGTTTGACTTCTTCATTGTTAGCCCCACTCAGTCTCCCCAATGGGGAGATGCCCGCAGATTCGAGTTGCTGCACTCTATTTTTAAGTTCTGTATTCTGATCTTGGACTGTTGTCATTTGCTTTTTAAGATTTGAATTTTCCTTATTTTCTTGAATAAGGTACAGCGTCAACTCCTCAATCTTCTCCAATAGTTTAAGCTGCAAATCGCCTACATCTTGGCCATTGGTTTCGATTTCTTTGGCATTGGGGATATTGGGTAAATGGGAATTGGCTTTGATAAAGGCCTCCAGCTCGTTTAGGGTTTGGAGTTTATAGTTGGGCTGGAAAACATAATCTGGCACAGAGCCTGGCGTGGCGGTTACTTTTACTTTTTGTGATTCTAAATTTCCATTTACCACTGTATAGCCATCAATGGTTATTTTGTTTCCTTTTATATATAAGTCCCCATCTTGATTTATTAAGTACAAGTAATTATTATTCTCGCTACCAAAGCCAACATAACCTTTTTCAATCCCTTGAGCTTGAAAAGACACCCATGAGGCCATTTCAACTGTATTGGAAGCATCATTATCATTTAGTTTTAAAACAGGCGTCCCTCCTAAAGCAGTGATCTGCCCATTAATAAGGGTATTACCGTTAACTTCGAGTTTTTCTGATGGGGAAGTGGTGCCTATTCCGACATTACCTAAAGTTGTGAGTCTTATTCCCTCAATACCATTTGCAATAATCCCGAAATCATGGTTAGAAATTGAGCCTACTTTAGCATTGCCTCCTGCATGAGCCCATAAGGATGTTTGTACACCTGTCGCACGTTCTTCAATCAAAATTCTTGAATGTACATCGTCATCAATGTTGATAGTGCCTCCCCAGCTGCCTGGGTTACTAAAGATTTCATCCCCTACATATAAGTGCCCATTTCTAACGTCCAGTTTGGCACTTGGGGCAGTAGTGCCTATGCCAAAGTCCCCATTGGTTTTAAGTGTTAGTTGGTCTTGACCATAACCAGCCATAAAGTAAAGGTCATGATTACTTTCGGTGCCTATTCTCCCTACTACTGCTCCATTCCAAGGAACCCCGTGGGAAAAAATACCTGTTCGTACATTTCCAACGGTGCTGGTTATTAGTAATTTTGAGTGATTAAGTCCATTGATGTCGAGTGCTTGATTCCAGTTTTGTAGGTTACTTGGTGAACTAGTTCCAATTCCAATAGTATTGTTTAAATGATAGATTGGAACTCCTGAGTGTAGTTGAGTGCCCTGCGCAAAACTAATGTTGGCAGCACAAATCGTGATCAAAGACAAGAGTACCTTTTTCATAATTGAGATTGTTTAGTTGTTTTTGTTTTAGCTACGCTGACCTTCTGTGAGGATTCGAGCTTCTCGATTCGTTTTAAGACTTCTTGTAGAGTGGATTTGAGCTCTTGATTTTCATTTTTGAGTTCAAGGTTTTCCTTTGAGTGGATCTCAATCTTCTTCTCCTGCTCAATGGTATAAAGCGTCAACTCCTCAATCTTCTCCAATAGTTTAAGTTGCAAATCACCCACATCTTGGCCATTGGTTTCTATTTCCTTGGCATTGGGGATATTGGGCAAATGGGAATTGGCTTTGATAAAGGCTTCGAGTTCGGGGATCGTGCGCAGTGCAAAGTCCTTAGAAAACACGTAATCTGGTACAGAGCCTGGAGTTGCGGTTACTTTTACTTTTGTGGCTTCGATGTTGCCTTGTATAAGGGTGTTGCCGTTGACTTCGAGTTTTTCTATGGGTGTAGTTGTACCAATTCCGACATTACCATTTTCGGCTTTCAGTACCATAGTTGTAGTCATTGCCCCCGCCACATTTCGTCTGAAATACAGGTCGCCATAAACGGTTCCAGCGGTAGCTTGGTACATATTGTCTATAAATCCAACAGCAGTATTTGGATAATAGGAAAGATGTAATCCATGATTATTTCCTGTGCCCCAGTCTAACTTTAGGGTTGAGCTTTTGCTGGCATCAGTGCTTCTTATTCTCAAGGAAGGTTCAATATCTACAATTTCTAGTTTTTCTGTCGGTGAGGTTGTGCCAATACCTAGATTGCCTCCGACATCTAAGTTTCCTGATATCCCTGAATTCAGTACGTCAGGATTAAAATCTGATATGTTTTGTGGTGAAGGAGATTCATGAATAACAATTTGATCGCGGCTAGAAAGAGTCTCCACTTTATTCCTTACATGAGTGATTTTTACTGTGTAGATAGAATAATACTTAACATCCACATAGATAGGAAACTTTAAAAGACGGGTGCTTGAGTCGAAAGGGTCTTGACCAATATCAACACTTGAACCCACGCTTACTCTTGCATTGTGACCGAGACCTTGAGATTCAACTAGGGTTACAACTGGGGAGGTTGAAATAGTTCCTTGAGCATAACCAATTTCCAATTGGTACTTTTCGTAACCTGTCACGTAGTAATTACTAAAAAGTTCAACGATCATACTTCCAGAACTACTCCAGTGAAGAGAGTTTAGCGAAACACTTGCCACCTCAAAACGTCTTGCTTGAGTGCCGTTGGCGGAGAGCCCCGAAACTACTGAGGTCTTTATGCCATTTTGATCTAAATGCGTCTGAGCTTTTAGTGAAAGACTCCATATGCCGGCAAGCGCAATAACCATTAAAATTTTAGTTTTCATTTTTTGTTGTTTTCAAGTTTCTCGATTCGTTTTAATACTTCGGAGAGCTGAGTTGCGAGATGGTTTCTCTCAACTTCGGACTTCTGTCTTCCGTCTTCCAGCTCTATCACATAAAGCGTCAATTCCTCAATCTTCTCCAACAGCTTGAGCTGCAAATCACCCATATCTTGGCCATTGGTTTCGATTTCTTTGGCATTGGGGATATTGGGCAAGTGAGAATTGGCTTTGATAAAGGCCTCCAGCTCATTTAGGGTTTGGAGTTTATAGTTGGGCTGGAAAACGTAATCCGGCACAGAACCTGGCGTGGCGGTTACTTTTACTTTTTTGGATTCGATTTCTCCTTGAACAACCATATTACCATTGCCATTTACCGAAAGAAGCTCAGTATCCGTATCTACATTCCTTAAAGTAAAATATCCATTTGACCATGTGCCTGAACCAATGTCGAAAGCCGTACCATTCGGGTCATAAAATTGTATTCTAGAACTACTTGAGGAGAGGTCATTATTTAATCTCAAAGTGCCATTGACGTAAGAACTTCCGTTAATTGTTGTACTACCTTCCACTATAGTATTACCCCCAAGCCTGTTGTTGTTACCCGTGGTAATCACGCTACCGTAGATTGTCTTTGATTGGTTTGGGGCATTTATACCATCCCACATCTGACTGATATTTACTGATGTTCCAGAAATATCTTCTCCTGACTCATTTTTAATTGCAAAAGCACTAGCATTCGTACCTCCTGTAGAAGTATAGGCAGAAGTATAGGCAGTTACTGACTTGGAGTTTGTAACAAAGTAATATTTCTTACCCCCTCTCAGGTATACCACTATTTGACCAAAAGCCTTAGTACCCCTGTAAATCCCCAATATTGATCGTTCATTTGCTTGATAAAGGTTATTATATACTTCATATTCTGTTGCCAAGTCATTCCATCCACCACCACGAGCAACTGCTGTTATTGCATGCATATTATATGCCTCACTTCCATACTGAGACCCCATTTCAACATTGAAAAAATGTTTTAGGCTTACTACATCACCTTCCATGACAACAGGATAGAAATTAGTATTACTTAGTCCATTTAAGTTGGCCTCGTATCTTCTCGCTGGATAAGTCAACAATCCATTTTCGATCAATGCCGCAGTATTGATATTTCCAGTTACAGTTAGGTTTCCATTCACAGTTTCATCCTGTGCATTTGAGTATGTAAAAACAGCCATCAGACAGGCTGTGATTAATATTCTTGTTCTCATGTGGGTTTCCTTTTGATGTTAAAATTGATCCTTAAAAAATAAATGATCATTAATTCTTTTGGGTCTCCAACTTTTCAATTTTTTCCTTGATAGCCTGCATTTCCTTGTTCTGTTCTATTACATATAATGTCAATTCCTCAATTTTCTCTAAGAGTTTAAGCTGCAAATCACCAACATCTTGGCCATTGGTTTCTATTTCCTTGGCATTAGGAATATTGGGTAAATGTGAGTTGGCTTTGATAAAGGCCTCCAGCTCGTTCAGGGTTTGGAGTCTATAGTTGGGCTGGAAAACATAGTCCGGCACAGAGCCGGGGGTAGCGGTTACTTTTACTTTAGAGGCTTCGAGGTTGCCATTGACAATAGTGTAACTACTGATTGTTGTCTTACTGCCACCCAAATGCAATTCTCCATCTTGATTTTGTAGATACAATTTATTATTACCACTCGAGCCAAAGCCTACATAACCTTTTTCAATCCCTTGAGCTTGAAAAGACACCCATGAGGCCATTTCAACTGTATTGGAAGCATCATTATCATTTAGTTTTAAAACAGGCGTCCCTCCTAAAGCAGTGATCTGCCCATTAATAAGGGTATTACCGTTAACTTCGAGTTTTTCTGATGGGGAAGTGGTGCCTATTCCGACATTACCTAAAGTTGTGAGTCTTATTCCCTCAATACCATTTGCAATAATCCCGAAATCATGGTTAGAAATTGAGCCTACTTTAGCATTGCCTCCTGCATGAGCCCATAAGGATGTTTGTACACCTGTCGCACGTTCTTCAATCAAAATTCTTGAATGTACATCGTCATCAATGTTGATAGTGCCTCCCCAGCTGCCTGGGTTACTAAAGATTTCATCCCCTACATATAAGTGCCCATTTCTAACGTCCAGTTTGGCACTTGGGGCAGTAGTGCCTATGCCAAAGTCCCCATTGGTTTTAAGTGTTAGTTGGTCTTGACCATAACCAGCCATAAAGTAAAGGTCATGATTACTTTCGGTGCCTATTCTCCCTACTACTGCTCCATTCCAAGGAACCCCGTGGGAAAAAATACCTGTTCGTACATTTCCAACGGTGCTGGTTATTAGTAATTTTGAGTGATTAAGTCCATTGATGTCGAGTGCTTGATTCCAGTTTTGTAGGTTACTTGGTGAACTAGTTCCAATTCCAATAGTATTGTTTAAATGATAGATTGGAACTCCTGAGTGTAGTTGAGTGCCCTGCGCAAAACTAATGTTGGCAGCACAAATCGTGATCAAAGACAAGAGTACCTTTTTCATAATTGAGATTGTTTAGTTGTTTTTGTTTTAGCTACGCTGACCTTCTGTGAGGATTCGAGCTTCTCGATTCGTTTTAAGACTTCTTGTAGAGTGGATTTGAGCTCTTGATTTTCATTTTTGAGTTCAAGGTTTTCCTTTGAGTGGATCTCAATCTTCTTCTCCTGCTCAATGGTATAAAGCGTCAACTCCTCAATCTTCTCCAATAGTTTAAGTTGCAAATCACCCACATCTTGGCCATTGGTTTCTATTTCCTTGGCATTGGGGATATTGGGCAAATGGGAATTGGCTTTGATAAAGGCTTCGAGTTCGGGGATCGTGCGCAGTGCAAAGTCCTTAGAAAACACGTAATCTGGTACAGAGCCTGGAGTTGCGGTTACTTTTACTTTTGTGGCTTCGATGTTGCCTTGTATAAGGGTGTTGCCGTTGACTTCGAGTTTTTCTATGGGTGTAGTTGTACCAATTCCGACATTACCATTTTCGGCTTTCAGTACCATAGTTGTAGTCATTGCCCCCGCCACATTTCGTCTGAAATACAGGTCGCCATAAACGGTTCCAGCGGTAGCTTGGTACATATTGTCTATAAATCCAACAGCAGTATTTGGATAATAGGAAAGATGTAATCCATGATTATTTCCTGTGCCCCAGTCTAACTTTAGGGTTGAGCTTTTGCTGGCATCAGTGCTTCTTATTCTCAAGGAAGGTTCAATATCTACAATTTCTAGTTTTTCTGTTGGTGTGATGGTACCAATACCAAGACTGCCTCCTTCCATCACTAAATTTTTCCATGAAGGTGTTGAGTAATCATAGGCGCCAATTCGGCCATACCCTAGACTGGGATTGTAGTCCATAAAAGTGGCTCCATTAGTCCATGATGCATTATAACCTTGAGAGATTACAGCGGCTTCACTTGCTATGTTTCCTCCGACAACATGAAGTCGTGCACCAGGTGTTGAGGTACCAATGCCTACATCGCCAGAGCTTGAGATTTTGAATCTCTCAATATTATTTGTTGCTATTCGGAAATAACCATTTTCCCAATTCCATATCTCACTATCATTACCTGCGGCATTTATATAACCAAATTGAAGTCCATAACTAAGGTTTGCTGTATTGGTAAGTAGTACATGCGAATAGTTATTGCCATTAGAATGGATTTTTAAAAGACTTGATCCAAGAGATAGTGTTCCTATACCAACACCACCTGTTGAAGGGAAAATATTGGTTTGAGCAATAGCAAATGTGCCGAAAAACAGTGCAAGTAGAGAGAAAAGTATTCTTTTCATAGTTAATAATTTTTAGTTCTTTTTGGTTTTAACACCGATGTCTTTTTCTGAGGATTCAAGCTTCTCAATTCGTTTTAAGATTTCTTGAAGTGTGTTTTTGAGTTCTTGGTTCTCCTTTTCAGTTTTTGTGATTTGCTTTTTGAGATTTGAGTTTTCCTTATTTTCCTGAATAAGGTAAAGCGTCAACTCCTCGATCTTCTCCAACAGCTTGAGTTGCAAATCGCCTACATCTTGGCCATTGGTTTCTATTTCCTTGGCATTGGGAATGTTGGGCAAATGGGAATTGGTTTTGATAAAGGCCTCCAGCTCGTTGAGGGTTGGGAGTTTATAGTTGGGCTGGAATACGTAATCCGGCACAGAACCTGGCGTGGCGGTTACTTTTACTTTTTTGGCTTCGAGGTTGCCTTGGATAGTTGTATTTCCTCCTAAAAAAGTAGTGCCTCCATTTGCATTGTGTTGAAAGCTCAGCCCTCCGGTTCGATTAGTTATTTGTATACCGCCTTCGAGTCCCGAGTAGTTGGAATATATTGAAACTTTACTATCAATATCACTG
>Ga0210009_1003480_pt1 | contig 10134 bp, 8 predicted proteins | sample CryGeyCG2114_065_FD_185457 | JGI IMG/M metagenome (GOLD analysis project Ga0210009, IMG submission 185457) | Groundwater microbial communities from aquifer - Crystal Geyser CG12_big_fil_rev_8/21/14_0.65 (SPAdes) (version 2) | ecosystem: Environmental > Aquatic > Deep subsurface > Groundwater ... | reverse complement strand
AAAACCGAGCTTGTCAATTTCCGCCTCATCAATGTCTACGATGATTTTTTGTGCTTTTGGCGCTACAAGATGGTGCTCATACCCGATCTGTCCAAAATCGAGGCGGGCTCCGATACTGATCAACAAGTCGGCGGTTTGCAGACAATAATTCGCCCCGCGCTGCCCAATGGACCCGGGGCGCCCTGCAAACAGCTCATCGGTTTCTCCCAGCAGGTCAGCCGCTTTCCAACTGGTCAGAACCGGAATTTTCAGCATCCTGATCAGGTTATTAAACAGACTTTCAGCCGACGCAAGTCGGACGCCATTACCGGCAAGAATGACCGGGCGTTTTGCTTTTTTCAGCAGTTTGGTAACTGCGGATAATTCCAAAGGATCTGTAACTGGAAAAGGTGGCGTAAAATGAACCAAGTCGGTCTCGTCAATCATCATGGCCTGGACATCGAGGGGAATATCAATCCAAACGGGACCTTTCCGACCGGTTGAGGCCAGGAAATAAGCCTTCTCCAACTCAAAGGCAATGCTTTCAGGATCCATCACGGTGACGGCATATTTGGTGATGGGTTTTACGATTGAAACAATATCAATTTCCTGGAAACCAAACTGCCGAATGCCTTTTTCACCGGTTATATCCGGTCGTTTGACCTGCCCGGAAATGATCATGACGGGGATGGAATCGAGCCATGAACCCGCGACACCGGTAATTGCATTGGTTCCGCCAGGACCCGTAGTAACCAAAGCAACGCCGAGATTGTTGGTGTACTGAGCATAAGCATCAGCCGCTACGGCGACAGCCTGTTCATGCAGCATTGCCGTGTAAGCGAGGTTTGGATTTGAACCTAAGGAATCAACCAGATGCATACAGCCACCACCGGGTAGTAGAAAGACATCTTTAACGCCTTTTTCAGCAACAAAATTGAATACGTAATCTGATAATTTGATCATTTCAAGCCGCCTGGCAATAATGCTTGAATGTTCTCCTTGTCCGACCAGGCACGATTCCAGGGCGCAGGAAACAGGATCGTAACTGCGCCGTGGCTGCCTTTGGCAACAGCATTGATAGTCGTCGCGTTGTCATCTATGAAGTAGTTAGGCAGCATTCCTTCACCCATTAAATAATCCTGTTTAGACCGATAATATCCACTCAGCTCTTGTCCGGTTCTCCCGGCGGGAACGAAACCAAATCCAGCCAGCGGTTCTGAGAAATTATTTCCCAGCCAACATTGGGCTGCCTTAATGGTGTTCAGGGGCCGCGCTGTAAGAATAAAATGCTGATATGCTGCCCCGTTGATCCTGAGCCAATCTGAAATATTGGGGTTAAGCTGGATTAACTGAGCCTCTTCCGAGTTTCGGAAATTATCCAGACTCTCATGGTAGTATTCGAGTGAGATTCCCATGATCAGGTGAGGGGGATTTTCAGTAATTTGATGGAAATGGGTAATCCGGGACTGAATTTTGGGTCCACATACGGTGAACCAGGCTTCGGTAAGCGGAAATAGAACATCATCAAAATCCCAAACTATCAGGGGTTTCACAGTTAGAGAATCCAGTATGATAGAAGTGTTTTACGATTTTTATTTTCGACTATGCTGGGATCAGTATAGTAAGAATCGTTGACAAAGTGAGTCGTTGAAATTTCTTCGATGATCCCGCCACTGGCTGAAGAAAAGGCATGCCGTGTTCCGGGCTTAATCGTTATAACATCACCTCGTTTGGCTATTCTGGGATCACCGTCCAGAGCCATCTCAAATTCACCATGCAGGATCACGAATGTCTCTTCTTTTTGCTTATGATATTGCTCCGGGTGATTTTGACCGGGAAGCATGATGATATATTTTTTGCAATAATCTCTGTTCACGATGGTTACCATGGTGATGCCATATTCGTCGAATTTGTCAATCCCGTAATGATGTGAAATCTCAAGATCAGCCCAGCCGGGTACTGGTACATTCGATTGCTTGACGAGTTCGTTCACAGACTGCACGATTTGATGTACTTTTTCTCGGTTATTCTGAACATGCAGGTGGGCAAATAGTAACCCGTCATCTCTCTTGAGATCCCGCTTGGTCGTGAATTGCATATATTTCGAAAAATCATTGGCGAGTAATTGATCATCATCTTTAGGCCAGGAGAAATAGCAATCTTCAGGCTTGATGATTTCACCCGCTTTGACATCCCGCTTGACAAAAACACCTCGTTTAAACTGACGAAGGTCCGATTTTTCTTTTTCGCTGAAGACATGCCGCTCACCGCTCACACCGCACATGGCATAAGCCTGAGCTGCCGCCTCCAACCAATTGCTAATCTGGCTCGGCGTTGAGGAATACGCATTTTTAGGGTAGGCTTCAGTCTCTATGGCTACATGCTTTTCAAAGATCATTGACCCTTTTGCCACAGCGAGTTTTATTGACTCGACATTATCCGGCTCTTCATGGGTGGAATAGCCTACCGTTATATCCGGATAGCGTTTTTTGAACATATCAATTTGATTTAATTGAAGTTGTGAATCCTGTGTAGGATATTCACCGACACAATGCAGAATGGCAAAATCTTTGGCGCGATGCTGGAAAAAACTCACCACATTATCAATCTCGGTTATCTCGGAACCGGCAGTTGAAGCAATTATTGGCAAATCGTATTTGACAATTTCCTCAAGTAACGGCCAGTCCGTAAACGAACAACTGGCGATTTTAAAAGCGTCAAATTCCATAGAAGCAACCGTGGCCACCGCTATTTCATCAAAAGGCGTACAGATACTCAACATCCCCAAATGCTTAACTTCCTGATGGAGTGTCATAAAATCTTCTTTAACGAGGGCGGTGTCTGTAAACCGCTTTACATATTTAATATCCATTCGATCGCGATAGTGCGGATGAATGAATTCGGGAATCGTTCGTAGTTGAAATTTAAAAGCGAATCTGAAATCGAACCGGCTTGCAATCTTATGAAACTCCCGGATCATCCGGAGCCCGTGATTCACATCGCCCATGTGATTATTGGCCAGCTCAAAAATAAAAAGTGGTTCGGCGAACATCGTAGCCATGGTCACGCTCCCTGAAATTGGATTTTTATTGCTGAAACAAACCTGTGAAATGAATCAGACATCTATCGCCCGGAATTTACCCGGCAGGGAATTTTTACGGATTCAAGGTTGTCGGGAGAAAAAACACCGGTCTTGATTTTCCCCGTTGACATAGGTGTCATGCCAGGAAATTTTGGGAGGGATTGCCTTCGGGTTTTGAAATTCTCCATAACGCCATTTTCCTCTATTTCCTTATTTCAGGAAAATTCTTTGCATTGATTTTCAGGAGAAATGGCAAGGACGGTGCCATTACTTGTACTGACGATGAGTCTGAAATGCCGGTTCCTAAAGTCCGATTATTCAGCACGATATCATATTGTTAATATTACGCATAGGACAATTAACCCTGTGGCGTGTTTCGCACTTCTGAGATCGACATTTTTCGATGACGGGGAAAGAAAGGCAAATATTGTTTTATCGGGGGAAAATTTTTCCGACTGGACTGACGGGAGAAGTTTTAATTTGCGACAGGCAATCCGAGCTCACAGCGCTCATATTCAATCGTTTTTTGAATCGCAGCTTGTAGTGTGAAAAAAGCACGAACTCCCAGTGACGATTTGATCCTCGTCAGATCCGGGAGGTAGCGATTTATAGGCAATCCTGAATTGTTGTCCTTTAAAATCTGAATCCTGTTGCCACGACCACCACAATCCGAAACCAATCGGGCAAGATCGGCCATATTCACGGCTTCGTCTGAACCAACATTGTAGGGATACAACGATTGACCGCGCAGAAGAATTGTCCACAACCAAATGATCAGATCGGCGATGTAAAGATAGGATCGAATGGGTGTTCCATCGCCTGTCACGACGATTTCTTTCCCACTCACCTCGTCCGCGATGAAATTCCCGATGGCGTAGTGAATATTCATTTGCATGCGGGGACCCACAAAGCTGAAACAGCGAGCAATTTTTATATCTATACCGTGCTTTTGACCATAATAGGCGCAGTAAAATTCAGCTACTCTTTTACCAAGTCCAAGAGCAGCACGGTCCGGATCCATACTTTCCACACAACCTGAATAGGTTTCTGAAATCCGCTCCAATTCGGCTGGTTGTTGGCCATATACAGCTCCGGAACTCGTCCAAAGTATTTTTTCTGTGCCTGCCTTACAGGCAAATTGTAAAAGACGCTGTGTCCCCTGGGACACCGTTTCGAACTTTTTAAGGGCATCCTCATGGTTAAAGGTCTCTTCAGCCCGGGTGGTAGCGGCATGAATAATGGTTTTGAATGTACCTTTAGGCCATTCAAAATTGCGAATATCGCCTTCTATAAAATGAAACGATTCATCTGCGAACAAATAGTCAGCCTGGTTTTTAAACAGCGTTATGTCTCGCGTGAGAACGGTAACCTCGACACCCAGATCCAAAACTCTATTCGCTCTTTGTAGCGTATCAAGTAACCAATGACCAAAAAATCCTGTGCCGCCGGTTACAAATAAATGCTGACCACGCAGTTCAAGCAATTCACTGCCAACTTTTGAAAGAATGAAATCAACATCCGCCTGGATCAGGTGGTGGGAATTGTTGCTAATGGAGTTTGCCATCCCGAAAGTCCTCAGCAGAAAAAACCTCATTCCAGGGGACATAGGGAACATTTTTGCCCTGCATTTTGGGCAGGTATTTTTCTATGAATTCATCATCGGTATTCCCCATGAAACACCCCTTTTTATCATCAAAGGAAAACTGCTTTAACTCAAGACCCCGATTAATAATGTCCTTTAGCGGTTCATCGAAAAAATTACCCAGAGATAAATGCGTGTAAGGACAGGGCATAATATCACCGTACTGCGTGACGGAAACCATTCGTTTCACGGCAATACAGCCGATGTCCAGACCATAACTTGGCGTCAGGTGTGTAAATACATTGTATTTATTGCCAAGTGAGTGGACATAATCAATTTCCTCATCGCCACAAATTTGATCAAACTGACCTTCCCAGGAACCCACCGGTTTTGCAAAAGAAACGTAAATGGGGACATCCTGTTCAGCAGCCCAGTTCAGGAATTCTTCAAACTCTTTTGACCTGGCCCTGTCTTTCCATACGACCGTCTGAATGATGACATTCAAACCTGCTGCCTTACTCGCCTGGATCGCCCGCAAAACGCGACTGTGCGCCCCTTTTTTATGGCGAAACGCATCATGCTCATCAGCATTCATACTGTCTAAACTTACCTGGATTTTATCAACACCAATTGCCTTGAGATGACGGGCTCTGGTCTCATCCAGGAACCAGCCGTTGGTATCCGATGAGATGTACCACTTACTGGGATCAATCGCTTCGATGACCTGATCAAAATCCGGGTAAGTCATGGGCTCACCACCCGTGATAACGATGTGTGCCAAACCCATTTCATCGCCCTGGCGGGATAACTCTCTAACCGCTTCAATATCGAATTTGCGCCGGGTATCAGCTCTCCTTGCCCGGGCGCTTTTTACCATGAATTTATCAGCCGAACAATGCTCACAGGCAAAATTACACCGGTAATCATATTGAAATTGAAGGATGGCGATACTCTCACCACGCTCGACCTTGTCAACATATTTCAGCACCTTTTCATAGACCAACGGCTTTTCGAGCTTGAGTTGGTTACGCTTTCCCTGTTCAAGGGCCTGTATTTTTACTTCCATTGATTCCATTTTTTTACCTTACAATTGGCTTTGTTTCATTTTTCAACGCGCGAGGACATCAAGCCCTGTCTCATTCAGAATCGCTAACTGAAATTTTCCACCATACCGGGTTCTGATCTGATTCGCGATCTCCTGTGAATAGGCTGCCGCCATGATCAGAATCGTGTCAACAGGATCATCATCCAAAATTCCCGGACCGTAAATAGGTAAATGACTGGCTGGTGTATATTTGTTTTGTTTAAATGGCGCTGAATCGATGACATAGTCAATGCGATCTGCGATACCGGTGAGCGTAATGGTTGCCAGAGCCTGGTGCCCCGCACCCCAAACCGCCAGACGCCCCTTCCCGGTTTCATCGAGGAACGAGCTGATTTCGTTACGGAGGTGTTTTTCGTGGTGGGTAAAGCCGGTGAAATCAAGCCCTTGTCGCTTTTTAACGATCGCTGAAATGATATAATCATGCCAAATGACACGACTCTCAACCACGTCGAATCCATTGATCTCGAGTGTTCGCCTCAGGGTTGATTCAGAAAAATAATAGATGTGGTCTGCGATAAACTCAGTTGATAGGGATTGTCGCAACATCATATCGAAGTTGGGAACTTCTACCAGTCCAATACCATCCTGAGTCAGGTTGGCTCGTATAGCGCTTAAAAAACGGCTGATATCGGGAATGTGCTCGAGGAAATTAAAAATGACAAACGCATCAAATGGAGCCCCATTCAAACGCGTGTCCGCATTTTCCAGGTAGTTTTGCTCGACGCGCAGACCAGTTTTCATTGCATGGTCAACCGAGGTTTGTAAGTGTTCGACCCCGTAAGCGTCCCAGCCCGCCTGATTCATCAGCGTGAGATATTCACCACGACCACAACCTATTTCTATCACCTTTTTTTTATCAAAGTCGTAGCGGCTGTTTAAATCATTGAATTGCTGTCGTCTGAATGTTGACATCTCCGTTGAGTAAGCGGCAGCACGTATCACATCCCGGTAATAATCAACCGGTATGGAGGTTGTTTGCACGGTACCACAACCAGAACATTGGCGGATGATCAGGTCTTCGCCCTTTTCAAGTGTAAGCATGGATTGTTCCGGGAAGTTCTGGGCTCCCCGGGGCATGTTTTCGTAAATCATACGCCCGTCATAAAACGACCCATTGCAGATTCTGCATTTTGCTCTATCTGAATTTCGCGGTATCAAAATGTTTCTGGTTTAACGAGGTGTTGACCCATCAACCCACCACCTCAATCTCCCTTTTCGGGACTCAAAAACTGGTTCAACATCTGGGCTGAAAGTTCTCCGGAGACGGTAGCAGCCTGATTTTCTTCTCTGATTTTTTGATAAATCTCCTCACGATAAATGGAAACTGATCCGGGTGCTGTTATACCAAGTTTTACCTGACCCGATGCACTTTTTACCACAGAAATGATAACATTCGAACCAATGCGGAAGCTTTCACCAACTTTGCGTGTTAAGACCAACATGATTAGCGCCCTCCCGTTGATGCATTTGGAGAGGATTGCTTCAACACATCAATTGACCGGACATTTTCATTGTTAGCATTGACTTTTCCACTGGTATCATCCTCCATCAGGGCATAAGAAATCGGCAGAGAATCATCGTCTAAAATGATCTGGTGTCCCGTCCGTAGTCGTGTGGATACAACAATCGGTGCGCGAAGATTCGCCGTGAGACGCCCCAACTGGTGATTCAATCGAAGGACTAAAAATGTGCAAATTTCATCATCTTTGGCGAGTGAAACCTGGGTGAGTTTTTCGCCGGGGATTTTGATGGCATCGTGTTGAGCCAAAACCTGCGGGTCCAACAAAAGCATCGCCACCTGTCGCTCTTCGTCCGCAACAAGGAATGCAAAGCGCGGATAATCAAGCAGTTCGTAGAGATGAAAGTTGTGTAGGTCCTCAAATCCTGGAATTCCCAATGGAAATTCCAGGGCAATTCCTTTGTCTTCATCGAATCTGAATTGAGGTCGTTTTTCAGAAGCGGTGCCGGGGTTCATTGCGGGTTTATTCATTTTTCCTTTCACTTCCCTGTGGATGGTTGTTGTTTTGTTTTAATTAAATAACCATCAGGATTGTTATGTTGATCGGGTCATGCCAGATCAAATTTCTTATCGCAGGTAATCCAGCAAGTTTAGTCTCAGTGTCCCGGAAGTTGTTTCCAGTGCGGCTTTATAGGCCAGCTCTTCACGATTGTACCGAACAATCGCTTCCATGAGATCCGTGTCTTCAGTCTGGGACAGATTTGACTGCAAATTGATATTCGCGGTGTTAAGCCGCTGTTCGGTCAAATCCAATTGCCCCATGAGCGAACCCTGAGCTGACGAGATATTCAACAGTTGTTTTTCAGTGTCTTCAATATCTCCCAGGGCTGTCTGGATTGCATCCCCATCATTCGCGATCAAGGCATCCCGCAAGGCAATCATATTATCAAAAAGTCCCGTATCTGCCAGGTCCTGACCCGGCAGGTTTATCTCCATATTTTGATTTTCGGCGATGCGACGGGTGATTTTGTCAGAATTGCCGGCGTAAGTCACTGCGGTGCCATCATAAGTGAACGGATCATCCCCTTTGGTCAGGGAGCCGCCAAAAATGTATTTGTCCATATATTTTTCATTCGCCAGGGACACGGTATCACTGATAATGCCCTCCAACCGATTTGCCAACGCATCGCGCACATTGGCATTCGCCATATCTGCCGACTGGATTCCGATTTCCCTTACGGACGTGACCTTATCTTCAAGTGTCGTCAGGATCTGAAGGGAGTTCTCCATCCAGGCTCGGGCATTCTCAATATTGCTGATGAACTGAGTATTCTGTTCAATGGTCTCCGTAAATCGTCGACTTTTCAAGTATCCCTGTGGATCGACACTGGGTTTTGAAATGCGTTTGCCTGTCGCCATTTCCTGTTGAATCGTCGCCATGTTATCCCGGCTGCGACTCATGGCATCCATAAGATTTCGGGTAATGATGGAATCGGTCACTCGCATAATGGAACACTCCTGATCTGATGGATTAATTTCCCCAGGTTAATGTCTCCTGGGGCAATGTGTAATGCTTCTCGCATGGTACTTTTGTCGTGTTGCATGGCGTTATACCATATTGATGATTGTGTCCGTTATCTCTGAAACCGTGGAAATGACCTTTGCCGCGGCCTGGTAGGCCTGTTCAAATTCGATTAACCGGGTCATTTCTTCATCCAGAGATACGCCTGAAATGGCATCCCGCTGATTTTTCAGATTCATCACCAATTTTTCCTGGCTGGTTTTCAAAAATTCTGATTCCTGAACTTTCTTGCCAATATCGCTTACCAAATGGCTATAAAACTCATTGGCTGAAAACCCCTCCATAACCTCCCCGTATTGCATATCAGCGATCAGGGTGGCAAGGGTGCCGGAACCCGGGGTCCCGGCATCGCTGGAAGATGCGATGAGATTCGCATTATTCGCGATCTCTGTACTGATATTAAAATCGTGAGCGCCGGTAATACCTTCAGCAAAAAAATTCACATCGGTGACATCATCCAAATTGTACCCGTTTTTGTGAATTTCATTGACCCGCACCGCCAGGTTGACAGCCAGACCATCCAACTGATCCCGGACATTTTTTACGGTGACATTATGTCGTTCCAGCAGGCTTGAGAGTGCGCCTGATTGGGGGTTCACCGATCGTTGCGAATTTTCAAGTTTTAACCCAAGGGTGTATTCGGAGGTGCTGGAATCCCAGGTGACATCCGCCGAAAGGTTATTGACGATACCCTGTGAAATTAACAATGTGCCGTTGGTTGCCAGTGTTACCGTGCCATTTGAATTTTCCCTTACATCAAGCTCCAGCATGGGCGACAACTCGTTAATGAGCGCATCCCGATGGTCCAGCAGATCACCCGAAGGCTGCCGCAGGATTTGACGGTTTAGTTCGCCCATCTGGTTCAGCATGCGGTTGACGTCATCTACTTTGGCCTGATATTCCTCCCGGAGATTGCGCTGCAAATTACCAAAATCCGTATCGAGTTTTTGAAATGTCCTGGAGAGGGATTGACCCTGGGATCGGACTTCATTGCGAGCCGACAAACTCTCCGGGTTGGTGGATAGGGCGTTCCAGGAGTTCCAAAATGAGGTCAGGACTTTTGACAGACCCGCGTTATTGGGCTCACCAAAAACATCTTCCACTTGCTGCAAAATGATCTGGTCAGATTCACGTTTGCCCAAATCCTGCCGCTCATAGCGTAATTGCGAATCAATGAACTGGTTTTCAACGCGAATGGTGTCCGCATGGGAAATCCCACCATTCATACCGGTGAATCCAAGCGTCGACTCCGTAATAATCACCTGGCGACGCTTGTAGATTTCCGAATTCATGTTGGCGATGTTTTTTGCCGACGTATTGATGGCGGATTGATTCTGAAGCAGAG
>Ga0210009_1003477_pt1 | contig 10138 bp, 8 predicted proteins | sample CryGeyCG2114_065_FD_185457 | JGI IMG/M metagenome (GOLD analysis project Ga0210009, IMG submission 185457) | Groundwater microbial communities from aquifer - Crystal Geyser CG12_big_fil_rev_8/21/14_0.65 (SPAdes) (version 2) | ecosystem: Environmental > Aquatic > Deep subsurface > Groundwater ... | reverse complement strand
TTCCCTGCGTGATCACTTTTTTCACCTGGTCTCCAGTATGATTCCCGGGGTGGAAGTTTTTGGTGATTTGGAGAACAGGCTGACCAATACGTTGAACCTTGGTTTTGAGGGGGTGGAAGGGGATACCTTGCTGATTGCCCTGGACATGGCTGGAATAGCTGTTTCTACGGGATCGGCCTGCAGTTCAGGGTCAGGGCTCCCTTCCCCTGTGTTGACGGCAATGGGCATACCGGCTGATAAAATTAACTCATCCATTCGTTTTAGTCTGGGTTGGAGCAATACTAAGGCTGAACTTGAAAGAGCCGCAGTGATTTTGGCGCAAACCGTTTCTTTAAACAGGGCAGGAACGTATGCTGGAAAAACAATAAAAACCTAATGAAAACCCTTCAAAACTCGATATATATTAAATATATTTAAAAAAGTAAACCATTTATAATGAGGTTGACATTAAAAGGGCAACCTCATATAATTCATTGATTATTAAGGGATAGTTTATCCTTTTCGGAATTTGATGGAGTCCGCTATGCCGTCCGCCAATATTTTTGCCCGCCTTGCCCCAGGTCTGGTGCTTTTCTTTTCTTTGAGTTTTGCCGGTTGTAGCTACCTCCCCTGGGTTGGTCAAGAAGAAGATGACTTGGCATTTGAGGATGATTTTCCTTTTGAAGATGAAGGCCGCCGTGGTGGCAGGGAAGGAGATCAGGGGAGAGAGGGTGAGGGAATGGCTCCCGGTGAGGATGATTTTTTTGCTGAGGATAGCGGGTTCTCAGATATTAATGCCAATGAAGAAGGATTTATAGAAGGAGAGCCAGCCGGTTTTGCCAGCGTAGATCAGCGCACAGATAAAAACGAGTTGAAAGGCGATGTCGAAAGCCTGCAAAGTCAGCAGGAAGCCTTGATCAGCAAGGTTCGGGAACTGGAAGAGATCTTGAGCACCTTGGGGCCCAAGATCAATGCGGCCAGTGAAAGGCTGGAGGGCGACTTTTCTTCGGCGAAAGATTCTGCTGATTTTCTGGAGCCGGAAGTTGAGGATTTGAAGGCGCAGATGGCTCGTCTTAATGAAGAGATCGCCAGAATTAAAATGGAAAAAGCCCAAGCCGCACCGGCCCCTAAAAAACGCATGCGTAAGGCAATTGCAAAGACTCCGCCGGAATACGACAAAGCTCTGAATGCTTATCGAAGCAAGAATTATGATGAGTCCATTTTGTTATTCCAAAACCTGGCCCTGAGTAATCCACCAAATAAACTAAAGGATAATATTGCTTTCTGGATTGGGACCAATTACGTGGCTCTGGAAATGTATGATGATGCGATCCTCCAGTTTGAGACGGTTTTAAACAAGTACCCCCAAGGTAACAAGGTGCATGATTCCCGCTATATGCTGGGTTTGGCCTACTCCAAAAAAGGTGAAACCAGTCATGCGATTGAAGTGCTGGAAGGGGCCTTAAAGAAAAATCCACCATCTGAAGTTCGTGGAAAAATTCTTGCTCAGTTAAATCAGATTCAATAGTAGCTGTCTTGATGCCTTTCCCTCCCCACTTATCGGTTGAAGCCGGTTGAGATTTGGGTTATTCTCAATCCGTAAAAGCTGTCTGTTATCAAAAATCCGGCTGTCTGGCCTGAAACCTCAGCCAACCGCGGTTGTTTCAGCTTCCGTTTCTTCTTGTAGAATCCTTTTTTTCAAGCATTGTTTTTTCCTGGGGAAATCCCGAATTGTCTGATTTAAAAACTCGTGTGATGAGCTTAAAGAGGGGGTTGGTTCATGCCTGTTGACCCGCGTGTTATAGCTGTTATTCCTGCGCGGTGGGCCTCCTCCCGGTTTCCCGGCAAACCCCTTGCCCTCATCAAGGGCAAGCCAATGATCCAATGGGTCTTTGAACAGGCGAGCAGAGCGAAAACTGTCTCAGAAGTGATCGTCGCCACCGACGATATCCGTATCCTGGAACTTGTGAGAGGTTTTGGCGGAAATGCCGTCATGACCTCGCCGGATCATGAATCTGGAACGGATCGCATTGCCGAGGTGGTTCGCGAAATGAAATGTGAGATTGTGGTCAATGTGCAAGGCGACGAGCCGTTGATCCCCCCTGCGAATATCGACCTTATCGTACAGCCTTTGCTCGATGGAGTATTAGAATCGGCTGTTACGTTGAGAATTTTGATTAAAACACATGGTGAGTTGATGGATCGCAATATCACTAAAGTTGTGGCGGATAAATCTGGTTCAGCCCTGTACTTTTCAAAAGCTCCCATACCCTGGGATAGAGATGGAAAGGATTCATCAGTCGACCCGTTGAAACCTTTCTGGTATAAACATATTGGCCTGTACGCCTATCGGAAAAAATTTTTGATGGAGTTTGCCGGTTTGCCCGGTTCTAACCTTGAAAAGCTTGAAAAGCTTGAACAATTGCGCATCCTTGAGAACGGATATAATATCAAAGTTGTAGAAACGGTTCTTGACTCAATTGGAGTGGACTGTGAAGCGGATTTGGCACTGGTAGAAAAATGTTTAGCCTGATAGATATTTTTACCCTGACCTGAAATTGTTGAGGAACATTAAGTGAGAAAACGAACTAACGGCAAGAAAGTAAAATACATCTTCGTCACAGGCGGGGTTCTTTCATCCTTGGGTAAGGGAATTGCGGCATCATCAATTGGCAGTTTGCTGGAATGTACGGGCCTCAAAATAACCATTCTTAAACTGGACCCCTACATCAATGTTGATCCGGGAACGATGAACCCATTTCAACATGGTGAGGTTTATGTGACCGATGACGGTGCTGAAACTGATCTGGACCTTGGACATTACGAGCGGTTCACTCATGCAAAGATGCGCCGGGCTAATAATATTACCGCTGGTCGCATTTACCATAATGTCATCCAAAAGGAACGGAAAGGGGAGTACCTGGGTGCTACCGTTCAGGTGATCCCGCACATTACGGATGAGATCAAAAATCATGTCCGCTCGGTTGCAAGTGGGGTGGATGTTGTGATTTGTGAAATCGGTGGAACGGTTGGTGATATTGAAAGTCTGCCTTTTCTGGAGGCCATCCGACAATTTCGCTTTGATGTCAAACCTAAAGACATTCTTTATGTTCACCTGACTCTCGTGCCATATATAAAAACCTCCGATGAACTGAAGACCAAACCCACCCAGCACAGTGTTCAGAAACTCAGGGAAATTGGTATTCAGCCGGATATCCTGCTCTGCCGCACGGAACGAAAACTTTCTAAGGCCATCAAAGATAAAATTGCCCTGTTTTGTAGTGTCGATAGCAACTCCGTCATCACCGCTATGGATGTTGCTTCCATTTATGAAGTTCCCCTCAGTTTTGAAAAGGAAGGGTTGTGTGAAATCATCTTGAAAAAATTAGGGTTGAAGGCCAAACAGCCGAACCTGGAACGATGGGAGAAGATCAACCAGATTTTGAAAAAACCTCAACACGAGGTAAAAATTGGTATTGTTGGCAAATATCTGGACTTGAAGGAGTCCTATAAAAGCCTCACAGAAGCATTGATTCATGGCGGAATTGGTAACAATTCACGTGTGGTTTTTGACTGGGTGGACGCGGAAGACCTGGAAAAAGAGGGGGGGCTGGAACTGCTGAAGAAGTGTGATGGGATCCTGGTTCCCGGAGGATTTGGCGACCGGGGTATTGAGGGTAAGATCAAAGCGGTACAGTATTCACGGGAAAACAAGGTGCCTTATTTCGGGATTTGCCTCGGCATGCATTGTGCCGCGATTGAATTCGCCCGGAATGTGGCCAACTTAAAAAACGCCAATAGCTCCGAGTTTTCGACTACATCTCCCTACCTGGTTATCGATTTCCTCCCTGATCAGGATTCCGCGGGAGACAAGGGCGGAACCATGCGCTTGGGCGAATATCCCTGTCAATTAAGAAAAAACTCCAATGCCTATAGAGCGTATGGAAAAAGAGTAATTGAAGAGCGGCACCGGCATCGTTATGAATTTAATAATATGTACCGCATCCAAATGGAAGAGGCTGGTTTGGTGTTCAGCGGCTTGTCACCCAATGGTAACCTTGTAGAGATTATCGAATTGAAGGACCACCCCTGGTTTCTTGCGGGTCAGTTTCACCCCGAATTTAAATCCTCTCCGATGAACCCCCACCCACTGTTCCGGGATTTCATCTATTCATCCCTGAAGCACAGGAACGATCATCGCAATTGATTCTTGAATGAATTATGCCATTGGCATATTGTAGCGTTCTTTATATTTTTTCATTCTTTGTAACGTCTTTTCTTTTTTGTCGTGCTTGTTGATTCTGAGCCAGTCAATGGCGAGTTTTTCCGCAATAACTTTCCCCACCATTTCGTTTTCCCAATAACCTGTATGGCTTGCCGGGTTCCAGCCAGTGAGCAGGGAACCGACAGAAACGTTCAAATCGGCGGCCACCGCATTTTTACAATAGGTGTTCACCGGGCGGATGGGGTATCCAACAATATCGTCTTCATCGAACAGGTTGATCCAGACTCCATTGGGGTCTTTAACTTTTTGCGGTTTGAAATTTGAGAATGGATTGGATGGGGACTGGTGATTATAAAACCGATTCGCATACAGCGCGATAGGGCTACCCAGAGTGAAAAAATTTGAGAAAGTGAGTCGATGTTTTGATTCGAGAATCTCTCTCTTGTCGTATAAATAGTCTGACAGAACCACTGTCCCCAGACTGTGGGAGACAACAGTGAACAGCGTGTTCTGGTCAGGGTTTGTATCGCTAGACAGGTTTTGCACCTGATCCTCAATCCGGTTCTGGATAGCATTGTACTGCGAATAAATATCCGAAACCTTGCCTTTGAAATAAGAGATGGCATCACCGAGATAATCCACAAAGAATTTTCGTGCCTTAATCCAATCGACACTGGTGTCGGAGTCGTTGAACATCCTGTCTTTGAGAGTGTCTTGGCCTTTTTGAGTGATGTCTGCCCAGAGACCTTCTCTAAAAATCAAGGCGTCGTCCTGTCCTTCCAATCCTCCTTGCCCCATATGCTGGAGAGCTTTTTTGAAATTGGATTTTAAATTGTCCTGCATGTCACGGCTGAACCCTGTTTTCTGATCCCCAATACCATGTACGATGAAAATGGCTAACCGCTTGTCCATAATAGGCCTCCAAAAATTAAGTTTATTGTTTTATGTGCCCGCAGACATTGTTCAAGGGTTTCATTTGCTCTTCCTTGAAACATAGAAACAAAAATCACAAATAATTCTTCCGAGACTTATGACAAGGGCATGTCATAGCGTTCTTTGATTGCTTCACCCCCTTAATTTTCTAAATGCCCTCCTCATATTAGCATTCCGGGGATATTAGCAGGTTGCTGAAAAAACTCTCTCTTTTCCCGTCATTCCCGCGCAGGCGGGAATCCAGTGTTTTCAAGGGTAGAGATTACCCGTTCCGGGCACGAAAGCCAAGGTGAAATACCACGTCTTCGCTGACGCTCAGAATGACATGCGAAAGAGTTTTCCAGCAACCTGTTAGCTCAGCGCACGGATGATATCACGTTTGCCAATGATACCGACCAGTTTATCGCCATCCAGAACGGGTAGGGTGTGGACATCTTTTTCAGCCATCAAAGTGGTGATTTCGTTGAGGTCGGTGTCGGGGGAAACGGTGATAGGATTTTTGTGATAGATATCTTCAATTTTGGAGCCGGTTAATTTTTTCACATCGTCTTCGAATTTCTTTTCACTGTCCAGGAATAAGACGGCATCAAACAGGGCGATGACGGTAGGGATGTGAAGGTTCTTGTTCTGTTCAATCAAATCTCCCTGGGTGACCACACCGATAACTTTTCCTGCGTCATCAAGAACGGGAACACCATTAAAATGGTTTTCGATAAACAGCTTCGAAAGGTCGCTGATGGGCTGGTCCTTTTTTACTGTTACCACATCCAATGTCATGATATCGCGTGCCGTTTTCATTTAATTCTCCGTTTCCGTAAGGTTCAACCCTGCTTTTTTAGATCAGATACTTTTCTTAGCTGGTCTATTCCCTCTAGTGAAGGGCGAGGTGTTATGGGTGTGTTTTTAATTTTTCTGATGGGTCTTTTATTTGTCTTGCTGAACAAGTTTTTGAAAAACTCAACAATTGTTATCAGAAAATCGATGAAGTTCTCCAGGAATTTGAATGGCAATTCCTTTTGCATTTTATAAGTGGTATAAACGACCATAAAAATCAAGATTATATTAGGGATCCATACAGAGGTGTAGGAATGAATTTTGCCAATTCTTCCCAGGTTCTGGGTCATAATGAGTGCGACGTAATAAACCATTATAACAGCCACGGTGATTCCAAAACTGCCTGATTTGCCCGAACGGCTTGATTTGATGCCCAGGGGAGCACCCAGAAATGCGAATAGCAGGCAAGTGAAGGGAATTGAAAATTTTTTGCTCAATTCAACTTCCGGCCCAAAGGTGGGGAGCCCTTTTATTTTCATATCCCTGATTTTTTCTTTGATTTTTGAGTACGACAACTCCCTGTTCCCAACAAGGGCCTCCTTCTCCAGCCTTTCGGTATCCGGGAGGCTGAGGTTGATGTCATAACGGTCAAAATTCAAAGTCTGGTAGTCGCCTCTTTCATTGCTCAGTTCATGGATGGTTCCATTGTTGAGCTTAAGTTGAATTTTAAGAGTTTCTGGATTTGGAAAGATGACTCCCTGCTCCGAAGTGATAATTTGCGGAGCTTCACTATTAGTGGTATCGGCAATGAATACACCTTTGAGTAATGAATTTTCCTGGTGTTCTTTAACGAGAAGAATCAGGTTTTTGAAGTCCCGGTTGAAGACGTTAGGCTGGATGTCTACATTGGCGCGGTTTTTAATAATGTCATAAACCAGGACTTTGTAGGACTGGTTGCCCCAGGGCAGAGCCCAGAACATCACAATATTGGCTAGAAAGTATGCGAACAATGAAAAATATAGAACGGGTTTCATCAGTTCCAGAAAACTCCAGTTGCAGGACTTCATGGCAACCCACTCATTGCTGGCTGAAAACTGGTTGAATGTGACAACAGAGGCCATAAGGACTGCCATGGGGATGGTGATGGCAAAAAAAGCAGGCGAAATATAGATCATCATCCTCACAATTTCCATGAAAGAAACGCCGCGATTGACGATCATTTCAGCCATGAAAAGGAATTTATCCAGATAAAGGATCATTGTCATGGCGAAGATACTGATCAGGAATATCTTCAATAATTCCCTGAGTATATATTTGTCAATGGTCTTGAAAAACATGGGATTGCTTTTGAGCAATGCAAAAAAGGCTGGAATTATTGTGAAAGAAACGAAGGGTTTCTTTTTATAAACCCTGACATTATACTACATCCCGACTTCTGGATTACACCTTAGCCTTTTATTTTTAATGCGCAAACCACCCACAAATTATCTGCATAAAAGGTTACCTCCATGGTTAAAGACCCGGCTTCCGGGAACCCGCAAATTTTTCCAGTTAAAATCCCTTTTAAAAGAGAGCGGATTGCACACGGTTTGCGAGTCGGCATCGTGTCCTAATATTGGGACCTGCTGGTCTGCGGGTACTTTGACCTTTATGATTCTGGGAGATACCTGTACCCGGGCCTGCCGGTTTTGCGATGTCCCCACGGGCAATTTGAACCGACCGGACCCTGATGAGCCGGATAAGGTTGCTCTGTCGCTTTCGCGGTTGGATTTGAAATTTGCTGTCATTACCTCTGTGGATCGTGACGACCTGCCAGACGGTGGGGCAGGGCATTGGGTTAAAACCATTTTGTCTATCAGAGGTCAATGTCCGGAAATAAAAATTGAGGCGCTGATTCCAGATTTCCAAGGCAACGCGGAACTCATCCGCCAGGTATGCGGAGCCCGGCCCGATGTGCTGGCCCATAATTTAGAGACGGTCGCTTCATTGCAGAAGTATGTACGCCCGCAATGCCGCTACGAATGGTCTTTGAAAACCTTGAAAATAGCGGCAGAAACCAAAGGGGTTATTGCAAAGAGCGGGCTTATGCTGGGCCTGGGAGAGAAAAGGGAAGAGGTGATTCAATCCATGAGGGATCTTGTCGGAGCAGGGTGTCAAATACTTTCAATGGGGCAGTACCTCAGACCTTCTCCGGTTCACATGGAAGTCGTGGAGTTCATTCATCCCGATCAGTTTGCAGAATATAAGGAGATTGGCGAATCTTTAGGCCTGCGCCATATTGAAGCAGGGCCTCTTGTGCGGAGTTCCTATCTGGCGGACCAGCAAGCTAGCGCAGGAGGTTTGGAATGAATTTCCTGCGTTCAATAAATAGTCCCCTATTTTTTATGTTCCGCGATAGCTTTTTCTATAAGCCTGACGAACACATCCGGTTGCTGGGGCTTGATGATGTATTCGTTGGCCCCCAAAGCACATCCAAGTTCTATGTCAACCGTTGATTTGTAGGAGGCAGTAAAAATGATGATGACGACATGATCCCAATCCGGGTTGGCTCTAACCAGTTTGCATAGCTCAAACCCATCCATCTCGGGCATCAAAATATCTGAGATGATCATATCGGGCAACGATTCTTTTATCATGTCCAGAGCAACCTTACCATTCGGGGCGGTTGTTACTACATGCCCTTTTCCCTCCAGGAGGGATTGCAATAGTACCCTGGTATCCCCGTTATCATCGGTAACTAATATATTCATAAAATTTGAGTAACCAATCCCAATTTCTATTTCAGGGTGGTAGACTCGGCCTTGTTCAGTCTATAAAAACCCATTTATCACTCGCCTTAATATAAGTCGCAATAAGTGATATGCCAGGTTTTGGGATAATTTTTTTCCAGGAAATCTGTGATAGATTGAAATGGGCAATGTAAATGATTCATAGAATTCCTGGCGAATTCCCGGAATTATAAAATATTATGATTGAGGAAAAATAAATACCCGATTGGATGTACCGGTTTTAGTAATCCCAATACCGTATGGTGAATATCATAAGGATAGGATACAGTTCGAGCCGCCCCGCCAGCATTCCAAAGCAAAGAATCCATTTTGCTGAATCAGGAAGAGATTGAAAGTTTCCCGCAGGGCCTATGATATCGCCCAAACCCGGCCCTACATTACCGATGGTTGTTGCCGCGGCGCTGACGGAGGTTATGAAATCCAGGTTGAGCGCAGAGAGTGCCAGTGCAAGGCCGCAGGCGACAAAAATATAAAAACAAAAAAAGATCGTGACCGATTCCCTGATTTCCTGGGTAACAACTTCCTGATTGAATTTGGGACTGGCAACCAATGTAGGGTTGATAAGTTGGCGGAACCGCATTTGAATTAATTTGAAAATTATTTGAAAGCGAAAAAATTTTATTCCACCTGAGGTTGAGCCCGAACAACCACCAACAAAAGTAAGAAGGAAGAAGGTCCCGAAAGCCATTGTTCCCCATACACTGTAATCAGTTGTAGTGAATCCGGTAGTGGTGACAATGGAGGTCACATTAAACATGACATGATTGAAAGTATCCCCCAACGACTCTTTACCCGTCTGCCAAACACAAAGTGTCAGTCCAACTGTGGAAATTCCCAGAAAAGCCAGAAAATAGCGAATCTGCTCATCCCGGAAGAGGCCAGAGAACTTGCCGCGAATCGCCTGGAAATAAAGGACAAAGGGCAAGCTTCCTAAAATCATGAAGATGATTGCTATCCAGTGGATGACCGGACTGGGAAAATAACCCAGTGAAGCGTCTTTAGTGGAAAAGCCGCCGGTTGAAACTGTGGTCAAAGAATGTGCCCAGGCTGAAAACCATGTCATTCCTGCTAAGTAATAGGCAATAGTGCAGATAATTGTCAAGCCTATGTATATCCCCATTATGCCCTGCAAGATTTTTTTAATTCTGGGAACCGGTTTTTCGGATTGGTCCGATGATTCTATGCGAAACATCCTCATTCCCCCAACTCCAAGGAAGGGCAGAATACCGACTGCAAGCACAATAACACCGATTCCCCCAGTCCATTGGAGAATGGCACGCCAAATTAAAATTCCCGGCGGCATATTGTCCAGCCCTGAAAAAACAGTTGCCCCTGTTGTGGTCAAACCTGAAACGGTTTCGAAAAAGGCATCTACCATACTTATGTTCTGGTCGCAAAAATAGAAAGGAACAGCTCCGAAAATACTGGTAAAAACCCA
>Ga0210009_1003476_pt1 | contig 10140 bp, 4 predicted proteins | sample CryGeyCG2114_065_FD_185457 | JGI IMG/M metagenome (GOLD analysis project Ga0210009, IMG submission 185457) | Groundwater microbial communities from aquifer - Crystal Geyser CG12_big_fil_rev_8/21/14_0.65 (SPAdes) (version 2) | ecosystem: Environmental > Aquatic > Deep subsurface > Groundwater ... | reverse complement strand
GGTCAGGCAAAAAATCAAGAGTACAAGTACGGTGTGAATTCATTGGATAATGAATCCGGTTTTGGTAATAACAGACATGTCCTCATTGATGATGCAGCGGCCACCTATGTTGCACCTGAAGATTGTTTTGGAGAGACCAACACCGATACAAATCTGCCTTTCCCGCAGCTCTGTGCGCCGCTGGCAATCGAAGAAATGCCGGGAATCCCGACAGAATATACTTTGGATCAGAACTATCCGAACCCCTTCAACCCAAGTACCGCCATCAACTTCAGCATCGCCAAGGCTGGTGCAGTTAAGCTGACGGTTTACAACGTGTTGGGTCAGGAAGTAAAATCCCTGGTAAATTCCGCTCGTAATGTTGGTAATTACCGCGTCATGTGGGATGCCACCAACAACAATGGCGAAAAGGTGAATAGTGGCTTGTACATTTATCGCCTGGAAGCCGGTAACAAAATGCTGACCAACAAAATGGTATTGATGAAATAACCCATCATCAAACCGTGTTGCTATTTTAGCACATTGTTGACTGGTTGAATCTTTGATTCAGAGGGCGACTTTCATAGTCGCCCTCTTTTTTTAAATGATTACCTTTGCACGAACAAAAAAATCTTTCACGAGAGGCAGGAAATCATTGGATCATCCAAACAAAATCAGGGTCGCTATGCTCTTTGTATCGGTTTCGCTACCGGTATTACTATCAATATCACTGGTTAGCTGCCAGCAGTGGACGCAGTTGGTCGAGCCTGAGAAAAAAAATAATGCACCCAACGACCTGGTAAAATTTCAGGAACAGGTGGTGGGATTTACCTCCTTCAACGATTTTATCGGGCAGGTCATGGTGGCAGGCAGTACCTCTGAAAAAATGGCACTGGTTGATTCTTTCATCACTTGGGCGCAGAGTACGACAGGCATTCCATACCTGGAAGATACGACCAGGGCTTTTTTCCTATACCGATCCGGCTCGACCAGCACGCTCAGTGTGGCTGGCGATTTCAACGGATGGAATCTGGAAAACCACGAATTTGTTCGTTTGACCGGCACCGACTTATTCTACCGTATGGAGACCTTCGAGCCCGATGCCCGATTGGATTATAAACTGGTCGTGAATAATAGTCAGTGGATTTTGGATCCCCTAAATCCCCATACCTGTTCCGGTGGTTTCGGTCCGAATTCAGAATTATCCATGCCGTTTTATTTGCAACCGGTGGAAATTCTATCCCAGGCGATACCCCACGGCACCATGATCAATCAACTTTTTACCGATAGCAGCGGTGTCAGCCGAGCGGTAAAAGTCTATTTACCACCGGGTTATTCAACTAACACCGATTCCTTCCCCGTCGCCTATTTCCATGACGGCAGTGAATGGGTGACACTGGGTTCAGCCGGAAATGTCCTGGACTACCTCATTTATAATCAATTGATTCAGCCGATTGTGGCTGTGTTTGTGGACCCCACCAATCGCAATCAGGAATATTCTTACGATCAGAATTTTCTCAATATGTTTTGTGACCAGCTCATCCCCTGGGTTGAGGCACAGTATCGCATCACTCAATCACCTGCCACGCGAGCCACTATTGGCGTCTCTTTGGGCGGATTGACATCCTTTTATTTCTGTATACAACGCCCGGATCTATTCGGCAATTGTGGCGCATTTTCACCAGCAATCTGGTTCGGTGACATTATCCAGCAATACCAAAATGTCCCTCAGATAGAAACGACTATTTACATGGATGCCGGAACCTATGAACCTTCCATTTATAATGCGACCGCGAGTATGCGAGCTACACTTGACAGTCGCGGCGTTCCCTATACTTACTTCACCTGGCACGAAGGTCATTCCTGGGGAGCTTGGCGCGCTCATCTGGATGAAGCTCTGAAACTATTTTTCCCAGCCCAATCAACCGGTATCATCGAGGAATAATTTCTCTTAGCTCCCAGGGAATATCCCTCCTTCACAAATTCAATAATGAAAAAAACGCCCCGGTGATGGAAATCCGGGGCGCTTCATTCAAAAGCCGTTTTTTATCGGAGAGTTTTCCGTTTACTTGACCAGGAGCATCCGTTTTGTTTGTTGCGAAATGACTGTGCCACCCTGATTTCGGGCGATCATTCGGTAGAAATAGACACCCGAAGCGACCTGGATCTGGCTGCTATTCCGGCCATCCCATACAATCTGATATCTGCCTCCGGCTTGGGTGGTATTCACCAGCTCAGTCACCTGACGACCTATAATATCGAAGATCGCAATGGTCACCTGCGATGCTTCCGGCAGTGTATACCGAATCGCTGTCGTCGGGTTGAAAGGATTCGGGTAGTTTTGATTCAATCCGAATTCCTTGATCTGATTAGCCGGATTGTCCATCTGATCTACACCGACAAAATGGTTCGCATAATAGAATATGCGTGTCCCAAAGCCTTCGATGGTAACCGGTACCGCACTGGTCTCACCAGCAGTCACTGTAATCACCTCTCCAGTCATCAAATCAGTGAAGTAAAACGGACCATCACCCTCCGGTGCGATACTCGAAAGATCGATCGTGAAGTCAGAAGTGGTTGCTGCACGGAAATTTGCCAAAGTAACAACCGTATGTTCAGCGCTGATTGAGGCGAACGAGTAAACATCCACGGCATCATTATTATTCAATCGTTGAATTGTTGGTGTGTGGACGTAATCCTTACGAATTTCTATGAGTCGTTTGAAATATGGCCGGATATTGTCCGGATCGCTCCAATTAATCAAACCACGACCGGATTCCTCACCGACTTCACCACCCGAGTAAACCAGCGGAACACCATTAGCCATCATGATGATAGAATGAGCCAGTTTTGAACGCTGCGTATCAAATGTTGCAGCCATGCGTGACTCGTCGTGATTCTCCAGGAATCGGAATGGTCTGGCATCTGTTGGATAAGACCGGCGTAATTCTGCATCCATTGCACCAATCGTATTGGTCCCCTGAATGGCTTCCAAAATGCGATTCCGTAATTCCCAGTCATTCGCAGAATCAAATCGGTTATCGTAGAAAACAGATTCAGCCGACGAGGCTTCAGCTTCAAGAAAAACTTCAGGCTTGATGTTTTTCAATGCCTGCCGCCATTCCTGCCAGAATTGGGTATTCCGCTCCTCCACACCCCAGGCGACATCGCAACGGTAGCCATCGATGCTAAAATTCGTCACCCAATATTTGGCGACATTAATGAATTCCGCTCTCACATCCGGGTTGGAATGGTTGAGATTGGGAAGTGACGCCCAATCAAAATAGTATTCATAATTGGAATTCCCGGCTTCACCATCCCAAAGATACCAATCCGCCCAGGGCGAATATTCGTGGTACTGGAACACATTTTGGATAAACGAATGACCGATTCCGGTGTGATTCACGACGAAATCCAAAATGATCTTAATCCCGTTGGCGTGTAATGCCGTTACCAGCGACTCGAATTCTCCTTCAGTTCCAAAGTCCTGTTCGAGTTCGTAGTAATCGGTGATCTCGTACCCATGGGTAGTTGGTCCTTCAAAAATCGGCATCAACCAGACAGCATTGATTCCCAAATCCAGCATGTCCGGAATGCGCGCCTGAATCCCGCTGAATCCACCCTGTTCGCTAAACGAGCGCGGATAAATCTCGTAGAAAATAGCGGAGTCGATCCATTTGGCGTGATTTTCCAATCCACCGGCGGTGATTCCGCTGTCCGTCGCGGTGATATAGCACCGCGCTGTTGATGTTCGATTTTCGGAATCTTTCACACGAACATTGAAGAAGTACTCCCCGTTCGCGGCCGGGATTGTCCGGGTAATGGAGGTGTAATTAAACGGCAAAATGGTTATGGGAGCCGGATTGCTTGCATCACCCCACCAAGTATAGGTCATGTTCAGGCTGTCCGGTGAGACGCCGTGTGCTGTGAGGACCATGACTCTGTCATTTGTTTCAATGCTGATGGATACACTTGGGTTGTGATTGGTTGTGTAGGAATAAATCCGGGGAATTGAGGTGGTGGCAAATCCATTATTTCCCACCGCCCGAACCACAGCCGTGTTTTCACCTTCCACCAATGTGGCGGCATAGGTGAAAACTCCGTCAACAGCTTCGACCTCGTATTCGACCCCATTCAGGGTCAGCGTCGTTGAATTCACAAGTGTATCGGATACCATCCAGGCAATGTCTACCTCGGGATGCCAATAGGTGACATCCGGTGAGAGGAAGGTGATGACCGGACCAAATGTCGCCAGACTGTCGGAAATATCGCTGCTTTCCAGAATCGCCTGACCACGACCGGTACCATCCAGGGCTGACAGACGAGGACCGGAAGTGTTGCCGGCAGGAATGTAATTGGTGAGGATTCGATTTTGCCAAAATCCACTACGAATAAATGCCGCATCGTAAATGTCCGGGTCTTCGGGTCCGTCGATTCCACCCTGAGTTTCTGAAATCTCGGTACTGTTTCCACTGCCATCTGACTCGGCAACATAAGAAAAGAGGATAAACACACGCTCTTGATTCCAGCCACCCAACAAGCTGTCGAGGTAAGCCAGCGGTACAATAAAATCAAACTGGTTTAGTGTGAGCGCACCAGCGTCAATTTGTACGACCTGATTTCCGAAGATTTCCGGATCGCGACTTTCCTGGAATCGGTTTTCAATAGTTGAATTGAATGTTACGCTGTTTGGGTCTGCCAGTGATAAGAAAATCCCGGCGCCATTCCAGTCCGGCAATTCCAGATCAAGTTCCCGCGGACCGTCCGCGAGCGTGGAAACCGGATTGGTGACGAGAAGTCCCAAACGGGTGCGATCATTAATACCACCCATTTTCACGACAAAATGAAGCTGGTCGTAGTCTTCACCTATTGCTTCGATGCGAAATTGTTCAATATCCAGCTCTTCCGGCGAGATTTCGGATGGTGGGGTGTATTGCACGTCGCCAATTGCATCCACATTGTTGAATCCGGTACCGGGTTCAAATAACCCCAGTGTAAAAATGTTGGATACCGACACTCCGGCTGTGTTCGAAAATCCAATCTGAATGTGGTTAGGAGAGCCTGACATCAAGAGAAGTTGGGTTGCTGACAAAATGCCTGTTTCCGCATCAAATTCCACTGTCAGGGGGTCATCATTCAGTGTAGCCAAAATGGTACTTTCGTCAACCGTCCCGCCGAGAATTCCAGGCGATAACCGTGCTGTCAGGTCCAGCGACGGCGGCAAGGTTTGACCATTGATGTAGGTGGTACATTCCTGGGGTGTCAGTAGCTTAATGGTTGGCACCGAGTCCGTCACAACGACAATCCAATTGTTGTCAGGATTGTCCGGATTGAACTCAGGATTGTCGAAATCGTTGGTCCAGAGACCGCCGTTGATTTGAAACTTATACGGCCAGCCGTGGGGTTCGAGGAGGGTGGTTGCCTCCCAAACACCATCGCCATCTTCGTCCTGCATTGGATCGAACTGATTATTCCAGTTGTTGAAAGTGCCCATAACGGAAACGGAGTTAATGTTACCCGTGAGGAAGGGTGTGCGGGAGTTATGCGTGTCGAAGTAAAAGTCAGTCGGCACGTGATAAACAACCATGCTGGGATCGTAACGGTATGTTGAACTTCTGCTGATGGTGTCAATAGCCGACCCGATTGTGACCTGAATGGTGTGTTCACCGATACTGGGAGTTGATGGCATGTTGTAAAGAAATTCACCGGTTTCAATAGTGAAATATTGGCTGGGGTTTTCGATGGTGTTGCCATCGTAAAGCACTTCCAATGTGGTCAGGTCGAGTGGAAAACCGGCAGAATTGTCAATGACTGCCCGAACAGATTCACCATCAGCTGAAACATCAACATACTGCGCACCGGAAGAATTAATATCCATTGGCAGGAGATAAGTGATATTCGGATCGGTCAGATCGAGTACTGAATTGTTGTTGTCGGCGACGTTAAACACCGGATTATCAGGATCTGTGAATGCCTGTCCCCAGTCGGCATCCAGACAAAATTTATACATATGGGTAATACCGGTAGCCAGCGGTGTCGTGAGAGTGAAAACGCCGTCTCCATCCGTGTCGGTCATGGTAAGGGCATTGTCGGCATTGTTCCAACCATTAAAACTTCCTACCACGCGCACGACCTGAAAATTATCCAGAGGCGGGTCGAAGTGAAAAGTCACCGGTACCGTTTGACTGAAAAGTGGTGCACCGAACAGGGTGACAGCCATTAAAAATGCCATAAAAATGTTTTTACTTCGTGATGACATAATGTCTCCTTTTTGGTGGAAAGAAATGAGATGGATTTCGTTGAAAAAGCATCTCGGTTCAGCGTCAAAAATATTGTTGGTAAATTTAAACGAAGAGGATCGTTGCACCATGATTTAATCTTGAAAGGATTCACTTCTCCTCTACGTCGGAGTAAGAAAAATCAGCAAACTATTTGCTTAAAAAGATGGGAATAAAATCATCAGTACGCGCTTTCTGAAAAGCCCTTGTTTGTTGGATGAGGACCGGGAAATCGTATATTTTGAGCAAATGTTTTTTCGCTAATTTCAATACTCTCTTTGGCTGTTCTGAGCCTGGAATATTGAGTCCGGTATTGTCAGCTAAAATGGCAGGAAATTTTGATGCTCGCACACATTACAAATCAATCTGATCGTTACAAAAAAACAGGTGTCTTATACCGGGTCTTGATGTTCCTGGTCATGATGGGATTTTCAACATTTTCTATCGCGGACGAGAAGCCCTTAACCCTGCATCTATGGCATCAGCGTCCGGCACCCAGTCGGGCAGTTTTAAATGATCTGATCCTGGAGTATGAGCAACTCCATCCGGACATCAAAGTTGAGCCGCTCTACAAAGAAAATGAAGAATTGCGCATGGGCTATCAGGCGGCGGCTGCATTTACCGGCGGTGGCCCCGAAATATTATACGGCCCCAGCGATTTTACAGGTGCCCTAGATGAAATGAACATCATCAAACCATTGGAAAATGCGTTTGACACAGCATTTCTGAAAGATTTTGATCCTACCGGACTGACCTATTACCGTGACCATCTCTACCAGATAGGAGATGAATTGGGCAATCATCTGGCCTTGGTTTGGAACAAGCGACTTTTCGCTGACGTCGGTTTGGATCACGCCCCGGAGACCCTGGATGAGCTCATCGAATACGGTCAAAAACTGACCCTCGATCTGGATGGCGATGGCGTGATTGACCAATATGGCCTGGTATGGAATTATACCGAACCCTTTTTCTTTATGCCATTTTACAGCTCATACGGCGGCTGGGTTATGGATGAAAATGGCAACCCCACATTGGATAATGAAGCCGCCGTAAAAGCTTTTCAGTTCGTGGTTGACCTTCGGGATAAATACAAAATCATTCCCCGGGAATGTGATTATGACATTGCCGATTCAAAATTTAACAGTGGCCGGGCAGCCATGTTGATCAATGGTGCCTGGGCTTGGGCGAAGTATATGGAATCGCCCGATGTGGATTTTGGTCTGAGTGTTTTACCCCTCAACACGGAGACTGGGATTTACCCGGCACCCATGGTTGCGACCAAAGGTTATTGGCTAAACCCCTATCTATCGGATCGCGCTCTCACGGAATCTGTAAACCTGGTAAAATTTCTCACCAGTCCGGCGGCTCAACTGGCTTTCGCCCAACGCACATCCATTATTCCAACACGCTATAGCGTCCGGGCATTACCTGAAATAAAAAATGATCCGGTGATTGCTACCTCAATTCGCCAGGTGGAATATGGTCGCGCGATGCCGGTCATTCCGGAAATGCGTGCGATTTGGGATGCCATGCGACCGGCGTATCAAAATGTTCTGGGTGGTGGAATGACACCGGCCGAAGGTGCTGCCTATATGCAGAAATTGGCCGAACAAAAAATTGCCGAGCTCTACGAAGGACAGGAAGAAAGCACGATCTGGACGCAAATCATGGTGATTGCAGTTTATCTCGGCGGCATTCTCCTGGCACTTTGGGCGATCGTTAAGTTGATCACTGGATTTATCCGGCCATTGATGAACAATCCGCAGGGAACCGTAACGCAAAATGCCCGATTCGCGGTGTGGATGGTTGCGCCTGCCGCCATTTTCCTGTTCGGTGTGGTTGTCTTTCCCTTTGGTTATAATCTGGTGATTTCACTTTCCAATATGGGCATGACCACTGTCAACTCCTGGAAAATTATAGGTTTCGGTCAGTATGGTAAGGTCTTCTCAGATCCAAATTTTTATCATTTCCTCTGGCGCACGATTGTTTGGACAGTCTCGAATGTCACGGTGCATGTTTTCGTGGGTGTCTGCCTGGCCATGTTGCTCAATCGGCCACTCTGGGGTAAGGGAATCATTCGTGTGTTGCTGGTGCTACCCTGGGCAGTCCCGAGCTACATCACTGCATTAACCTGGCGGGGTATGTTCAATACCGATTCCGGCGCGATTAATCTGATTCTGCGAAACCTGTTTGGAATGCAGCCGATTCCCTGGCTGACGGATGCTACCAATGCGTTTCTGGCAACGATTATCACCAATATTTGGCTGGGAATTCCCTTCATGATGGTGATTGCCCTGGGAGGACTTCAGGCGATTCCGAAGGAATTGTATGAAGCTGCCGAAATTGACGGTGCCAGTGGGTGGGAGCAATTTAAAAAAATTACCCTTCCATTGCTAAAGCCCGTCATGCTACCGGCCATCACACTGGGCATTGTCTGGACATTTAATAATATCAATGTGGTGTGGTTGGTATCAAACGGTGGTCAGCCCGGCGATCAGACTCACATTTTGGTTAGCTTCGTCTACCGGGCGGCGTTTAACCTGTACCGTTACGGTTATGCCGCAGCATTTAGTTTCGTCATTTTTCTGATGCTGGCAGCATTTTCCATCAAATTTATGAAACGCGGTGGCGCCACCGGTTCGGCTTATTAAGGAACGCAATTTTTATGAAACGCACTACAGCCATGCAATACATCCTGATCTACGCGCTGCTATTTATCTTCATCGCCTGGTCAGTTTACCCGATCCTGCGCGTAATCACTATTTCCATTCGCCCGGGAGATAATCTTTTGAACGAAAGTCTGGCGATCATTCCAGATAATTGGACATTCGATAATTACATCAAATTATTCACCGACCATCCGTTCTTGCGCTGGATGTGGAATTCGATCTTGGTGACCGGTACGGTAGTGGTCACCGGTGTGGCTTTGGCTTCAACCGCCGGATATGCCATTTCACGGTACAAATTTCCGGGTCGGGAAGCCAGTCTCCTGAGTCTGTTGGTGACACAAATGTTTCCGGCAACCATGCTGCTCCTCCCGCTATTTATCATGTTGGCGAAACTCCATTTGATTAATACCTATCTCGGTTTGATCGTGATTTACACCTCCACCGCGTTGCCATTTTGCGTTTGGCAGATGAAGGGATATTACGACACCATTCCCTATAGCTTGGAAGAGGCAGCCCGGATTGACGGTGCATCGCGATTTGGTGCGTTTTACAAGGTGATTCTCCCCATTGCCACACCAGCGCTGGTCATCACAGCCCTGTTTTCATTTATGTCAGCCTGGACGGAATACATCGTCGCCGCCCAGGTGCTCCAGTACCAGGACATGTTTACGCTACCGGTGGGCATCAAAAATTTTCAAGCTAATATGACCACGGAGTGGGGACTCTATGCGGCAAGTGCCTTACTGGTATCCATTCCGGCAGTGGCATTGTTTCTCTTCCTGACCCGCTACCTCGTAGGTGGGTTGACACTTGGATCGGTGAAAGGTTAGTTAATTAAAGCCGGGAGAATAAAATTGTGAGCTGGATGAATAAATTGAGTCAGGTTGCCATAGTCCTTATTTACCTCATGCTAATGAATGGTTGTGAAAAAATGATGTCCGAAAAAATGAGCCTGGATGGGTCCTGGCAATTCAAATACGATCCCCAAAATATTGGAATTGATCAGCGTTGGTTTGACCCGGATCAGGAAATTTCTGGTTGGGAAAATCAGGCTGTTCCCGGCGAATGGCCGGATGGGGCGTACGATGGATTTGGCTGGTATCGCACCACCTTCAAATATGGTCACCTGGCCGACAGCCTTCGGTTGGCGCTGGTGTTCGAGTCAGTTGACGATAATGCCATCATCTGGCTCAATGGCAAACACATCGGGGATC
>Ga0210009_1003473_pt1 | contig 10146 bp, 4 predicted proteins | sample CryGeyCG2114_065_FD_185457 | JGI IMG/M metagenome (GOLD analysis project Ga0210009, IMG submission 185457) | Groundwater microbial communities from aquifer - Crystal Geyser CG12_big_fil_rev_8/21/14_0.65 (SPAdes) (version 2) | ecosystem: Environmental > Aquatic > Deep subsurface > Groundwater ... | reverse complement strand
ATTCAAGCTATCCGAATCCGGCTTTATTAAATCCGCACTTAATTTTATAGAACAGGCCTCGCCGGATTCAATCTTCCAATTAAGCGACACGCTTTCTCCGTCTTCATAAATGTCCTTATCGCTCCATGCTTTAATAATCTTAATCAAAGGCGCTTTTGGTTTTTCCTCTCCATTTACTAAATAAGAATTCAAATAAAGAGCGATGCCGGATTCAAAATATACCCCGTAATAAATTTTCTCGTTCCCGCCCAAATCCGGGATATTAAATTCTAACGCCTCCTTTTTGTTCAGGATAAAATTTATCTTATTTTCATAATTGCCGCATCTCACTTCGGCAAAAAGTTTTACGCCATCCACCGAGCTTAAATTTTTAACTTTGAGTTTAAAAATATCATTTTCAGCCTCAGCCTCAGTTTCAACCTTCATGCCTATTATATTAAAATTCACCTTATGAATTTCGGCATTAACTTTATATTCTGCTTCGTAGTCTGATCCTTCCATGTCTACAGGGATTAAAAATTCAAACGTTATATCTTCATCCTTGCCAGGTTCTAAAAATTCTGATTTTGTTTCATTGAGCAGATCCTGGAATTTAAAATTTATATCATATGGGCCTTTGGCATTGCCTTCATTTACAGCCTTGAATCTAAATTTAGCTTTATCACCCGCGCTAAAACTGAGCCCCTCGGCTTCCAAATAAGAAACCTTGATATCAGCTTGTTTTATTTCCGGCGCATTAGCTATGACATTAATAATCTTATCTCCTGTTGAATAATCAGATGAATAAATTAGATGATGGGCGCCTGGAGCTAAACTAAAGTTGAGGCTGTCTTCATAAAAACAGGCCTTTGGTATGAAATAATTTTTTGTATTTTCCGGGCCTTCATTGATTTTATAGGTAAAATCAAATTTTGCGTCCAGTTCTCCTTGATTTATAAATTTAACAGGTACGCTGATATTGCCTTCCGGATAAGTAAGCTCATCAGGAAAAGCTATGTCAATCTTTTCTCCAAATTTTATAGCCTTAGGTATTTCTTTATTAATATCGCCTTCAAAAACAACTTTAAATTCTGTGCCGCTCCTTATATTCTGGGTAAACAGGATAGATTTTATAGATGCAGGTTTTATAACTGCCTCTTTTTCGTCCACCTTCACATTATCCTTTAACAGAATTATTTTGCATTGCCCGCTTGAGGCCATGCTTTTATTTTCTATACGGACTATTATCTGAAAGGCTTCCTTACCCACAGATTCAGGCGCTGAAACATCCTCATAAAGCTGAGGGTTTCCAGGGACTTCCACTAAGATACCGCTATCTGATATATAAAAAGCCTTTGTGAGCCTTGCTATCTCCTGCGAAATTGAAGATTTTAAAACCGCTTCTATATAATATTTCCCGTTTTCAGCGATGGCTGGACAATCAAAATTAATCACCAATTCATCTTTTATAATAGGAATTTCCTCGTCCTTCCGAAAATTTGTAAAACCGCTGGCAGTATATATATTTTTAGGCGCATACACTGCGAGAAGAATATATCTTAAAAAAGAGCTCTCACTATTATACCTGTCATAGACCTGAATATAATAATTAGACGGGTTAGCGGTTTCAAATTCCATTATAACATCCTCTCCGGCCGCGCCGCCTTTTATGTCAATGTTCTGGCCAGAGTCTCTATAAAGTTTCATGTAAGGCCTTATATTGACCGGCATGTCTTTTAAGTAAACCGTTACTTTGCCTGCGTCCGGTATGGATAATTTATAAAAATCAGAATCTGCTTTTGCCGCGATTGTGGCAAAGTAATTTTTGCCAAAATCAATAACCCTTGCCGCCTCTTTTGTTTCATTGGGCTCATATTCGTCCTGGTTCTTTATAAAATTAAAATTCATGGAGTAGCTATCGAGCGAGGAAATATTTCCGTACCAATCCCTCACTAAAAGATAATACAGGCCGGGCTTATCGAATTCTGTTTCAAGAATTATTTGTTCGTTAGCGGAGCCGCCTTTTTGCGACACTATCCTGCCCGGGATAGACGGGTCATATATCTTTATGGAAGGCCTCAGGCCCTGCGGCACCTCATACATTTTTATATACAGGATACCCTTTTCAGTGATATTGAATTTAAAAAAGTCTTCATCTCCGGCATTATAGATCTTGCCGTGTATTCTTGAATCTAAATTTATCTCGTTCGCGTCCGCAAAAGCGTTATTGGGCTCTATCTCCTGAATTGCCTGATAAATAGCCGGGCCTATTGTATCATTAAAAACATTTTCGCCTTCATTTATTTGTATATTCTTTGATATATCGCCCGGCGAAACAGTCAAAAGATAGTTTCCAACAGGGAGATATCTAAATTTAAACAGGCTGCCGCCTGAAGTTACGGCGAATCTGATTGACGCGTCTGAACCGGCTACGCTCACAGGCTCCAGCGTAATGGCTGCGCCTATTGAATTTTCAATAACACCGGACAGATCCCCGTATTTTGATGGTGTTAAATCTATATTCAGATTATTGCTTCCTGGAAGAATCTCGATATTTTTTGAAAAAATGTCAAAGCCTGGGGATTTTATATTAATGGCATATTGGGCTATAGAAAGGCCGTCAAGTATATATTTGCCGTCTTCATTAGAATACACACCATTTATTATAGCGCCTTTTATAATATTCCCCTTATCATCCCTTATTATCCCCCACAAATCCCCTGTTTCCATGGCCGGAAAGACCCTGACATCAAGAGAACTTTTTTCTATTTTCTCTCCTCTATTATCAATCTTCACGCTGGCTGAGATAGGCCTATTTTTTTCAAAATTATCCCCTATATTTATAATTAAATCCGCGTCCATGCCCTGCGTTTCAATTGTCTTTTCAAAATAAACCTTTTTTAGCGCTGTCTTATCAACGCATTCAGCATTAATTAAATACTCGCCGCTTATAAGCCCCTTTGGAATTTCAAAATTTATATCTATCTTTTCATCCCGGCTGATATGGCCTTCCGTATTGAACTCTTTAAAAACATTTCCTTTACGGTCTTTTAAAACTACCTTTAACGTGTAATCTGTGTCTACTGCGCCAATGTTTTCCAAATAAAAACTATTTTCAGAATATACTATTCTCAGGCTTAAACTGCTTACAAAAAACTGCCAATCTTTTTCCAAACCTCTAATTTCAGGAAATCCCATCTTTAACAGGTATGCGCCAACGTTTGTATCTTGCGGTATACTTATTGAAATAGGGAGTTTTGTTTTAGCATTGGCCTTTATATTCAAAGATACTGCGGCGCTATAATTAAATCCATCTATACCCGTGGAGATGTCTTTTTCTATCTCGAACAGGCTGTCATTTACGATTGTGATAGTACCTTTTAATTCCTCATTTGCTTTAAAACTAGTTTTAGCGGCGTCAAAGATAATATAAGGTTTGAATGGTAAGTCTATAACAGCCTCTTTTTCTTCGCCGGCATATAAAAGGGTATATACTAATTTATAATCGCCTATGATAATGCTATCCGGAATATCTGCCATAAAACTAAAAGGTTCTTTTTTATGCGGGGCAATGCTTTCAAAATTTTTATTTTCCTGCCAGACTACAGTGTCTCCAGGAGAAACAAGCTTTAATGAAAAAACCCCTGGCATTGAAACCATGTCCAGGGAATTTTCTAAATAGAATTTTATTTCATTCTCCATGCCGGCTACTAATGCGGCAGGGATATCCTCTTTTACATAAATTAAAGGTTTTGGCACTTCAAAGGACACGCCTTTAAACCCGATAAGCCTGGAATTTGAAAACGCCCTGAGCTTAACCCCGCATATCCCTTTTGAAACATCCTCAGGTATTGTAAAACTCTGAAGCCAAGACCCGGGGCCAAGCTCAGCCAATCTGATTTCCATGGAGTTATAATAAATTTGATTATTATCCGAATCAGTTATGTCCAGGACAGCCGAACAATTAAGGCCGACGCTGGTTTTATTTTTCAGGTTTATATTCAGCGATACAGTCTCGCCCGGCAGATATTGTTCTTTATCAGCACTTACTGTTATTTCTACACCCGGCTCAAAGACATTTATGCCCCTCTCGGCTTTACCTATAAAAACATTCTCCGAGGAATAGAAATAAGAGCTCAATAGGTCTGTCAAGCCGGCGGTTATTTTTTTATTAAATGAAATTTCGCTGTTTGCCGGAACCGCGGCTACATCATTAAATTCTATTTTATGATGGGGGAGGTTTGCCTTGTATCTTATCGTCTCATCTCTATCGGTATTATTTCTTATGTGGAATGTAAACGCGGCTTCACTGCCTGAAATATAATTTTCGCTGTCGGTTGTTATGTCAAAGGTAAAGTCAGGGTTTTGCAGAATGCCCGGCAGAGGCCGGCTGAAAGAAAAGTAGATTCCTTCCGACTGAGGCTGGATAACTTTAGAATCAGCGTCGTAAAGAACATAGTCCACGGAATAAATCCCGGTTTTTTCCAGGGCCAGGCCTAATTTATACACTGCCTCGCTTGAAATATTTTTCTCTAAAATTTCGCCTTCCGGCGACTTTAAAATCATTTCTATCCTGCTAAAATCCCTGTTTGTCTGGATCGGGCACTCAAAGGCTTCTCCGGTTTTATATTCAGGCAGGTCCTTGCCGGCAATTGCCCATCTCAAGATATCTCTCACAAGCAAAATCTCCGAAGAACTTGCCTGGCCATTTAAATAACCCCAGTCTGAATAAATAGACGCGGCTATGACGATGCCCTTTCCGAAATTATACATAAGCATCGCGGGCATTTGATTTTTTGACCTCCTGAGTAAAACATTGGCGCCATCCGGATAATTCGTAAAATATCCGTCCAGTTTCACATCAGGGTACAATTCATTCTGCGAGCTGAAAATCTGATGGGACGATTCAATATAAGCGGCTTTTGCGCGGCATGACGCATCCTCCTGCCAGCCGTACGCATTTAATTTTTCACCCGGGAGGGCGTTAAAATCATAACCATACTGTTGAGAAAAACATATAACAATCCCGCCGTTTTTTACATATTCCGAGAGTTTATTTTTAAATATCGCTGAATGAGAAAGGCCTGAAAGCCCGCCCGTCGGAATTACCAGGACCTTCTGCTCATCCAGTATATAAGGTTCAAAAGTATGGTCTATAATCCTCACAGGTTCTCTAACTTTTTCTATTATTAATTTCCGCATCTCGTTATAATAACCATTCGCCAATACCGCTATGTCCGGGGCCTCCAGGTATTCTCTCGACGCATACATATAATATTCATGGAGAAGCTTATTTTTCTGGCCCAGCGTTTCGTCCCATTTATCAATAACGCTGTCAACGTTATTACCCGTTGAAATTTCTGATTGAGCATCTTCAAAAACAGACACCATCTCCCAGTATTTCAACAAATACGCCTTGTTCTTTTTGACCGCGATTCTCAAGTATAAATCAAAAAGTTCAATAGGGCTTATGTCTACGCCTTTTGCAAAATCTACGGCGTCAAACGTGTCATCAGGATGGTCTATGCCGGGGCCTGACAAAAATGCCAACTGTTTATTTTTATAAGGTTTAAACCTGTTGAAAAAATTGCTGCTATCGCCTTTTTCTAATTTATTCAGTATGGCTGTCAGGACTGTTTCGCTGCTGCAGAAATTAAAATGGTCCAGGCCCAGGAAATATTCATAACCGATATCATCTCTTTTTCCTATTACGGGGCTCCAATCGCCCACCACCCAATCTTCGCTGCCTATAGCTATAAATGTCTTTATCCGTTTATCAGGCCCTAGATCCTGTATGCTTTTTAAGAACATACTGTCAGGCGATAGTTCTTTCCTCAGGTTTTCGGATTCCATGCGGCTGCCCGGGATCCAGATTTTATTCTCAGCTATTTCCAGGGCATATTGATAAGCGGTTACGCTTTGGGTAAAAACCGAGGGAATTACGCCCAGAATATTTTTCATATTGGCGACCAGGCTGGTTGAACCGTTGTTTGGCGGAGCAAGTTCTATTATTGTTCCTATATTATCCCTATAAGGAACTAAACCGATCGAACGCGAATATGCCGTCACCGCAAGAGCGCCCGTAGAATGAGTGATGACATCTGCTTTATTATAATTACGGCCCGGGAGGTTCTTATTCAGATATCCCATCCCTTTTTCCAATGCCATGCCTACGTCATCGCCTAAATCCCTTACTCCATAACCCCATGAATTCCCGACAATAGGCGCGTCAATCTTACTGTCCCCGTCTGTATCCACAGCATTCCCACGCATATCAACAACTATCACATCATAACCGCTATCCTGCAGTTTCTTGACATAATTATTCTTTTGCTGTCTCCATATATCCCCGTTTGAATTAAACCCATGCACTAATAATATCGGCCTTTCTTTAACGCTATCTGCAGTGCTTTCATAACAATAATAATTTATTTTTGCGCCTTTGGTGCTATCAACAGAAAAGGCCTCATCAAACTCATCAAGCGCAAAAACATTATTCGCAAAAAATAGGCACAATGCTAAACAAATAACCACCCATTTCATAAAGACCTCCCCATCGCTTATCAGCCTAAACAAAGCAAGCTTTGCAGCTACAATTCGAAATGTAGCCGTAGAGCTTGCTCTGCCCAAAGAAATCCCTATACTATAGAATTAATCTTTTAGGAGTAACTTCTCCGTCTTTTAGAATCCAGAGGTTATCATTCTTTAGAAGGATTTTTAATCTATGCTTTTCCGACCGGCCTTGAGATTGGAATTTATTTATATGGCTGGATTGCTCTTTTTTTATAATTTTATCTATGTCGGCCTGCGGTTTTTTATCTGTCCCATCCGGTTCAATCGTCTTGAATCTTTTGCTTACTGTGCGAGGCCCCCACATTTCATACTTGGTCAATTCCTGACAAAACGCAATGCGCCCCTTATCAGTCCATCTCGGAGAATGCATGTCTATCTCAAAATAGTTTGCCCAGTGATGTTTTTTGAAAAATTTGGCTATATGATTTGTAGGCGAACGGTCCTGAAAGGTAAGTTTTCTGAGGTTTTTTCCGTCTATATCTACCACCCAGATATCCAGATTCCCTGCGGGGGTGATAGCTGAAAAAACGATTTTTTCCTGGTCAGGCGAGAGTTCAAAATCCGCAATCTTTACAATATCCTTCTTGGTATAATCAGCCTGCTGGCCAGCGCACCCTCCCATAACTACGCCAAAAATAATTACTCTGAGCGCAAATTTCAGCATAAGTTCTCGAGTTAATGCGAAGCTCACTCTGTTCGCTCCGCTACTCCAGAATCTTTTGGAGCAGCGGAGCGGCCTGTCCTGAGCGGCTTGTGGTGAGCGCAATCGAACCAAGCCGAAGGAAGCTCCGCGCAAAAAAAGGAAATTCCTACTATATCAAGTTAAGCTTATTTTATTTTTATTTTCTTTTTCTTTTGCGGTCTTTGTGCAATGCGCTAATTAATGGAAAATAAATATTTATATTAGAAGGGCTGGATTCTTTAAGGATATTTATTATTTTATTTTTCTTGTAATCAGGCGATGCTAATTTTGCGTCGTCTAATAAAAGTTCATATTCTTCTACCTCAAAGGCCTCTGCTATGCGGGAAATCATATATACGGTAGGAATTTTCTTGCAGCTTTCTATTCTGCTTACATAGGCAGGGTTCACATTAATTTCTAATGCCAGTCTAGATTGCGTCCATCCTTTAGAATTACGAATAGTCCTAATCCTGCTGGCTAAAATACTGCTAACCTTGGCTATACTCATAAAATTGCCTTTCATTATAAATAGGTGGAGTAACAGTGTGAAGAAAAATAGAGTCACATTATTATGCCTATTAGACATAGTAGTATAAAACATTAAAAACATGACGTGAATAGCATCTAAGGTTACACTTCTGTAGTTGACACTCTGACATTGTCAGAGTGTCAACTACGAGTATAGTTAGACTGAAGCTTATAAATGGCCTGGCGGGTCAAATTTAACTTTTTTGCAATTTCAGAAATATTAAAACCCCTTGATTTCAATTGTTCTATCAAAAACATCCTTGCCTTAATCTCTTGAGGATCAGTAAGCCTGCCTCTTTTATTTAATTGCGCTATCTGTTTTTCAATATCACAATCACTTGGAAAACTGCACTCTACGCACCATTCTTTATTCCTTTCTCTTAACATCTTTGCCATCACATCCAGGGCATCAGGTTTTTCAAATACACTACTTATTCTGCCAACATCAAATTCTTTTAACAAATCTCTATATTTCATCTTGGCATGCCATATGTCATCATCCAGCATCCCAAGTATAAATTTATAATCCACAAATGTCTCTTTTTCTACCTTGTTTAAAAATAATGCAGCCGAGGACCATCTATAATCAACAGAATTTTCAACCAAGCCTTTTTTTACAGGGTTTATATGCGTATATAATGACGCCGCAAGAAGATATCTATCATCAAAACATAACGCAGACCTGTAAGCTCCGGAGAACACATGGCCTCTCCTTTGATACTTTTTATTAAAATATCCCGCATATCTCTGCAACAATGCCTTCATCGCATATGGCATATTTGATTCAAGAAATTTCAATAACAAGTGAATATGATTTGGCATAAGAGCAAAGCTTAGCACCTTGCACTTAAACTTGCATAGAATTTCTTTCATCAAATGAAGCATATAAAGATAATCCGCATCTTCTAAGAATAAGGGCTCTGTTCCTGACGCATGCTGGGTAATATGACTTACGGCTCCTTCAAAGCAATATTTATTCCTGGCCCTAAAATACCGCTTTACCTTGCCCTGTTCAATTAAATCAATTATATCCGCCACAATACACCTCCTCTGGTTAAACAAGTTGACAAACTGACATTGTCAGAGTGTCAACTTATTTGGGTTTCTATTATATATGACACATCTGAAGGCAATTTTCTTTCAATTATTTTAAAAATTTTTATTAATAGCCTAAACAAGGTGACAAACTGACATTGTCAGAGTGTAACATTAGAGGATTTCGCGGAGAACTGATTGGAGATTTGCGGGAACTACTCTGGGTTCTTTGATGGACTTTATGGCGCGATCAGGGTCTTTAAGGCCGTGGCCGGTAAGGATGCAGACGACTTTGGGGTTTTTGAACTTTTTGAAATATCCTTTTTTGGCAAGCTTCATTATGCCTGCCACTGAAGCGGCTGACGCGGGCTCTACGAATACGCCTTCTTTTGACGCGAGGAATTTATACGCCTGGAGTATTTCATCGTCAGAAACCATGTCTATCAGGCCTTTGGATTCATCGCGGGCAGATTCTGCCTGTTTCCAGCTGGCAGGGTTTCCGATACGAATAGCAGTAGCAATGGTTTCCGGCTTTTCTATAATCTTACCTCTCACTATGGGAGCTGCGCCTTCTGCCTGGAAACCAAGCATTACAGGAAGATTATTTATCTTTCCTTTTTCTTTATACTCTTTATAGCCTTTCCAATAAGCAGTGATATTGCCTGCGTTTCCCACAGGTATGGCGTGAAAATCAGGCGCTATTCCCAGCTGTTCGCATATTTCAAACGAGCCGGTCTTCTGGCCTTCAATCCTGTAAGGATTTATGGAATTTACAAGCTGGATGTGATGTTTGGCGGTGATTTCTTTTGCAAGGTTAAGCGCATCGTCAAAATTTCCATCTATAGCGATAACCTGAGCGCCGTGTATAAGCGCCTGGGCAAGTTTACCAAGCGCTATGGCGCCTTTTGGAATCAGGACAATGCATTTAATCCCTGCCCTAGCCGCGTATGCAGCTGCTGAGGCAGAAGTATTTCCGGTAGAAGCGCACATGACTGCTACGTGTTTTTCTTCCATGGCCTTTGAGACTGCCAAAGTCATGCCTCTATCTTTAAAAGAACCGGTCGGGTTAAGGCCTTCATATTTTAAATAGACGCCTCCCGAGACTAATTTTGAAAGATGACACGAATATACTAAAGGGGTATTGCCTTCGTTAAGAGTGACTATAGAAGTAGACTTGCTAACCGGCAAAAATTCTTTATATTTATTTATAATTCCAGACCACATATAATAACACTCACCCTAACCCTCTCCCATAAATGGGAGAGGGAAATAAGTTTATTTCTCCATCCTTATTACAATACTTCTCTTCTTTATGGCAGCAAGCTTATTAATCTTAGACAAAGCGGCCC
>Ga0210009_1003471_pt1 | contig 10150 bp, 4 predicted proteins | sample CryGeyCG2114_065_FD_185457 | JGI IMG/M metagenome (GOLD analysis project Ga0210009, IMG submission 185457) | Groundwater microbial communities from aquifer - Crystal Geyser CG12_big_fil_rev_8/21/14_0.65 (SPAdes) (version 2) | ecosystem: Environmental > Aquatic > Deep subsurface > Groundwater ... | reverse complement strand
GCAACGGCCTGCGTCCGGCGCGCTATCTGATCACCGACGACGACGTGGTGCTGATGGCGTCCGAGATGGGCGTGTTGCCGATTCCCGAACAAAAGATCGTCAAGAAATGGCGTCTGCAGCCGGGCAAGATGTTCCTCATCGACATGCAGGCCGGGCGCATCGTGGACGATGCCGAATTGAAGCAGCAGATTGCCACCGCCAAACCCTATCGCAAGTGGATCGAGCAGTCGCGCTATTTCCTGGACGACCTGCCGACCGTGGCCGCCAAGGTTGCCGCTGCGGCCACCGTGCTGGATGCACAGCAGGCGTTCGGCTACACGCAGGAAGACCTGAAATTCATCATGCTGCCGATGGCCAATGCGGGCGAGGAGGCCACCGGTTCCATGGGTGCGGATGCGGCGTTGCCGGTGTTGTCCAGCCGCAACAAGGTGCTGTACAACTATTTCAAGCAGCTGTTCGCGCAAGTGACCAATCCGCCGATCGACCCGATCCGCGAAGAGATCGTGATGTCGCTTACTTCGTTCATCGGTTCCAAACCCAACCTGCTCGGCGTGGACGAGACTAAACCCGCGCCGCGCCTGGAGGCGCATCAGCCGGTGTTGTCGCATGAAGATGCCGCCAAACTGCACCACATCGACAATCTGACCAAGGGCAAATACAAATCGCAGGTGCTGGACATCACTTATCCGGTGAAGAGCGGTGCAGCCGGCTGTGCAGCGGCAATCGCCGCCTTGAAAAAGGCGGCGGACAAGGCCGTGGCGGAGGGTTACAACGTGCTGATCCTGTCCGATCGCGCGGTCTCCACCACGCGGGTGGCGATCCCGGCCTTGCTGGCGACGGCGGCGGTGCACCATCATCTGGTCAGTGCCGGCCTGCGCACCAGCACCGGTCTCGTGGTGGAAACCGGTTCGGCGCGCGAAGTGCATCACTTCGCCCTGCTCGCCGGCTACGGTGCGGAGGCGGTCTATCCGTGGCTGGCGTTCGATACGCTGGCGGCGCTGAAATTGCCGTCAGGGGTGACGGTGACAGACGCGCACAAACGTTTCATCAAGGCGATCAACAAGGGCTTGCTCAAGGTGATGTCGAAGATGGGCATCTCCACCTACCAATCGTATTGCGGTTCGCAGATCTTCGAAGCGGTTGGTCTTAACAGCAAGTTCGTCGAGCGTTACTTCCCCGGCACTGCCACGCAGATCGAAGGGATCGGCCTCAAGCAGGTGGCGGAAGAAGCAATGCGCATGCATGCGGCTGCCTTCGGCAACGATCCCCTTCTGGCCGATATGCTGGATGCCGGCGGCGAGTACGCCTGGCGCACACGCGGCGAAGACCACACCTGGACGCCGGACTCCATCGCCAAGCTGCAGCACGCCACGCGCGCCAACAATTTTGCGACCTACAAAGAATACGCCAAGCTCATCAACGACCAGACCCGGCGCCAGATGACGCTGCGCGGCTTGTTCGAGATCAAGCCGGTGGGCGCGCCGGTACCGCTGGCCGAAGTGGAGTCGGCACAGGAGATCGTCAAGCGCTTCGTTACCGGCGCGATGTCGCTCGGTTCGATCTCGACCGAGGCGCACACCACTTTGGCCATCGCGATGAACCGCCTGGGCGGCAAGTCGAATACCGGCGAAGGCGGCGAAGACGCCAACCGTTTCAAGGTGCTGCACGGCGGCGAGAAGCTGTCCGAGATCATCGGCAAGAATCGGATTGAAGCCGACAAGACCATGCTGCCCGGCGATTCCCTGCGCTCGCGCATCAAGCAGGTGGCCTCCGGCCGTTTCGGGGTGACGGCAGAATATCTGGCCAGCGCCGACCAGATCCAGATCAAGATGGCCCAGGGCGCGAAGCCCGGCGAGGGCGGCCAGCTACCCGGCGGCAAAGTGTCCGAATACATCGGCCAGCTGCGCCACTCGGTGCCTGGCGTCGGCCTGATTTCGCCGCCGCCGCACCACGACATCTATTCCATCGAAGACCTGGCACAGCTCATTCATGACCTGAAGAACGCTAATCCGTCCGCCTCCATTTCGGTCAAGCTGGTGTCGGAAGTCGGCGTCGGTACGGTGGCGGCAGGCGTGTCCAAGGCCAAAGCGGACCACATCGTGATCTCCGGGTTTGATGGGGGCACGGGCGCTTCGCCGCTGTCGTCGATCAGACATGCCGGTACGCCGTGGGAGCTGGGCTTGTCGGAAGCGCAACAAACGCTGGTGCTGAACAAGCTGCGCGGACGGATCGCAGTGCAAGTCGATGGCCAGTTGAAGACGGGGCGCGATGTGTTGATCGGCGCCCTGCTTGGCGCAGATGAATTCGGCTTCGCCACCGCGCCGCTGGTGGTCGAAGGCTGCATCATGATGCGCAAGTGCCACCTTAACACCTGCCCGGTCGGCGTTGCGACGCAAGACCCGACACTGCGCAAGAAATTTACCGGCCAGCCGGAACACGTGGTGAACTATTTCTTCTTTGTCGCCGAAGAGGTGCGCGAGTTGATGGCGCAGATGGGCATGCGCAAGTTCGAAGACCTGATCGGGCGCAGCGACCTGCTCGACATGCGCGCCGGTATCGAGCACTGGAAAGCCAAAGGTCTGAACTTCTCCAAAGTATTCCATCAGCCGCAAGTGGCAGCCAATGTCGCGCGCCATCATGCCGAGGAGCAGGACCACGGTCTGGACAAGGCCCTCGACAACGAACTGATCGCGCAGGCGAAGGAAGCGCTCGACGGCCAGCGGGTGGTGACCATCGAAACACCGATCCGCAACGTGAACCGCACTGTCGGTACCATGTTGTCCTATGAAGTGGCGAAGCGCCACGGCAATGCCGGGCTGCCAGACGATACTATCCGCGTGAAATTGCTGGGTACCGCCGGCCAGAGTTTTGCTGCCTTTCTCGCCCATGGCATCACTTTCCAGCTGGAAGGTGAAGGCAACGACTACGTCGGCAAGGGACTGTGTGGCGGACGCATCATCGTCAAACCGTCCGCCGATAGCACGCTGGTGGCGGAAGAGAACATCATCGTCGGCAACACCGTGTTGTACGGCGCAACGGCAGGCGAGGTCTTCTTCCGCGGTGTGGCCGGCGAGCGCTTCGCGGTGCGTAATTCCGGCGCCATCGCGGTGGTGGAGGGCGTGGGCGACCATGGTTGTGAATACATGACCGGCGGCCTGGTGGTGGTGCTGGGGCAGACCGGACGCAACTTCGCGGCCGGCATGTCCGGCGGCGTCGCATACGTGCTGGACGAAGACGGTACCTTCCCGCAGCGTTGCAATATGTCCATGGTGCAACTTGAGGGCGTGCCGGAAGAAGCCAGCGCCAGCGAAACCGGTGAAGTGGACAGCAAGGGTCGCGTCCATTTCAACCCTCTGAACAGAGCGGATGAACTCGTGTTACGCGGCAAGATCGAAAAACATCTGCGCTACACCGGCAGCACCCGCGCCAAACAGATACTGGATAACTGGGCGAGTTATCTGCCCAAATTCGTGAAGGTGATGCCAACGGAATATCGTCGTGCACTGCTGGAGATCGCGGCGCAACAGAAGGAGGCCGCATAATGGGCAAGCCAACCGGATTCATGGAATTCAAGCGCGTCAGCGAACACTACGCGCCGGTCGAACAACGGGTTAAAAATTACCGCGAGTTCATCGTGCATCTCACTGATGCCGAAGCCAGGCAAGAGGGGGCGCGCTGCATGGATTGCGGCATACCCTTCTGCAACAACGCCTGCCCGGTCAACAACATTATCCCCGACTGGAACGACCTGGTGTACCGTGGCAACTGGCAGCAGGCGCTGGAAGTCTTGCATTCCACCAACAACTTCCCGGAAGTGACCAGTCGCATCTGCCCCGCCCCGTGCGAAGCCGCGTGTACGCTGAACATCAACAACGACGCGGTCGGCATCAAATCCATCGAACACACCATTATCGACAAGGGCGGAGAGAACGGTTGGGTCGTGCCGCAACCGGCCAAGCAGAAAACCGGCAAGAAAGTCGCCGTGGTCGGTTCCGGTCCCGCCGGTCTGGCAGCGGCACAGCAACTCGCACGCGCGGGTCATGCGGTCACCGTGTTCGAGAAGAACAGCCACATCGGCGGCCTGATGCGCTATGGTATTCCCGACTTCAAGCTGGACAAGCGCCTGATCGACTGGCGCATGGCGCAATTGGCTGCCGAGGGGGTGACCTTCCAAACCAACACCTTCATCGGTAAAGATGCGCCAGGCAAAGGCATTGCCAATGATGCCAAGAAAACCATCAGCCCAGTCGCGATGCAAAAGGAGTTTGATGCCATGATTCTTGCCGGTGGGTCCGAGCAGCCGCGCGATCTGCCAGTGCTGGGGCGGCAACTCAAGGGCGTGCATTTCGCCCTGGAGTTCCTCATTCCGCAGAACAAGGAAGTGGCGGCCATGACACGGCGTAGCGAAGCTTCCGGGGCGGGAATGGCCTCCTCCCACCCGCTCCCGCAAACGGCTGGCTCCGCCAGTAACGTGTCGCGGGTGGAGGGAGATAGCAAAAACCCGATCAACGTGCATGGCAAGCACGTTGTTGTGATCGGTGGTGGCGATACCGGTTCCGACTGCGTCGGCACTTCGAATCGCCAAGGCGCCGCCTCGATTACCCAGATTGAAGTGATGCCGCGCGCACCGGAAGAGGAGAACAAGCCGCTGACATGGCCGTACTGGCCAATGAAGCTGCGTACCTCCAGTTCACATGAGGAAGGCTGCGAGCGCGACTGGGCCATCGCCACCCAAGCATTCAATGGCGAGCACGGCGTGCTCAAGTCGATCAGTGCGGTGCGCGTCGAGTTCAGGGACGGCAAGATGATTGAGGTGCCGGGCAGCGAGTTTGAGTTGCAGGCGGATTATGTATTCCTTGCCATGGGCTTCACCAACCCGCTGGCGCAAGTGCTGGATGCCTTTGGCGTGGACAAGGATGGCCGCGGTAACGCCAAGGCCGATACCGAAGGTGCCAAGTGTTACCAAACCAACGTGAAGAAGGTGTTCGCAGCGGGCGACATGCGCCGGGGCCAATCGCTGGTGGTATGGGCGATTCGCGAAGGCCGTCAGGCAGCGCGTGCAGTGGATGAGTTCTTGATGGGCTCGTCAGTACTGCCGAGATAATTAAAACCCTTTATCCACAGATTGCACAGACTCACGCAAATTGTTGTTTGATTCTAATTTGAGTAATCTGCGCACTCTGCGGATAGGTTTTTCATAGGACAATTATGAATTTCAAAGTAAAGAACGACACCTTCCTGCGCGCCTTGCTGCGCCAGCCTACCGACTACACACCGCTGTGGATGATGCGTCAGGCCGGCCGCTTCCTGCCGGAATATCGCGCAACACGGCGCAAGGCGGGCAGCTTCATGGAGTTGTGCAAAAACACCGACTTGGCGACGGAAGTCACCCTGCAACCGGTCGAGCGTTTCCCGCTGGATGCGGCCATCCTGTTCTCCGATATCCTGACCGTGCCGGACGCGATGGGGCTGGGTCTGTATTTCGCCGAGGGGGAAGGCCCCAAGTTCGAGCGTCCGCTGGAAACCGAAGCGGACATCAGGGCGCTGCATGTGCCCGACATCGGCAAAGATCTGAAATACGTGACTGATGCCGTGTCGCAAATACGCAAGGCGCTCGACGGGCGCATCCCGCTGATCGGTTTTTCCGGCAGCCCGTGGACATTGTCCTGCTACATGGTGGAGGGCGGCAGCAGCGACGACTACGCCAAGGTAAAGACCTTGCTGTACAAAGAACCAAAGCTGATGCACCACGTGCTTGACGTCACCGCGCAGGCGGTTACGGCGTATCTGAATGCGCAGATCGAAGCCGGCGCGCAAGCCGTGATGATCTTTGATTCCTGGGGCGGTGCACTGTCGCATGCCGCTTTCCACGAGTTTTCTCTGGCCTACACCCAGCGCATCATCGCCGGACTGACCAAGGAAAAAGACGGCGTGCGCATCCCGTCCATCGTGTTCACCAAGGGTGGCGGGTTATGGATCGAGGGCATCGCCGACAGCGGTTGCGATGCGGTTGGACTCGACTGGACCATGGACATCGGCGTGGCGCGGCAGAAGGTGGGGCACAAAGTTGCGCTACAGGGCAATCTCGATCCGGCGGTATTGTTTGCCACACCGGAGGTCATTCATGCCGAAGTGGAGAAGGTTTTGAGCAGTTATGGTTACGGCAGCGGTCATGTATTCAACCTGGGGCACGGCATCTCCCAGCACACCGATCCGGACAATGTTGCCGTGCTGGTGCAGGCGGTGCATGAGTTGAGCAAAAAGTACCATTAAATCAAGCCCCGTTCTGTTGGTTATGAACAGGGCAAGCGGGACAGGAAAAAGCCACAGAAAGACAACCTGTGGCTTTTTCGCTTTTTGGCATAACTTATTGTTTATTAAGTTATGTAGTGGGAGAATAAAAAATGGGCGCAAAATAAAAAGCGTATATGCCCTCTGGAGTTAGCCTAAAACAAAGCAACTTTTCCACAAACTTACCCACAGCAAATGTGTATAAGAAAAAATGCCTATATAGTTCAAGGCGATTAGCTAAACTTTGCAGAAATGACCCGAGAAAATCACACTAACACGCCACTGTTTCAAGTCGCGCTGGACGTGCCTTTGTCAACACTTTTCGATTACGTCGTGAGTAAAGGAATGCGGGTCGAAATCGGCCAGCGCGTGGTGGTGCCGTTCGGGCGTAAAGAGGTGGTGGGCATCGCGATGGAACGGGTGGCAGAGTCAAAACTGGAGGCGGGGCGGCTGAAATCAATCGTGCGGATTTTGGACGATATGCCGCCATTGCCGCAGGAGCTGCTCGTTCTGCTGCGTTTTTGCAGCGACTACTACCACTATCCGCTGGGCATGGTCGCGCTATCCGCTTTGCCGGCGCGCTTGCGCGACACCGCGCCCTTCACGGCGAAGCAGGTGCTGACTTATCGCTTGAGTGCGGCAGGCGCTGCACTTGATCTGGCGACGCTGCCCAAGCGGCGGGTGGTACAGCAGTGTATCTTGCAGACCCTGCGCCTCGGTCCAAGGAGCGGTGCGCAATTGCGTGAGCTTTCCGCCAGTGCGCCCGCCGCATTGAAAGTGTTGCTGGAAGCGGGTTGGGTTGAAGCGGGCACGCCCCCGCCACGCATCGCGCATGTTTTCAAGGATGCCCATGCGCTTACGGATGAGCAGCAGCAGGCCGTCGATGCCGTCACCCGGCAAAGCGGCTACGGCTGTTTCCTGCTGTACGGCATCACCGGCAGCGGCAAGACCGAGGTGTATGTGCACCTGATGCACGCGATGCTGCAGCGCGGCGGCCAGGTGCTGCTGCTGGTGCCAGAGATCAACCTCACGCCGCAACTGGAACACTACTTTCGCAGCCGCTTTCCCGATGTAGAACTGGTCAGTCTGCACAGCGGTCTCGCCGAAGGCAAGCGCGCACAAAACTGGCTCAGAGCGCAATCCGGCGAAGCGGGCATCGTGCTGGGCACGCGCCTTGCGGTGTTCGCACCGCTGCCAAAGCTGAGCCTGATCCTGGTGGACGAAGAACATGATGCCTCGTTCAAACAGCAGGACGGCTTGCGCTACTCCGCGCGCGACGTGGCGATATTTCGCGCCAACCAGCGTGGGGTGCCGATCGTGCTCGGCTCGGCCACGCCTTCATTGGAAAGTTGGCATAACGCACAGAGTGGCCGCTATCAATTGTTAAAGCTGACGCAGCGCGCGGTACAGCCCGCCACCTTGCCGCTCGTGCGCTGCCTGGATATCAGCCAGCTGCCGTTGCAGGAAGGATTGAGTGAGCCGTTGCTCAGCGCCATCGAGGCGCGGCTGCAACGCAAAGAACAGAGCCTGATCTTTCTCAACCGGCGCGGTTATGCCCCGGTGCTGATGTGTACCGCCTGCGGCTGGCTGTCGGAGTGCAAACATTGCGCGGGCAAGCTGGTGCTGCACCTGCAAGACCGCACCCTGCGCTGCCACCATTGCGGCTTTCAGCAGCGGGTGCCCCAAGCGTGCCCGACTTGCGGCGATGCTGATCTGAAACCGGTCGGCTTGGGCACGCAACGTTTGCAGGAGACCTTGCAGGCGCGTTTTCCGCAAGCGCGCATCCTGCGCGTGGATCGCGACAGCACACGCAGCAAGGGCGCGTGGAGTGCGATGCGCAAACAGATTCACGACGGCGAGGCTGACATATTGATTGGCACCCAGATGCTGGCGAAAGGGCATGATTTTCCCAACCTCACCCTGGTCGGTGTGGTCAGTCCAGACGGCGCGTTATACAGCGCCGATTTCCGCGCTTCGGAAAAACTGTTTGCGCAACTGACCCAGGTCGGCGGCCGTGCCGGGCGCGCCGACAAGGCGGGCGAGGTGATCGTGCAGACTGCCTTCCCCAACCATCCGCTGTTCCAGGCCTTGCGTGCGCATGACTATGAGAGTTGGGTACAGACCCTGTTGGTGGAACGCCAAATGGCGGGTTTCCCGCCCTTCGTGTATCAGGCCCTGTTGAGCGCAGAAGGCAAACAGGCAAATGCTACTTACGATTTCCTCCAGCGCGCACGCAGCATGGCATTGGAATTGAATCTGCCCGTCGAAATATATGGCGTCGTCCCCGCCGCCCTGCCCAGGCGCGCCAATCACCATCGCGCACAATTGCTGGTACAGAGCGAGCAGCGCAAATCACTGCAGGCATTCCTGCATGCGTGGAAGCCGAAACTGGATACATTGGCCGCGTCCAAACTTCGCTGGGCGCTGGACATAGACCCATTGGAATTCTAGGGAATGCCCCGACAGGGCTATCAACCATCTGCCACGGGAGGAATATAATGCCCAAAATTTTATCGTTGCTATGGAGATTAAAATGAAGGACATACAAAGATTCACCCTGGCCGATCTGTCGCTCCCAATGAAGACCTTGTACACCGGTTATTTGTTGGTGGTTGGTTTGGGTTTGCTGTTCGCCGGCGCGCAGATCATGTTGACCCACGGCATGGCTGATGGCAAGGTCGGTTTGTCCGTTGATGACATCGTGTATAGCTACTACGGCAACCGCACAAACGGATCAAAGCTGGTTTCCAAGCTCAACGGTTCGATGAGGGACAATGCGCCGCCCGAAGTGCGTATGGACATGATCAAGTGGTCGGAAATGGGCGGGCCGCAGGACCAGTGGGATGAAAAGATTTCAATGGATGTGGAGCAGTACTGTTCTCCCTGTCATGCCAATATGGCCACCTTGCCGGATATCAGCGACCGGGCGGTGATGGATAAGATGATTAAAGTGGATGAAGGCCAATCGATGTCCGCACTCACACGCGTTTCACATATCCACCTGTTCGGTATCTCCTTCATCTTCTTTTTCGTGGGCTGGATTTTCAGTTATGCAACCGGTATTTCCCAATTGAACAAGGCGATTATCATCTCTGTGCCATTCTTGTTCCTGATTGTGGACGTGCTGTCGTGGTGGCTGACCAAGTGGAATCCAAACTTTGCCTGGCTCGTTATCATGGGCGGTTTTGGCTATAGCGTGGCGGCAACCATCATGATCTTCACTGCACTGTATCAAATGTGGATTTCGCCGCGGCTGGCTGCCAAGCCGAACGATCCACCGATGCAGTGATCTTTGCAGTGACAACAGACAGCAAATTGCTAACCGCCATCGCCGCCGTCACAGGCGGCGATGGCGTTCTGACGGGTGGCGCAGCTGCCGCGCATTACAAGGATTGGCGTGGGCGTTATCAGGGTGATGCGCTGGCGGTGGTATTCCCGTCGGATACGCAGCAAGTCAGTGCGGTAGTGAAGCTGTGTGCGGCGAACAAGATATCCATCGTGCCGCAGGGCGGCAACACCAGCCTGTGCGGCGGGTCGGTGCCGCTGACCGATGGCAGCCGTCAGATCGTCATCAACCTTTCGCGCATGAACCGCATCCGCGCACTGGATGCCACCAACTACACCATGACGGTCGAGGCGGGCTGCAAGCTGGCTTCGCTCTACGCGGCACCGGAGCAGGCGGACCGCCTGTTTCCGCTGGGCCTGACCGCCGTCGCGCCGCATTGCGAGATTGGCGGCAATCTCTCCACCAACGCGGGCGGCATCAACGTGCTGCGCTACGGCACCGCGCGCAATCTGGTGCTCGGGCTGGAAGTCGTGCTGCCGGACGGGCGCATCTGGGATGGTCTGCGCAGCCTGC
>Ga0210009_1003467_pt1 | contig 10160 bp, 9 predicted proteins | sample CryGeyCG2114_065_FD_185457 | JGI IMG/M metagenome (GOLD analysis project Ga0210009, IMG submission 185457) | Groundwater microbial communities from aquifer - Crystal Geyser CG12_big_fil_rev_8/21/14_0.65 (SPAdes) (version 2) | ecosystem: Environmental > Aquatic > Deep subsurface > Groundwater ... | reverse complement strand
TTGTCTAGTGCATCTTCAATCTGCTGCCTTTTCGCCTGCATGGCTGACTGGTCTTTGGATCTTTCCAAGAACCGATCGACCATATCATTGAATCTGTCTTCAGTCATGGCCTTTTTGGTATCACCAAGAGCGGCCAGATACGCTTCATAGTCTCCTGCTTCAAAAGCAGATCTGATCTCATCGTTGCCTCTTCGCATGCCGTCCTTTCCGCCAAAAGGGAAAGCATATGCGCCGGCTGCGACGAGCCCGATCAAGAGGAACCCAAGCATTCCGATCAAAGGTACTTTTCTCATTTCTATCCACCTCCGATAGATCAGGACCAAATCAATTGGCCTAAGACAGAGATTATGGTGATCTGTTTATATACAAGATGGAGTGAAAATGTATACTTCAAGTCCACTTTTGAGATTGCCTTGTGCCATCTAGCCAAATCAGCAACTTATATATAGTATCACCAAAAACCATCCCTCTTATGGTCAAAATCAAAGGTTATGAGATAATCCCAAAGAAAATCACAAACACCTTCGATCGTCGAGCTCAACAGTCTTATAATAAGATAAATCAAGAGCTAAAACGCATAGGAGTGTTTGAGGATGATATCAAGATAGAATTGGAAGTGAATGCATTTAGGAAAATAGAAGCCTCTGTAACATGGTATATGGAAGGTTACAGGATGTATTATAGTTATAATCTGGCTGGCAACTATGCTGAGAATATGTATATGGTCTATAAGGTCCTTGCTACTTTCATCGACGCTCTCATCGATGAAGAGATTACATTCGAGAGATTCATAAGTGAATTTTCAGAAGATGAAAATATAGATGATATCCGGCGTGAGGCGCGAAAGACACTTGGCCTCCATGAAAACGAGACAGATATGAGAGTCATCGATAGAGAATACAAAGAATTGGCAAAAGCGCATCATCCGGATATGCCGAACGGAAACACTGAGATGTTCAAGAAGATAAACCGCGCCCATAAGATTCTGAGACGGCAACTGCAGTGATCATGGGCGAGGAATACAAAAATAAAAATCATAGCGGTATCTCAAACAACCAAAATCTGAGATTACCTACTTTTTTTTCTTCTTAAGTCGATTGATGATACTCCTTGCAAACTGCACCAATATGACGACACATATGGACGCTCATGAATTCACAAATCAGAAAAAAACAAGCCTACTTTTTTTTCGATATGTCATTGAACAAACAAACGGAGATATCAAAAAACAAAAATCTGCTACGAATTTTATAAATCCATGTAAAATATGTTTCACAAGGTATATATACTGATAACATTCAAAGACATAACACTTGATCTATGTGCCCTATAAACAGAGTGTATAGACTGATTATGAAGGCATAAAATATGAAACCATTGAACATCGCGATTGTCTGCGACGCAATCACTGATTTTACTGCTGGGTCTTTTATCTCCGCTCTGCGTTTTTCTGAAGGCTTGGCTGATAAAGGGCATAAGGTAATAATAATCACTTCAAGATACCCACACACACCTGTTGAAGATGATTATAAAGGGTTGAAGATATACAGGCTTCGTGCGTTTCCAGTCCCAAAGTCAAGTAAAAGATTGTATTTCGCATATCCCTCCCAAAAAGAGATAAGGTCTATATTGCTCAAAGACGATATACAGATAGTGCATTTCATGCTTCCGACTCCTCTCTGTGTCTCAGCGGCTAAATCCGCAAAGAAGCTTGGATTGAAAGTGATCGCTCATTCTCACACACAGCCAGAGAACTGGACGACATATATACCAAGACCATTCAGTTTCATCAAAGGCGGCCTTGTGAATTTGTCATATAGATACATACGAAGGATCTATGAGATGGCCGATGCGATAATCTGTCCGACAGAATTCTCAGAGATGCTTCTTAGGTCGAAAGGATTCAAGACAAAGACATATGTTATCAGCAATGGGGTGGATATAAACAAGTTCCAAAGACACAATACACATGATGATATGCAGAGATACCATATTGATAGAAAGAAAAAGATATTGCTATTTGTCGGTCGTCTTGATCCTGAAAAAAATGTCTCTGTATTGATACAATCATTGAGATATCTTGAAAAGATATCAGATATTCTTGAGATATTTATCGTCGGAGACGGAAGCGAGAGAGAACGTCTGGAAATGCTTGCTAAAACGCTTGGTGTCGATGGCCAGATAAGATTCTTAGGGAAGCTGACAGATTCTGAGCTGCAAAGCATATACAATATATGTCATGTCTTTGTCCTGCCTTCCTTTGTGGAACTTGAAGGGATGGTCGTCCTTGAAGCCATATCATATAACAAACCCATTTTAATCGCTGATTCTCCAGATAGCGCATCCAGATTCATTGTCGGACGTAATGGTTTTCTTTTTGATCCGCATAACCCAAAGGATCTTGCCGCAAAAATAAAGAGATTATTCACTGATGAAAAGCTGTATAAGCTGATGTCAGAGGAAAGCCATAAGATGCGCAATAGATTCGACATCAAAAAAAGCATCACGAAACTTGAAAAGGTCTATTCTAAAGTGCTTTCTACGGATTAGAGTTTCTGTATCTTATCCGAGAGAAAATTAGAGATGAATCTGAGCAGGAACCATAAACCGACAATCAGTATGACTGCCGCCCCGACAAGGAATTCACCGTACTTGGCATAACCAGACAATATCCAGAATGCCATGCCTGAGAAGTAGCCTAAAAAAGTGAGTATTGATGCATAGCCTGCGCAGAGGATCGAGGAATAGAGCATGAATCTTTTCAATGGCATCCCGATAAAGCCTGCCAGGATGAGGCCAGGTACAGGAAGAGGGGGTGTAAGCTTGATGACAGCCAATGTCCGTGCAGGACTATGCTTAAGAAGATTTTCTAATCGCGTTATCTTTTTTTCGCCAAGTATCCTATGGACATATCCTTTTATTGTCTTTCCACTACCAAGCCTGCCTGCAAAATAATACACAAGATCAGAAGAGAAATTTGCGCAGATAGATATCAGAAGGACAAGTGATACAGAAAACGTGCCTAATGATGCGGCGAATGCAGCGACATAAGTGAATATAGGTCCTTCCAGCATGATCAGAAGGAACATGATGAAATAGCCGTGCGCCTGTAGTATGCCTAATATTTCTGCGCCTGTGCCAAATGCCATGATAATTCAATCTGGTGATATAGATATAAACTTATTGTTGATGAAGTTCCGTTACAAGTTCTTAGAGATAATTATTTGGATTTGCATAATTTACACGTTTTGCAGAGTTCCGGCCGTTCAATGCGGCCCGAACGATTACTTGCCAAGCAACTTATTATCAGGGGTTGTCCGACGTGATGATGGAATGGCCCATAAAAGAGCAAGTAGCGCACGCTGGCCTATAAGGCCAGGGTGCCCTGCAAAATAGGAAAAGAAGTCAAAATTGGAAGTTCACAAACATAACTTGCAACGGAGCTGTTGATAACGTTTTTAAATCATGACCACTTATCATGATTGGAGAGAAAAATGAGATGCGCCCTATGCAATACGGAGATAGAAAAATATGATCCTGCTTTCAATCATCTGATTATCGATGGAACGCATGATGCAGATATCTGCCAGGGATGCATAGATCTGTTTCTGAAATGGCAGCAGGGCATATTCGCACACCTCTTCCCGACAGCCGCTTCTAAGAAGATGTATGAAAAGAGATAGGCACGCGCGGGCGACAGGCACGTATGTGACATTGAAGGACAACAATTTTCTTGAATGTCTATTCAAATAAACAGATTTTGGATATCTCATTTTTAAATAAAATCATTTGCCAATATCTGCTAAATTTAACTAAATTAGCAGCTGGCAGCCTTCGTTTCAAGCTAAAACCTGCTAAAATAAACCATTTTAGCAGATAAATTTAAATAGTAGTTCAAACTAATATCTGCTAAAATCAACTAATTTAGCAGATAAAATGAAACTCCCTGAAAAACCATTTGATTGGCATCCTGAATACCAAAATAACTTTGGTAAGTTCATGGCCAAGAAAGAACTGTGGAAAATGGCACATGAATTCAATAAGAGGTATCTATATTGGTCAGAACTTAAATATCGTGTTAAGGATGAGAATGAAAGAAAACAGCTCTGGACAATCATGAAATTTCTGCGAAGTAGCAAGTATGAAATGATTCCATTTCCAACATTATGGTTTCAATACTACCCTTTATCTGATTTCATAAAAGAACTTCATCTTTTTGACAAATCCCTTGCAGGAAATATTGAAATCCAGCAGAAAACCCTAGGTCTACATAAGAGATACATAATAAGCTCACTTATGGAAGAAGCCATCGCTTCTAGTATGATCGAAGGTGCTTCCACTACGAGAAGAGTCGCAAAGACGATGCTCAAAGAACGAAGGAAGCCAAAAAATAAATCTGAGAAGATGATTGTAAACAATTATGAGACAATGCAATTCATTGTCTCTAAGAAAGATGAGGCCTTGACTCCTGAAATGCTTCTTGAGATACAGAAGATGGTCACTCATGACACATTAGATGATCCAAAAGACGAGGAGCAGTTTCGCGATAACAATGAGGTTGTAGTTGGCCATCAATTGCATTCAGATATAATCGCTCATCACCCGCCGGACTTTAAGCAACTTCCAAAACTCATCAAAGAATTCTGTGATTTCGCGAACAACGAAGGTGAGAAGTTTATACATCCTATCTTAAAAGGTATAACTCTCCATTTTTTATTGGGTTACATTCACCCGTTTAATGATGGGAATGGCCGAACTGCAAGGAGTGTATTTTATTGGTATATGCTATCAAAAGGCTATTGGCTTTTCGAATATATGGCCGTTTCTAGAAGAATTCTCCGATCACGTAAACAATATGATCTTGCATATTTACATACTGAATACGATGAATTTGACCTCACATATTTCTTCAAATACATTATTGAATGCATAGATGATGCTTTGAAGGATATGCTTGAACATATAAAGAAAAAGCAGGTAGAACAAGCTGAAGCCAAGAAGATAATCTCTGAGAATCCTGACCTTAGCCTGAGACAGGCGATGATATTAGAAGAATTCATGAAGAGTCCAAATAAAGCGTTCTCAGTTAAGGAGATATCAGAGACTTTCAGAGTAGTGCTTCAGACTGCTCGGACAGATCTGTTGCATCTTGAAGAGAAAGGTTTCATCACAAAAAGAAAGTCGGGGAAGACACATTATTTCTATCTGAAGGAATGATGATAAATCCATTAATTTTTTCTTCGTTTTTCTTTAGTCCTTACAAATTCAAAAAAATCATCTATTTTTCTTTTTTTAACTTCTCCAACAATCAAAAGGGTAATTGCAGCGATTATTATCCCAATACATATCTGCATCTTGCCTTCAACAGTTAATATCGTTACTAATCCTCCTGCCAACAAGGAACTTCCTAGATTAGAATAATATCTATGTGAAAAATCCCATGCACGTACAATGTTATCTCTAGTTTCATCAATATCAAATAAAAGTGCTTTACCAAACCAATACCAACTGGATAAATAGACCAAAACGATTACTTGGGATGAAATTTTGGGTTGGTAAAAATTAAAAATTATCCCATAATTCATTTCTCGGATAAATCTTATATAAATGACTTCTTTGGATAGTGACACCAAATTTATTTATAGCAAGGAATGTTTTTCTCACTGGAAGTACTGAAATATTTTTGCAGAACTTTATGAGGAATAATTTGGAAAAACAAAAAAAAGGACAATTGAAAATCATTGTTTCTGCTGTGTTAGTTCTATGTGTTTTTGTTGGAGTTGTTATTGCTGTTAGTAATGATGGTTATGAGAAAAGTCAAGTGTTCTATGATGGCGAGCAAGTTGATGTGTATCATAAGATAGTGCAAGAACAAGGCGATACTGTATTCTATGAAATTCTGGTTAATGATGAAATTATTCATACCACTGCTAAAAAAGGCGAGACACTCGATCTTATGAATATACTTGATGATTTGTTTGCTGATGAGATAATACCTGAAGAACCAGTTCCAGAAACACAATCAGAAGAAATTGTGCTTGATAATCAGAAACCTGCTAAAGTTGAAGTAAAGAAAGAAGCAAAATTGGCTGAGATTGTGAATGGGAAGAATTGGACAACAGATACATATGCAAAAAAATACGTTGAAAAAAGGAAAAATTATACTAATATTGATTTTGAAGAGATGAAACCAAATCAGAAAACTTCTGCTAATTTTATCACGCGAAACAAACGGATAAAGGGAGTTATCAGTGAAAATGAAAAATATGCTATTGAATTAGTAGATTGTGATAGGAATGCAAAAAAATGTGCATTTCGGGTGAATGGAGTACATGCTGGTTTTTTATCTACTCAATCAGGCAATGATGAAATTATACTTAAGGATGGACATAAAGCGAAGATTAAGTCCATCAAATTCAATACTTGTGGAAATGTTAGATTCTGTGATTATATCTATGAAGCTTATGACGAAGTAGAGGTCGAAATAGAGTGATTTTAAAGAAAGCATTAAATACCCATAAACTGCTTTTTTTAGAAGATAAACTTATGACAGCGCTATTTAAGCTGTTGGCTGATATCGAAGCGTTCATCACAGGCAGATTATCTGTAACAAATGGCCAACAGTTATGTGCAGATGATTTCAATGGCTTGTTTGTTTCTGATAGTTCTTTCTATGCCCATAGAGGTGAGAAAGAATGAGGAAGAAGAAGAAAAACAAAATCAGCTATAAAACTCGCATAATTGTCGTGCTCGTATTAGCTTTGATATTTACATATTTCTTTGTGTTTATTATGTTCAGACCATTTGATGGTATGATCACAAAAGATCGTCCAGTAATACGTACACTATGTCAAATGCAGGTAGTATGTAACATCGGCGAAGCACTTTATCAATGCTATAGTGTAAAGCAACATAAATATGTAGTAAACGCAAGATTAGAAGCGTGGCCCGGATATAATGGATGTAATCAGTCCACCCTAGGTTTTAGGGAAATGGATGATGGCTATAAAGGCATTTATGTTGAAGGATGTGGTTGCGGAGGTTTGAATTAAATTGTTTAAAGGATACAAACAACTCATATTTGCTTTCTTCATATTTGTATCCCTTTCTCAAATGATTTTAGCATATAGCGTTGATCCTTTTAGTAATGCTACGGTACACCAGTATATTACAAAAGAATCAAAATACGTGTGGGATTTAATACCTTCTGAAATAAAAAATCATTTAACACAATCGATTACTGAAGAAATTAATGGACATTACAATTCAGAGCTTGACGATGACATCATCACTGGTTCTGGAGAACAAGATAAGACTTTGGAAACTGAGTTAGCTTTGTGGACCACCCATTATTGGAATCCCGACACCATAACTTTAATCGAACCATATAATGATGGGTTGTTTATTTCTGGAAGTAATTATGTAAAAGCAAAAGACATTTGGGAAACTCGCGCAATAGATAATTACATGCGTGGGAATATCGATGAAGCCTACTATTGGTTAGGCCATGTTGCGCATTTGCTACAAGATGTTTCTCAGCCATCACATGTGCATAATGATTGTCATATTGAAGGCACAACATGGGTGGGTTGTCTTGATGATTCAATGTTAGAGGAATTTACTGCGGCCAATACAAATTATTGGGGTGACACTTCTGGAAAGATGAATGTTGAACATTTCGAAGGAACGGATTATGTTTCAGATGGACCATATTATTATGAAAATTTAATTGATGAATTTGATTGGTCTGAGATCGAACCTGAAAAAAGAGATTTTTTCTTTAGATTGTTCTGGTATACTGCACAAAAAACCCAATATTTTGCGAGTGACGAAGTTGAGCGTGATTTTACATATAATCTTCTATCTGATGAAAACCAAAGCTGGGATTGTGAGGGTTCTGGAAATAACAATTTATGGAATGACAAATATGCCTTTTGTTCTAATTTTACATCACGAGAACAAATGGGAGATAATGAGGATTCAAACAATGGCACTTTTGTCGCAGCAGAAGCAACGGCCATGATCCCACACGCAATGCGGGCAACTGCTGGTCTATTCCGCCTATTCTGGGACACCGTCCATTCATACTCATGGCCCACCTTCCACCATGACAACCGAAGAACGGGCTTCACTATCCTCAAAGGCGACATCAAATCCGAATCTGAACTCAAAAACAAAAACGTCGTGATAACATCTGATGTTCAATCTGACATGATTGCACGAATCTCTGTTGCTGATCTTGATCAAAATGGTAAGCAAGAAGTGATTGCAGGTGTCACTGGTATAAGTGGCACAAATTATACTGAAGTGATTGGATATGAAATCGATACTGGTGATGATGGCAAATATCCTGAGACAGTCTGGCGTTATCCTGCGACTGATAATGTTGTCCTGCCGATATTAGGAGACTTAACAAGCAACACTGGATTAGAGGTTGTTTTTGGATATTCTGATGCAAGTAAGATAACTGCCATCAAAATTGATGGCAAAAAAGCAACAAAAGAATGGGATTTCACATTAGATTCAAAGGCAAGCACCGAGTTTGGTGGAAGCACAGCAGGATATTCATATTTTATGGCTATCGAAGACCTTGATCATGATGGAAGCAACGAAGTCATCGCAATGGATAGCAGATTTTTATTATCTGACTGGCCAGGTGAAGTATATGTAATAGATGGTGCTGATGGCACTGAAATTGATAGTTATACCGTTGGAAACGGTGGCGGTAATGGGGTGGCAGTAGTAGATCTTGATCAGGATGATAAGATGGATATCCTAGCTGCAACATATTATGGTTTATACCGTTTAGAATACGATAATGGCAACCTAAATTACATCTGGGCTACCACAGATGGTAGAATCCGGGGAAATCCAGTGGTTGAAGATGTTGATAGAGACAATGCCTGGGAAATAATATACACAACAGCAGATTACGAATGCGAGGGCGGAAAAACCTGTGCAAACAAATTATACATCAAAGATAAAGATAAGTCTGATGAGAAAAATGCAATTCTCATGGATGAATACCCAATGGCGACTCCTGCTGTCGCCAATGTCGATGAGGATTCCAGCTATGAGATTATAATGGTGGCTTCAAATGAAGAAGATCCAAAAGGGTTTGGAAAAATACTCGTTTATGATGTCGATGATTGGGAACTACAATGCAACTACAGCAATAATGGTGCTTTCGAGCCACGACAGATATCACCTTCAATTGCGGATATCAACGGAGATGGTATCAACGAAATAATCATCCCAGAAAGAAACACAAAAAAAGTTCATATCATTGATGGAACAGATTGCACAGAAGTATCTGGTTTCCCAATTGACTACGAAGGAATCATCGGCAGCTCAATAGCAATTGCAGATCTTGACAATGATGGCAAAGCTGAACTTGCAGTTAAAAGATCAGGATCACCATACGCAATTATCACAATAACAAGCATGAATAATGACCCACCATATCTGAACTACCTAGACAATCTAACTGCAATTGCTGGGGATTTAATTGATCTTAATAGCACTGGCGCATTGGGCGCAGTTGATCCTGATGGAGATGCTTTGTCTTTCAATTTCGGAGCGCCATTCAACTCATCAGGTCTATGGCAATCCACAGAAAACGATACTGGCAATTACACTGTATTAGTAGAAGTCTCAGACGGTAATCTAACAGATTACACCTATGTCGATGTATTAGTATTCGATGATGAAGCGATAAAACAGACCAACTTCACAGATGGGACAGAAGAAAAATATCTTGATTTCACATCACCAACTGAAAACAAGACTGTGGAAATAAGAATTCCAAAAGATTCCGCAATCCAATATGCACGCATGAAAATAACAGGTGGTGCATCATGATAAAACGACTCATACCATTAATGTTGGCACTTATGCTTATTCCAATCTCATATGCATGGCTCACCTGCACACCTAGTTCGTGTCCATCAGGATATTCAGATGGCGGCACGACTTGTGATGGTTCCGCATGTATCAGAGAATGTCATGTGAATGTTTGTGCTGATGCTTGGACCACAGAGGATTCATATTCTGTGACAATCAATAACAATCAGGAGATCGAATGGAGCGAATCAACTTCTTTTGAATCCGATAATTCAAGTAAATGTTATAATTTTTCATATGTCGGACCCACTGCCACT
>Ga0210009_1003464_pt1 | contig 10163 bp, 12 predicted proteins | sample CryGeyCG2114_065_FD_185457 | JGI IMG/M metagenome (GOLD analysis project Ga0210009, IMG submission 185457) | Groundwater microbial communities from aquifer - Crystal Geyser CG12_big_fil_rev_8/21/14_0.65 (SPAdes) (version 2) | ecosystem: Environmental > Aquatic > Deep subsurface > Groundwater ... | reverse complement strand
GCAGGGACGCAGAGATTGACGAAACACTTCAGGAATGAGGGCTCCTCCCGGGGTCTTGACCCTTCCCCCCGGAGGGGGAGCGGTAAAACCTGCGGGGGAAGCACCGAAACACGCGGGGGAGCGCCGATTACTGCGGGGGAAACAGAAAATGTTCATGGGGAAGCACCAAAAATTCCCCAGGTAAACCCCGAAAATTGTCTCATTAAATCAAAAAGGGGTGATTACCACTTGGGGAGTCCGGCAGGGTGGGTTAATTTCGTTCTGTTCAATCCTGATGAGACAGGGGGAGTACACTTCTGATCATTTCGAAATGTCATAGCGTAAACCAGTCTAGATTTGAAGGATTTTTATACAGACTGGATAAAAATCCTGCCACAGTGGCTGAGATGACTCTCTATATCTTTAAATACATTCGTCTTACAGGGGTTGTTGGTGACAAACAGATGGAATATTATTCGACATTAACAGCCTGTTATAAGGATTTATACGGACTGGATAAACATAGTTAGCTGCTCTAAACGAGGGGCTCATTAATTGGAAAGTAAGGTAAAATCGTGAAATTGAAGATTTATTCAGGGGTGTTTTTTGCATTTTGCTTGGGGTTAGTGATGTCTTGTTCCGAGTCACAGGATGCGTCAAACCCGGTTGATCCGAACGAATATGAGAAGTCATTTTGGATGCATACTGAGACTGGGCATGCAAAGGATTATTACATTCAAATATCCCTACCCCGGAGCTACTACGAAACAGATAGTAGGAAGTATCCCGTTATTTACCTGACAGACGCGGATTATTGTTTCAACACGGCACAAGATCTCACACTGGTATTAGACTGGCCACAGCGGGAGGTTATTGTCGTTGGGATAGGATACGGCTCACCCGCACGACTTCGCGCATTAAGGGAAGCCGAATATGGCGACATCACAGATGAGGATGGCGAGCGTGGATGGGTCCAGTTCCTACATTTCATTGAAGAACAATTAATTCCCGATGTTGAATCTAAATACCGAATCAACCCTTATAACAGAACCTTGTATGGATGGTCCTTGGGTGTTCTATTTTCAACCAATGTTATAGAAGAAAACCCATTACTTTTCCATAATTACATTATTGGAGGTGGGGGCAGAAGGTCACTTTATGTTGATAACTTGTATCGTAAATGGCCCGATTTGCCTGTGAATATTTATTTCGGGACAGGTGAATATGATGGTAATCTCCATATTATGATGCAATTCGCTGACAATATTTCAAGTAAACATTTTTCGGGATTGCTAACCAAGCGAGAGATTTATCCAGGACTAGCTCATGAAATGATTACCAAAGGTGTGCTTCTGGATCGAGGAATGAAATGGTTGTATTCAATAAAGCCGATAGCCCCCCGGCTTAGGCTAGCAATGAAATCTGGCGGCGTCGAAGCATGTCTTGAAGCGTTTAGCAAGCTAAAGTTAACCAATCCTGATGACTATGATTTCGACCCGGTTCATCTACTGAACTTTGCCGAATCACTAGGCAATGAGGGAAACACTGAAGCCGAAAAAGCTATTTTAAGATATGTTGAGCAAGAGTACCCCGTTCGGAAAGTGACCATTCAAATTTTGACGGAAGCGCTGCCGGACTCAGAAACCTTATATATTACAGGTAATCATGCAGAACTTGGGAATTGGGATCCAAAAATGGTTGAGCTAAAGCGGTGGGATGCAAAGACATGGGGTGGATCGTTTCGAATCTTATCAGGTGCTGAATTAGAATTCAAGATTACTCGTGGGAGTTGGGAGACACAAGCAGCTGATTCAACTGGTTTGGAATTAATGAATTTTGAGGAAACCATTAACCTAGATACGCTGATCACTAAAGTCGTTGAGAGATGGGTAGATAAAATAGGCAGCTAACCAAGGCTTAGAGCTGACCCACAGCAACTTACAGGGATTTTGAAAGATGATTGGACGGATACATTGATACATAATTGTTTTGACTGCTTCTCGTGAAGCAGCACAAGCCTAAGGCGTTATCTCCTCAAATAGCTATAAATATGAATTGACCATCGATCGGTTCATTTGTGAGTGTTATGTAATCACATTAACCGCAATTGGAGGCGAAACTGACAACTTTAATCAGAATAGGAAATTCGCAGGGTATCCGTATTCCAAAGGCGATCATTGAGTAAGCACGATTAGAAAACAAACAACTGGAATTCAAAATAGTTGACGACGGACTGTTAATTCAATCTGTTAAGAGGAACAAAGCAGGATGGAAAGAACAATTCGATCAAACCCTAAAATCCCAGAAATCAAGTGAAGCGGATCAGGAGTGGTTGGATGCCCCATTGGTAGATGAAGAGGATTGGGAATGGTAAAAAAAGAGGTTCACAGTTTTGAAATTTGGCTGGTTCAACTTGATCCGACACAGGCTTCTGAAATTAAAAAAACAAGGCCTTGTGTTGTTATCGCTCCTAATGAAATGTCTGCGTGGAAGACCGCGATTGTTGCTCCAATGACATCCAAGGGATTTGGCTATCCGACCAGAATTCAATAACCATTTCAGAGAAAAAATGGATTGATACGGCTTGACCAAATGAGAGCCGTTGACAAATCCAGGTTAATTCAAAGACTGGGTGTCATTTCTCAAAGTGCGCAGATTATCATTATCAATTGCTTGCAAGAGCTTTTCGCGTATTAATGGACTAACCTCGGCATCATGGCGACTGCAAAATGCTGCCGCACCTTAGCCTGGCCGTTAAGTACAGTTTTTGTGTTGCGCTGTCCACATGGATTCTTCCCATTTGTTTCTTTCCGGATTCATGGTATACTCACAGGAACTTGAGGAGGAATTATGAAAAAACATTTTTCTGATATTGTAGAAGATGTGAAGCAATTGGATTCCGATGAAAAATTGGAATTGCGATCATTGCTTGAAAAATATTTAATTGCAGAACGCCGGAAAGAAATCCAGCGACATCATGCTGCCACCCGCCAAGAAGAGTCAAGGCTTGTTTTTACAGATTTGGTGGATGCACTTCGCGAGTCACTTGCAGAATGAATGTTGCAACCAGTGCAAGTTTCAAACGCGCTTTTCGGAAACGGATTCAGAAAAGTTCTGAAGTCACGGAACGGTTTTATACCTGTGCAGAGTGGTTTATGACCGATCCGTTCGATCCCAGATTACGAACACATAAATTATCCGGGGAATTAGGCGAATTATGGAGTTTCAGTGTCACGTTTGATATTCGAGTCATCTTTTATTTTATGGCAAAAGACAAAGCCGTTTTTATTGATATTGGCAGTCACGACGATGTGTATTAGCCTCGGTGAAATCTTCTAAGATACTTTTTGCGGTAAGAGCACTTTCTCTAAATGATCGATCCGCACCCAAACCGCGATTTGCAAAGTTACACGATGAAAAATCGTAACGATTCAGCCATTTTAACGAGTACACTGTCTTATGTTTCTCTATTCAAATACTTAAAAAAAAACGGTACCTAACCTCCGTTGCCCCAAAGGGATCCATTCGTGCCAGTGATCCATACACGTTACACCACTTAAATCCCCTGCCTTCCAGTCAAAATTTCCCGATGTTTTTCTCGGCTAGAGGGACCAGACTCGTATCACAATTTTATTTTCGTCGTGTTAATCCCTGCCAATCTCAAATTCTCGATTAAATTTTCCGCCTATTGATTGAAATGGAGTGCACGCAATTTGACCGTAAACCCTGTTTTCTGAAAAAATGCCGCTGGATCGTTCTGATGTTTGTCTGCTGCGCTGCCACGAGCCAGGTTTGGGCGGCTGGCTCCCGAGGGCTCACTTTTTACGTTAGACAGGCATAATTTGAACATCAACTCGGCGGGAGGTAAATGAATGAATAAAGGGAACTGGTTTGTGGATTTTATCCTGATTTTCATTGTTGCGTTCATCGTTACAAGTGCCGTGACGTTGCTGTGGAGCCTATTCGCGCACGGTGGTGCCAGAGTCGATTGGGGCACTTCGTTTCGCATGGCAATCATATTGGGTGTTGTTTTGCCGCTTGTTCACCGGGTGGGAAGAAAGGCTTGAGTGCTTGATCGTCCTACCAACCAAAGTGTCCAGCAGACTGCCACCTCTTGCGCGCATAGATAAAATGGGGCTGAAACCTGCATCGGACCGCAACCGACACTTGTGTTAGACCTACCCCCCCAGCAGGTCAAATTTTCGATAGATTTGGCCGAAAGCAGGCTGTAGTTTAAGGAAAAACTAAATGATGTGAGGAGATGCCAGTGACAACGAAAGAAAAAATAATTCGGGAAATTGAAGAACTTCCCGCGCCGGTACTCAATGAGATAATGGACTTTGTGCAATTTCTCAAACAAAAAAAGGAACAGGCACCGTCTGAGACGATGTTCCTGAGCGAAGCAGCGTTGGAAAAAGATTGGTTAAACGAAGCGGAAGACGAAGCGTGGAAGAATTTATAATCGGCGATCTTGTTGTAGTCCCTTTTCCGTTTTCAGATTTATCCCAAACGAAAAATCGTCCCGCACTGGTTGTTGCGGCCTATGGTGGACCTGATGTCATTTTAGCCCAAATTACCAGTCAGCCCTATTCAGATGCTTATGCTATTCCCCTCGAAGAATCTGAAATTGTTTCAGGCTCCCTTCGCCAACGAAGCTATATTCGACCGAACAAATTATTTACCTGTGAAAAAACCTTCATTCGAAAAAAAATCGGTCAATTATCTACAAAGAAAATTTCTAAAGTATCAGAAGCACTCATCCAACTTTTTTCTGGTGCATCGAAATAGTTTTAGGCTAACCCCTGCTACCTAAGAGGGATCCATTCGTGCCAGTGATCCATACACGTTACACCACTTAAATCCCCTGCCTTCCATACAAATTTTCCCGATGTTTTTTCTTGATTAGAGGGACCAGGCTCTGATCACAATTTTATTTTCGTCGTGTTAATCCCTGCCAATCTCAAATTCCCGATTAAATTTTCCCCCTATTGATTGAAATGGAGCGCACGCAATTTGAACCTTAAACCCTGTTTTCTGAAAAAATGTCGCTGGATCGTTCTCATGTTGGTCTATTGCGCCACCACGAGTCAGGTTTGGGCGGCCCAATCCATTCATGGGTTCATTCGCGACAATTCCTCGGGTGAGCCGATTCCCTACGCCAATGTCATGCTGAAGGGGGCACAACTCGGGGCTGTCTCAACCACAGAAGGCTATTTTGTCGTAACGGGTGTCCCGGTGGGGCAGGATACCCTGGTGGTCTCCATGATCGGTTATACCCTGCGGAAAATTCCATTGGCGGTGGTTCAGGACGAAAATGTCCGACTGGATGTCCGGATGGTTGAGGAGATTTTGGAAGGCGTGGCTGTCACGGTTACGGCGGAGCGTCAGAAATTCAAAGAATTGGTCACCACCAGTACCGTCACCCTTCAACAGCGTGACATTGAAGTAGCGCCGGCATTTGTTGAAGCGGATGTGTTTCGTGCTATCCAGATGCTGCCCGGTGTTCAATCCATCAATGACTTTTCCAGCGCGCTCTATGTTCGGGGGAGCACACCGGACCAGAATCTCATCATGCTGGACGGCATTACGGTGTACAATCCATCCCATCTGGGTGGTGTTTTCTCGACATTCAATACAGACGCCATCAAGGAAGCGGATTTTCGTGCCGGGGGATTTGAAGCACGTTATGGTGGTCGCATGGGCTCCATTCTGAATATTGTGAACCGGGAGGGGAATACGGAAGAATTCGCCGGCAAAGCCAATATCTCATTCTTATCCAGCAAGCTGCTTCTGGAGGGGCCATTACCAGGGAATTCCGAAAATTCCAAAATCAAAGGTTCCTGGATGCTGGCTGGTCGCCGTACCTATATCGACGCCATTGTGAATGGCATTTGGCAACTCTATCGGTTGCGGAATCAAAACGCGGTGAATCCCGATGGCTCCAAGGTGGTCCTGCCCGCCCAGGTATTTCCCTATTATTTCTATGATTTTCAGGGGAAACTTAACCTGGATTTTGGTTCCAAGCACCGACTGACCTGGAGTTCCTTCTACGGGGATGATGTATTCAGCCTGGCGGATGAATATTCGGATGAATATAATTCCTACGACGGAATCAGTGGTTCCGGGACCACCTATCAGACACGGTACGAAAGTGATTATCTCTTTGATTGGCGTTGGGGAAATTTTACCAATAGTCTGACCTGGCGCTGGATCGTCTCGCCGAAATTAATCGCCAAAACTTTTTTGGCCTCCAGTCGCTACCGTTTTCAAATTGCCTCCGATAGTGAGGAAGAGCGCTGGGAATACGAGACTTATGACACGACCTACTCAAAGAATACATTCAATCTGGACATTTTTGATCGGGTCAGCGATCAGACATTGGAAACCGAATTCACCTGGTTTGCAGCGCCTGCCCATACTGTCACCGGTGGCTGGCAATTCAAATCAATGGATTTTAACCTGGGTATGACATTCGCCATGGGCGGGATGCAGGCAGATACCTTCACAACACGCAAAGACACACTGCTCTGGATGCTGAATCGTCCCGTCGAACAAGCCGTTTATCTCCAGGATATATGGGATATTAGTTCACTTTTTTCCGCTCAACTGGGTTTGCGCCTTTCTCACTACTCGCTGCACCCAAACGATGTGAATTTCGAACCGCGATTGGGATTGAAATATTTCCTGTTGGACAATCTTTCACTGAAGGCATCCTGGGGTATTTATAACCAATTCCTCAGCGTTGCGAATCCACCCGACGCCAATTTTCATTTCATCGATATTTGGCTGGCGATTCCCAAAGAGTACCCCGTTAGTCGTTCAATCCATTCCATTTTAGGGGCGGAATACCTGACGGAGAATGATTTTCTGATCCGTACGGAAGTTTATTACAAAACCTTCGATCATCTGCTCACGCTGAAGCCGCCCAGCTCTTTCGATTTGGGGGAAGATGTCTCGAACATGAATCCCTTCAACGATTTTTACGATACGCAGGGACGAGCATATGGTTGGGAGTGGTTACTCAAAAAGACTTCAGGTCCCCTACGCGGATGGCTGGGTTATACCTATTCCGTCACCCAGCGAAAAAGTGAAGTTCATGACTGGTACTTTCCCAAGTACGACCGCACACACACCGTCAATCTGGTGGGGGATTGGCAATGGCTTGAGCAATGGCACATCAGCACGGCGATCACCTATTCCAGCGGCAATCCTTATACACCGGTACTGGCGCGTTACGAGGACTATTCGTATCAGGAATGGGGGAGTGATGCGAGTTGGAACGCCTATCCCCAGTTTCTCTACGGGGATAAAAACAGTGAGCGCTACCCGGGCTATTTCCGGTGGGATCTCAGTTTCACCAAACACATTGAAACCAAATGGGGCAGCAGAGAATGGTATATTCAGATCGTGAATGTCACGAACCATTTAAATACACTGACCTATATCTATGATCAGGATTACGATTGGCAAACTGGCGAGTATAAAGGCGTCAAACGATTTGGCGTGCCCATGTTTCCCTTCATGCCAACCGTGGGGGTGAAATATGAGTTTTAGACCATTTTCACAAAAAAAATGGCTGCCCATGGCAGTGCTCCTGGCATTCACCATTTTCATGGGTTGCGGTGGTTGGGATTGGGAAACGGTGACGGGTGAACCCGATCCGCAGTTAAATGTCTTTGGTTTGATTTCCACGGACACCTCAATTGGTAGTTTTGTTGTCGTCCACAAAACCCTGGGATTATCAGGTTCAGATCAGATTCAGGCGGGCTTTGATACGGTGTGGTATGGTTCCACCTACCAGCTTTATCCGCATTACGAATCCAAATACCTGGTGAAGAATGCCACCGTGTTGATCACTGACGGAACCACCAGTTGGCGCTTTGTGCCGCGCTTGTATCAGGGCGTGCGGGATCCATGGTCTGATTATTATTACAGCGAAAGCGACATGACCTATATTGATAGCACCGGAACCTTTTTACCGCACCCAAACACCGATTATTCATTGACAATCACCACACCGGAGGGATTGAGCCTGACGGGTCAGACGCGGACACCCGGCGTCGCTGCTTTCAAAGCTGAAACCATCCCGGACACGATTGTCCTCCACCGTGATTTCACTCTGCGCTGGCACCCTGACCCTGTCAATGCGGTTGAACTGACCACCGGAGGCGATGGCTGGTTATGTGGAAGTGACAATATCGTGGTGTTACAAGCCGGTGATTCAATCTGGACTTCCAGCTATCCAGCCGATTGTTTTCAGAATGACTGGGAGCCGGAATCCATGATCATGAATATTACCCTGAAGGCACTCGATGAAAATTATTTTGGCTATTTTTATCAACATTCCGTGGATGAATTTTTCTCCTTTTTCATGGGGCAGGGTGGTGAGGGTCCGCGCTATGGCGTGACTGGCGGTTATGGCGTGTTTGGGTCATTTTCCCGTTCACACCTGACCCGGGTGGCGTTGAGATAAACCTGAATGGCTGGTTTTGTTTGGAACGACCTTTGTAGGTAAGGGTATGAGTTCAAGGAGTATCACATGACAAACCTTAATAATAAACAATCAGAGAATCCCCGAGCCGGCTGGTGTCCGGTTTATGACACCCCATGTCCGCAAGGGAGTGAAGCCGCCAGCAGTTGTGAAGAGCGCGTTGACAGGGATTATGACCCCATGAATAATTTGCGTGATGCCGCCATTACGGTTTGTGCGATTCAACGCGCGGCGGAAGGATACGGCATTCAGGAAATAGGTTCCGATGAAACCCGGATCACCAAAAATATCAATCAAAGTTTTGATACTGGAGAAAACCCATGACACAGACAAATCAACCCCAACCCGAAAAGCTGGTCACGGCTGAAGACGCATTAAAGCAGGCGATTTTATTGGAGATGAACGGTCATGAATATTTTATCATGGCTGCAAATTCAGCCCGTTCAAAACCGGCCAGAGAGCTTTTTGAGTTTATGGCTGCAGAGGAAGATCACCATCTAAAGGTGTTAAAAATTACCTTTAATAATCTGCTGAAGAATGGAAAGTGGGAGCTCCCCACCAGAGAAGAACTGAACTTTGCGTTCGATAATCCGATTTTGAACCATGAATTTCTGGACAGGTTGAAAGAGAGTTACTTCGATTCCTCTGCCATTAGTATCGCTTTGACACTTGAAGAGAAAGCCTTCAAGTTTTATCAGGAGGCTGAGAAGCAAACCGACGATCCTGAAGGTAAGAAACTTTTTCGCTGGCTCACGGAGTGGGAGATGGAGCATCATGAACGGCTCCGGGGACTGGATGAGGAGATGCGGGAAGAATTCTGGAGTAATTCCAATTTTTGGCCCATGTAAGGCAACATCCTTCTCCGGGCTGCCCCGAAGGGATCACTCTGGGAAAGCCCGGAGCTACGGATGGGTTTTCTCCGTTGCCACGGGCTTTCCGTCTGAGCCGGACCCTGTTTTGGTCATTGATGCCTGGGATTTGTGGTTCTTGGGAATTGGGCTGAAGCCCAATCATCGTATAGTTTGTATATGATCCCCGCCCTGAAGGGCAGGGCTATGAAAAGCTTTTATTCTGTCATTATTGGGCAAAAGTAATTTAAGGCTTTCATTGCCACGGGCTTTCCGTCTGAGCCGGACCCTGTTTCGGTCATTGATGTCTGGGATTTGTGGTTCTTGGGATTTGGGCTGAAGCCCAATCATCGTATAGTTTGTATATGATCCCCGCCCTGAAGGGCAGGGCTATGAAGAGCTTTTATTCTGTCATTATTGGGCAAAAGTAATTTAAGGCTTTCATTGCCACGAGCTTTCCGTCTGAGCTGAACCCTGTTTTGGTCATTGATGCCTGGGATTTGTGGTTCTTGGGAATTGGGCTGAAGCCCAATCATCGTATAGTTTGTATATGATCCCCGCCCTGAAGGGCAGGGCTATGAAAAGCTTTTATTCTTTCATTATTGGGCAAAAAAAATTTAGGATTTCATTGCCACGAGCTTTCCGTCTGAGCCGGACAGGCAGCCCGTGGGTTCAGCTCTGCGATAAAAAAATGAAATCTGGATGTAAGCCGATTTTAACCGGATTTTGAAAAAGGCATAGAAATAAAAAGGTCGGGTTCGAGTTTTGAGAAGACCTTTTTTTAATAGCAAGTCAACCCTAAGCCATTGAATCGCGAGGCGATTGTTACTTTTGTCTGTCGCGTC
>Ga0210009_1003461_pt1 | contig 10167 bp, 9 predicted proteins | sample CryGeyCG2114_065_FD_185457 | JGI IMG/M metagenome (GOLD analysis project Ga0210009, IMG submission 185457) | Groundwater microbial communities from aquifer - Crystal Geyser CG12_big_fil_rev_8/21/14_0.65 (SPAdes) (version 2) | ecosystem: Environmental > Aquatic > Deep subsurface > Groundwater ... | reverse complement strand
CTAAATTTGTCCCTAAGTTGGTGGCGGATTTGTTGCAATATACCGCTGTTTTTTTGATTGGGATTTATGAATGCCATCATTCCCACATATTCCCCTGGACGAAGCGTTTCAAGAAATGTTGAAAGAATTGCTCTTAATGAAGTTCCCGAGAAATCTCCAAATAAGGATATATGCTTGTCTTCCAGGATCGGATTTCCCGTATCAAGAATTCCTGATACTGCAAATCGCTTCAACACCTCTTTCGTAATCTCTTTGCTTTCCTGCACATTCGGTTGGTCAAATGGATTGACCTTGAGAACTGCCCCAGCGACTGCCGTGGCGAACTCCCATCTGAAGAACTCCTGCGCCAATGAAAAACGCCCTTCGGTACTGATGGAAATCATTGGATGCCCTGAGTCATGCAATTGCCGAAGGGAGAACCTATATTTGATTTGACCCGAATAGGATATCAGAAACCTGTCATCTCCATAAATCTCAGGATTACAAATATTTTCTCCAGTTATCGGCACCACGGCTTTGTTTTCTTTTCCGAGGCTCTCGGCAATCAATTGCTCCAGCCAGTCGCCGAATGGCTGCAATTCTGGCCCGAAAATAAATGTAATTTTATCTCGACCATTTTGCGCCAGCATAGCCATAGCGATACCAAGCAAGGCGCCGGAATTTCGGCTCACTGGCCTCTCGATGGCGCATGCTTGTGCCGCTTTTGCGGCGTCATCGAGAAAAGTCTTGATGTTAAGACCCATGGCGGCGGCAGGAACCAATCCGAAGTAAGATAGGGCCGAGTAGCGGCCACCGATGTCGCTGAAATTTAGAAAGCAATGACGGAATCTCTTATCCATCGCAGTATTTTCTAAATCGGAGCCAGGATCGGTGATAGCCACGAACTGTTGGCCCGCTTCAGCTCCAACGATGGTTTCTAATTTGTTGAAGAAATACCTATAGAAGCAATCGGTTTCGGTGGTTCCCCCGGATTTGCTGGCGACGATGAATAATGTTTTGCGCAAATCGATTCTTTTCTCAATGTCCGATATCGCATCCGGATCAGTAGTATCAAGAACTATGAAGCGCGGAAAATTGAGGTTGTCTGAATGTACTTCTCCCGAGGTCAGCCGCTTGGCGATTACTTCCGGCGCGAGACTACTGCCGCCCATGCCCATATGAAGAATCGTCTCGAATCCATTCGATTTAATCTCCTCTGCGAAAATCATCAATTCCGGAACTGCCGTCTGCATTTTCGGTATTACGTCCAACCATCCGAGTCTCTTAATTATGCCGTCCTTTGCTTTTGAATCATCTGTCCATAGAGATGCATCTTTTTCCCATAGGCGTTTTACGACTTCCTCATCTTCAAATCTCTTTTCTAAAAACATAAGTTTATTATGATTCATTTCTGACAAGTAAAGGATATTGATTGTCGCTGATATGGAAGCATCCGACATAAGATTCTCCAAAATTCCTTTCATTGAGACTTTATGAGCATCGCTCTCTACGCTACTGAAATCGAAATCCGGTAAGGATAATATAGATTAAGATAGCCTGATAATCAATAACTGAGAGAATATTATTTAGGCGATATGAATTTTGAATGGAAGGTTGGCTGCGCGAATTCTATTTCAAGAGCACCATTTGCTGCAGGCGAAAACAGTGAGGCCTTTGTTAGAGAAGAGGCCATAAAGAAAATAGGGAGGAACGTTGACTGCACAAAATACAAAACTTTTCTGATCAGCTTCACCTTGGGATAGAGGCGTCGCTCCGAGGCCAAGACCATTCAGACACCTTAATGAAACCATGACCCAGAGGAGCCGGTCGCAGCCGCCAATATCAAACAGCGATCCTTTCGACCAACATCCTCTCCAGAGCACGTACACGCTGAAGACATTCAGTAAGTGCCTGGAGTAGTGTGTCAAATTCCCCCTTGACAATATTAGCAGGCGGCGATAGCTTGACGGCTTGGACACGACGATCACCGTTAGTCTGTCAAGGTTCTAATTTGTCATTAGGAGAATTAGATGGGTGACTCAGGAGAGAAGAGACAATGGCTGTCCCATAGTGATGCCAAGTTGGGGCGAGTTAACCTCCTCAAGTCGCATTTAGAGGACGTGGCGAATCTGGCTTTCGAATATGCCTCAGCTTTCGGAGCGCAGGAAGAAGCGAAACTGGCGGGATTATTGCATGACCTTGGTAAGTATGGGTGTCTTTTCCAGAAACGACTTCAAGGAGAAGCCTCGATATAATTTTCACACTGTGAGGGTAAACATAATGGATCCTGAACCAATGGCACACATCAATGATGATGGCGCATATCAATGTCTGATTGACCATTTGCTTCAAACAGCTTCTTTGGCTTCGAAAATGGCTTTGGAATTCGGTTGCCGCGAGTGGGGGAATCTCGCCGGATTATGGCATGACATAGGGAAATACTCATCGGAATTTCAAAAAAGAATCAGTGCTACTGATGGTGGTAATGCACATATTGAAGCCACCGGAAAGGTTGATCACTCTACCGCCGGAGCTCAGCATGCGGCTGAAATGATAAAGGAAAAGGGATTCGGAAAAGCGATCGCTTATGTAATTGCTGGACATCATGGCGGACTCCCTGACGGCATTTCCCCTGATTCCTGTCTTCGATCGCGCCTTAAGAAAATCATTCCCGATTACAGTAATTGCCCAAAATCAATACTGGAACCAGAGACTCTATCGTCGCCTCTATCATTGCCATTTGTACCAGACTATGAGCGAACCGGCGTTCAATTCAGCCTGTTCATCAGGATGCTATATTCCTGTTTGGTTGATGGAGATTTTCTCGACACCGAAGCGTTTATGGATCCCAAGAAGGGTCAATATCGAGGAGAATACAAGTCGCTTCCTGAACTGGGAGCCGTCTTCTTTAAGAATCTTGAGGCAATGAGAAAATCCGCCCCTTTATCGCCAGTCAATGAAAAGAGAGAACTTGTGCTGAATCAGTGCCTAACTGCGGCAGATAGGGAAGTGGGGTTGTTTTCCTTGACGGTGCCGACAGGTGGTGGAAAAACGCTTTCATCGATGGCTTTTGCATTGAAACATGCCGCAAAGCATGGGCTAAAGAGAATCATTTACGTGATCCCGTTTACCAGCATTATTGAGCAAAACGCCGAGGTGTTCCGTTCCATGGTCGGCGATGATTCTGTTCTTGAGCATCACAGCAATTTTGAGCCGGAGGATGAAGATCACCGCTCGCGGCTGGCCGCTGAAAACTGGGATGCTCCCATAATTGTGACAACGAATGTGCAATTCTTTGAATCTCTTTTTGCCAATCGCTCGAGCCGGTGTAGAAAGCTCCATAATATGGCAAATAGCGTCATAATACTTGATGAAGTTCAGACTCTTCCGGCTCCCTATCTCTTGCCCTGTCTCGAAACCCTTAAGGAGCTGGTGGCAATGTATAAAGTTTCAGTTGTTCTTTGCAGCGCAACCCAGCCGGCGGTCCAGTGGCGGCCGGATTTTCAAAGAGGATTGGATGGAGTAACTGAGATAGTCGAAGACCCCCAAAAGCTGGCGCACGATCTCAAACGAACTGCCGTCAATGTGGCGGGAGAGCTACCCGATGCGGAACTGGCCAACCGGCTGGCAGAATATGAACAGGTTCTCTGCATCGTGAATACCAGAAAACATGCCAGGGAACTCTACGGCGCGATCCAGCCAAAGGACGGGCTTATTCACCTAAGCGCTCTGATGTGTCCCGTCCATCGAAGCCAAAGATTAAATGAGATACGAGAGCGATTGAAGGACGGACGCGCCTGTCGGGTTGTGAGCACTCAATTGGTCGAAGCGGGCGTGGATATAGATTTTCCTGTCGTCTATCGCGCATTGGCCGGAATAGATTCCATCGCGCAGGCCGCGGGCAGGTGCAACAGAGAAGGCGGGCTTGATAGGGGTCAGGTATACGCATTCTTCCCTGAGGCCGGGATACCTCTCGGCTATCTCCGGCAAACATCCCAGACGGCTGAATCGGTAATGCGAAGATTCCCTGAAGACATACTTTCACTTGATGCCATTGAGGATTATTTCAGAAACTACTATTGGATGAAAGGGGATGGCCTCGATGAAGAGAGAATCCTCGACATGCTTCATGCTGGCTGCCAGAAGGGGGATTTCCCTTTCAAAACCATTGCAGAGAAGTTTCGTTTTATCAAGGATGATACAAAGCCGGTCATTATTCCCTTCGATGATACTGCCCGTTCGCTTATAAGCGATCTGGATTACTGCAAGTATCCCATGGCGCTTTCCCGCAAGCTTCAGAAATACACGGTCTCGGTTTATCCGCATGAGTACAACAGGCTTCTTTCATCCGGCAGCATTGAACTCAAGGCCGGGCTGTTTCCGGTTCTGAAGGACGTTTTGCTTTACGATAAAGACCTGGGACTGTGCGTTGATGATCGTATGGCGCGCAATCCCGAATTGTTGATTGCATAAGGAAAGGAGATTAGATGGATTACGGAGTGAAACTCAAGGTCTGGGGAGATTACGCCTGCTTTACCAGACCGGAGATGAAAGTCGAGCGGGTCAGCTATGATGTAATGACCCCCTCAGCCGCAAGGGCGGTGGTGGAGGCAATCTATTGGAGACCCTCGATACGCTGGGTGGTGGATCATATTCATGTACTGAAGCCGATCAGGTTCATGAATATCAGGCGGAATGAGGTGGCCAGCAAGATACCCCTCAGGAATATTACGGAGGCGATGAAGGATCGCTCATCCCCCTTGGCGCTTTTCATCGAAGATGACCGTCAGCAGCGGGCAGGGCTGATACTTCGAGACGTCTGCTATGGAATCGAAGCCCATTTCGAATATGTAGGCGATGATGATAAGAGCGATGGCAAGCATCTTGACATCTTCAACAGACGTGCGAGAAACGGTCAATGCTTCACCCAACCCTATCTTGGTTGCCGCGAATTTTCGGCGAATTTCGAATCGGTGGAGAATTTTCCGCCTTCACTGCTCAAAGGCACACAAGATTTGGGCTGGATGTTGCATGACATCGATTATCCCAACGAAATGACGGCAAGATTCTTTCGGGCCAAGATGGTCGATGGCGTGATCGACGTGTCGCCGTTTGTATCAAAGGAGGTAAGGACATGATACTGCAGGCGCTTTGTGCGTATTATGACAGGATCGCTCAAGCCGGCGGCGTCGAAATAGCGTCTGCGGGATTTAGTTCTGAGAAAGCACATTTTGCATTAGTGATTGACAAATCAGGTGAACTCCGACAAGTCCGTGATTTGAGAGAGGCTAAAGGCAAAAGGCGAGTTCCTCGAAGCGTCATTGTTCCGCAAGGACTAAAAAAGAGCGTCAACATTGAGGCGAGTTTCCTCTGGGGAAACACCAGTTACGTGCTCGGCGCTGATGAGAAGGATAAGCCTGAAAGGACGGCAGGGTGCCATGAGAAGTTCAAAGCGCTTCACCTCAGTTTACTGTCCTCAAGCAAAGATGATGGGGCAAAGGCAGTATTGGCATTCCTGATGTCATGGGATTCAAAAGGTGCTGCCAAATTGGAGAACTGGCCAGACATGTTGAAAGGCAACATCGTTTTTCAATTAGACGGTGAGCGACGTTTCATTCACGACGGACCGGAGATGAAGCAGTTGTGGCTTGCCAACTTGGCTGCTCGCGAAAATGGCGACGAAGGTATGTGCCTTCTCAGCGGCAAAATCGCGCCTATAGCAAGGCTTCATCCTGCGATAAAGGGGGTGGCGGGCGCGCAATCGAGTGGGGCTGCAGTCGTGTCATTCAACCTTGATGCTTTTTGCTCTTATGGGAAGTCGCAGAACTTCAATGCTCCAATTTCAGAAAGCAATGCTTCTGCTTACACCAAAGCGTTGAATTATCTTCTATCGTCAAGTGTCAATAGAGTACAAATCGCTGATGCCACGACCGTCTTTTGGACTGAGCGCGATTCACCTGTCGAAGGCTTTTTCGGCATGATGCTTGACCCCGGCGATTCATCCGCTGACGATCAGGAACTGGCAGTATATCTTGACACCGTGCGACAGGGGAAATTTCCATCAGACTTCGACCCCGACATCCATTTCTATATCCTCGGGCTTTCTCCCAATGCGGCGCGTCTAAGCGTCCGTTTCTGGCATGTCAGCACGGTGAAGGAGATCAGCGAAATGATTGGCCAGCATTTCAGGGATTTGTCGATGGTCAGGTCGTTCGATACCGACCGCGAGTTTCCCGGAATGTGGCATCTTCTGCGGGAGACAGCCAATCGAAAATCCAACGATGGGCCGTCACCGCTACTGGCAGGCGCAGTCATGCATTCGATCCTGAATGGCACGCCCTACCCGCAGGCTCTGCTTTCAGCGGTCATCGGTAGAATAAGAGCCGAACAATCTGCGAAAGATAAAAATGGCAAGTCAATCCCTAACGTTAATTACATGAGGGCTGCGATCATCAAAGCAGTGATCACGAGAAAAAAACGAATATTTGGTCAAGGAACGGAGGTGCCAATGTCATTAGACAAAGACAATAAGAATGTAGCTTACCTGCTGGGACGGTTGTTCGCAGTCTTGGAAAAGGCTCAGCAGGAGGCTATCCCTGGTGCAAACACAACCATAAAGGACAGATTCTATGGTTCAGCATCATCGACGCCGAGAATCGTATTCCCCCAGCTTCTTCGATTAGCCCAGCATCACATCGAAAAAGCTGAATACGGCAAGGCGCGTGACAAGCAGATAGAGGACATCCTCTGTAATATCCAGGAATTCCCGGCGCACATAGGCTTGGATCAGCAGGGCATGTTCGCTATCGGCTATTATCATCAACGTCAGGGCTTTTACCCAAAGAAAGATAACCCCAAGTATAAGGAGTAATACAATGAGCAAGGCAATCGAAAATCGTTACGAATTCGTGTATCTCTTCGACGTAGAGAATGGAAATCCTAACGGGGACCCGGATGCCGGCAATATGCCGCGCGTCGATCCCGAGACAAATTTCGGCATCGTCACTGACGTTTGTCTAAAGCGCAAAATTCGAAATTTCGTGCAGATAACCAAGGGCTTGGCCAAACCGCACGATATATATGTGCAAGAAAAGGCCATACTGACCCAGAAGCAGGGGCAAGCCTATGCTGATGCTGAGGTCAAAAAAGCCGATGGCGGGGACAAGGTGACAAAAGCCCGCAACTGGATGTGCGCAAATTTCTTTGATGTACGCACGTTTGGCGCGGTGATGTCACTAAAGGAAAACAACTGCGGCCAGGTGCGCGGGCCGGTACAAATCAACTTTGCCCGAAGCATTGAGCCTGTGACTCCCATTGAATTGACAATTACGAGAATGGCCGTGGCTACCGAGAAAGAAGCCAAGAGTCAGGAAGGGGACAACCGGACGATGGGCAAGAAGAACATTCTGCCTTATGGACTCTATCGGGCTGAGGGTTACATCTCTGCTCACCTCGCCCAGCAAACGGGGTTCACCGAAGATGATCTCAAGCTTCTCTGGGATGCTCTCATCAATATGTTCGACCATGACCGCTCGGCGGCTAGGGGCAAGATGGTTGCCCGTGTCCTCGTGGCATTCAAACATGACAGCATGATCGGCAATGCTCCTGCTCATGCGCTTCTGGAGAGACTGAGCGTTTCTCCCCATTCGGACGGAAAGCCAGCCCGAGCCTTCACGGATTACAAGGTGACTCTCGACGAGTCGAACAAGCCCAAAGGCATTACCGTTCTCAAGCTATTGTGGCCGTGATGTTCACCGAAGACGACCTTCTTTCCATATCCGCTCTCCAGCATCTGGCTTTTTGTGAGCGCCAGTGGGGACTTATGTATCTGGAGAATATCTGGAGTGAGAACCCACTGACGGCCGAAGGACGAATACTCCATGAGCAAGCCGATGAACCCGGGACTGAGTCTCGGGTTGATCTAAGGATCGCTCGAGGCTTGGGTTTGCGGTCTTTGCGCCTCGGTTTGACTGGTAGAGCTGATGTTGTGGAATTCCATCGTCTTGCCGGCGAATTAGCGCAATCTAACCGACCCGAGAATGAGCGCGAATGGGTGCGACTCCAGGACGTCCAGGGGTATTGGAAACCGGTGCCTGTGGAGTATAAGCATGGCAAACCAAAGACCGACCGATGTGATGAAGTCCAACTTTGCGCTCAGGCGCTTTGCCTGGAAGAGATGCTTGAGGTGAGCATCTCAGCCGGCGCAATTTATTACGGGAAGCCTCGAAGGCGAACCGAAGTGGTTTTCGATTCATCTCTCAGGAGGGAGACGGAGTCTCTGGCGGAGAAGCTGCACGAGCTAACCAAAGCTCAAAAAACTCCTGCCGCCAAGTACGGGAAGTGGTGCAGAAGTTGCTCCATAGAATCGTTCTGCCTGCCAAAAGCCACCAGCGCGAAGCGGACCATACGCCGTTATCTCGACCAGACCATCAGCTCCGATGAAATCGGGGAAAAGGATGCTGGAAGCTCACCGTGGAAAGAAAGGAGGAATCTATGAAGCGTCTACTCAATACACTCTATGTCACATCACAGGGAGCATATCTTGCCAAGGACGGCGATAACGTCTTGGTGAGGGTAGAACAGGAAACCAGACTGCGGGTCCCAATACATACCCTTGGTGGAATTGTTTGCTTTGGCCAAGTATCATGCAGTCCACCTCTAATGGGGCTATGCGGTGAACGCAATGTGACCTTGTCTTTTCTAAGCGAACATGGGAAATTCTTTGCCAGGGTTCATGGGCCGGTTTCCGGGAATGTCTTGCTGAGACGCGCTCAATATCGTTATGCAGATAATCCTGAATTCTCCGCTGAGATCGCCCGTGCGATTGTGGTGGCCAAAATCGCTAACAGCCGGACCGTCCTGCTTCGCGCCGCTCGTGAGCGCGGCGATAACGAAAGCGCATCGATTCTCTTGGATGCATGCGCGCGGGAGGCTCGCCTCTTGCGCGAACTTCGTCAGCCCCTTGACCTTGATACCGTCCGCGGAAAAGAAGGGATGGCGGCCAAAGAATACTTCGATGTCTTTGACCATCTCATCACTTCGCAAAAGCAGGACTTTGTATTCAAAGGTCGAAGTCGACGTCCGCCGTTGGACAACATTAACGCCTTGCTGTCCTTTATGTACACATTGCTTGCCCACGATGTGTCCTCAGCTCTTGAAGCTGTTGGACTTGATCCCGCAGTCGGATTCTTGCATCGGGATCGTCCCGGAAGGCCAGGGTTGGCTCTGGATATTATGGAGGAGTTTCGTCCATATCTTGCCGACCGCTTGGCGTTGACTTTGGTGAATCGCAAACAGGTTACGGCAGGTGAGTTCGTGCGCTCCGAAAGCGGGGCTGTGATGATGACGGATAAGGGACGGAAGGAGATATTGGTCACATATCAGAAAAGGAAACAGGAGGAAATCCAGCATCCATTTCTGGGTGAAAAAGTTGCCATCGGACTCTTGCCTCATGTTCAGTCGATGCTCATGGCACGTCACCTCCGCGGAGATTTGGATGGATATCCACCTTTCTCGTGGAAATAGCATTGCTACGTTTGGAAATTGGAGAGTGTTGTTATGATGGTTTTGATAACATATGATGTGAGCACAAAAGGCGCCGCCGGCGGTAAGAGGCTTCGCCAGGTTGCCAAGATGTGCGAGAATCGTGGCCAACGGGTGCAGAATTCAGTGTTTGAATGTCTGCTTGATCCGGCGCAGTGGACTGAACTGCGACAGCGGTTGGTGGATGCTATTGACAAAAATCATGATAGCCTGCGATTCTACTTTCTGGGGAGTAACTGGAAACGTAGAGTGGAACATGTCGGAGCCAAACCAACATACGATCCAGAAGGATTGCTGGTGGCATAGATGTTTTCCGCGGATCACCAGCTAACAGCTTTTGCGGCTGAGGTGCGCGATGCCCGGACATTAATGTGCCGCAGTGTCTTAGTCGAATGAGTCGATCGGACAGGCGGAATGTGAATGGGAAACAATGGCGATCCGCGGGATGGAAATTGTTATGCTTTGCCGCTCATCTAATTAGATGAGCTGGCGTCGCCCCCCGCGTGGGGGCGTGGATTGAAACAATATCTCTAACCCTTGGATGAGGTCGATGTAAGTCGCCCCCCGCGTGGGGGCGTGGATTGAAACCAAGTTGCCACCTGCGGATTCTGGGAGATGGATGTCGCCCCCCGCGTGGGGGCGTGG
>Ga0210009_1003456_pt1 | contig 10175 bp, 7 predicted proteins | sample CryGeyCG2114_065_FD_185457 | JGI IMG/M metagenome (GOLD analysis project Ga0210009, IMG submission 185457) | Groundwater microbial communities from aquifer - Crystal Geyser CG12_big_fil_rev_8/21/14_0.65 (SPAdes) (version 2) | ecosystem: Environmental > Aquatic > Deep subsurface > Groundwater ... | reverse complement strand
AAAGTATAATAATCTAAAGCACCAAGTTTAATGTATGCCGGATCACCTTTCTCACCGTATCTTAAATATCTTATAACACTTACATAGTCAGAAAATTCATTAAAGTCTTCTGTTCTTAGTTTTCCCTCCTGATTAAAATTTAATTGCAAGTCAAGCCCAACACCAATTTTATCAAAAGTAAATTCAGGTGTTAAATGAACTGCGTAATGTAATTTTCCATCAATCCAATTTAATCCTAAGCCACCATTAAATTCTCCACTTCCGGGTAAAGGATAATGAGAAATTTGGGAGAAAGAATTAGCTGAGAGCAATAAAATGATAAGAGCAAGAATTGTTTTTTTCATATTAGTTAAAACTTTTAAATTTAAATTGATTTATTATTTGCAAGATAATACTTTAACATTAAAATTAATATATTTTCAATTGTTATATAATTACATAAAGAAGTAATTATTTCTTAAATTTGATCTTAATTTCATCTATATTTACTTTTTTATCCCACTTCTAATAAAAGGGAAAAATCATGAAAAAATTATTTTTTATTACTTTTTTAATACTTTTCACAATTTCAGTCAATTCTCAAACTAATAAATCTTCATTACCGAAAGGAGTTTATGTTTTCCAACTTGACAATGGAATTCAGGTATTACTTATCCAGAAAAATAATATTCCAATGGTAGGAATAAATACGGTTGTTAAAGTAGGCTCTGCCTATGAGACATTTGCAACAAGCGGAATGAGTCACATGCTTGAACATTTATTGTTTAACGGCACAGATAATTTGACTCAAAAACAATTATATGATGAAACAGATTTAATTGGTGGTTATAATAACGCTAACACTTCAGAATATTATACAAACTTTATGATGGTTACTCCATCTGATAAAATAAAAGATGGAATGAGATTACAGTCTGAAATGCTTTTTAATTCAATTTTACCTGAAAACAAATTTGAAAAAGAAAAAGGAATTGTACTGGAAGAAATAGCAAAAACTTTGGCAAATCCTCAAGCCCAAGTTGAAAGAAATGTTAACTCAATTATTTATAAAAACCATGCACTTTCTTTACCGACATTAGGAACTTATGAAACTATCAAAAATATGAAAAGGAATGATGTATACGATTTTTACAAGAATTATTATGTCCCAAATAATATAATCATAAATGTAATAGGTATTTTAATAAAGAAGAAATGATAAAATGGTTAAATGAATTTTACGGTAAAGCTTCTCCCGGAAATGTAAATTACCTTTATCTAAATAATTGGGCAACAGGTTTTAATCCACTTAAAGAAAATAATGAGCTACAAAAAATTTATCATAGATTTTACAAAGGTAAAAACCCACAACTACAAATCTTTTTTGAACTGCCAAATAACCAATTACAAGAATTTTATGAACTATGTAATATTTCTTTATCCAATAATTCTGATACGATTAAATCTGTATTAAAAAAAGAGTTTCCAAATGATTTTGCTGATGTAAAATTTTCTGTTGTTACTGCCCCTATAATAAATCTGCTTGAAGTAAACATAATATTGAATAATGAAAACAATATTTCAGAAATAGCTAAATCAATTTCTAAAATTTTTTCAACAACCAACTTTGCTTTATCCAATGAAATTATTGAAAACGAAGTTATAAAATCTTCCACAAATTTTTATAAGAATACAGAAAAGCCGCATATGTTTGGAATATTTAATGCTGATCAATTAGCTAAATTCGGAATTGAATCAATCTTAAACTCATACAGTGGTAAAGGATATTACACTGCAGCAGATAATTTAATGAATCTGAAAATAAAAAAAGTTTTCACAATGATTGTTGAACATCCCTTTACTACAGATGTTGTAAATAATAGTAAAGATAGTTCAGATGTTATGTTATTTAAAGAAACTATGGAAAAACCTGCTATTATTATTAAACAAGCTGAAGGAAGCAATCTTTTAGCTATTCACTATCTTTTCAAATATAAATCAGCTTACGAATCTTTATATGGAAAATATGCTTCACAAATTTGGCACGATGCTTTTGGAGATAGACTAAATTCAAACGAAGCTAAGGAAAAATCACTTCAATTCGGATTTACTTATACTGTTAACGACAATCCATACATTCCAATGGATAACATTTATTTAGACCCTTCATTTGGATATATACGAGTAGAAGGATTGGCAAAAGATGTTAAAGGTGCAATTAATTTTCTAAACAATGAATTTAAAACTTTTATCCCAACTTTAGATCAGTATGAAAAAGCAAAAAAGAAATTAGGGATGATTGCAGTGATGGCTCAAGGCAACAAAGCCAAGGATTTATTTGATACTAAATTAAATGAAACAATTTATGTATCGGATAAATATCCGGATACAAATAATGTTGTAACTTATGAAAACCTGTTAAAATTTGGGAAATATTATTTTACTCCTGCTAATATGATAATTTCTGTTGTCTCACCTTTGCCTGCAGAAGAAGTAAATAGTTATTTCAGTTCTTTTGTTTCTACTAATTACAATAATAAATTCAGCGGATTTGGATACACCAAAGAATTTAGACCCATTTCTAAACCAATTAAAATTGATATTGAGAGAGAAGGCGAACAATCATATTTATATTTCGGTTTCCAAAAAGAAATTGCAGAAAATGAAAAACCTGTATTACTTGCTCTGTCTTTATTATTAAGCGATGATATTGTTTTTAATATAAGAGAAAAACAAGGACTAGCTTACAGAATGAGTGCAGGTATAGACATTGAAGGTAGCAAAGCAATGTTTTTTATAAACATGGGCACAAGACCGGAAAATGTAGATAAATTAATAACGCAATTCCCTAATTTATTTAATACAGATTTTGCTGACAGTATTACTAGCTTAAAATTGAAAAAAGCTGTTAATATGTACCTTGGCAGAATGATGTTTAGAAGACTATCCAGCATAAACCAAGCATATTATTTAGGTAATTCTTTATACATTAATAATGATATTAATTATGACAATAAATTTTTAACTTCTTTAAAAAATGTTTCATTGGAAGAAGTTAAAGCTGTTGCTAAGAAATATTTGGATGTGAAGAATACTGTAGAAGTATATATAAGATAATTTTTTTGAAATAGAATTTATAGGTAAAAGATGAAAAAAAAATTAGCCATAATATTAGTATTAGTAACTAATTTAATACTATTAAATGCACAAACTAATTTTATAAAACATAATTTAGAAGTAGAATTACAACCTGAAAACTCCCTAATCACAGTTAAGGATAATATTACAATCCCAAATTCATTATTAAAGAAAGGACTATCTTTTTTAATTAATCAATATTTTACAGTTGAAAATTTATCAGCAGGTGCAAAACTTAAAATTGTTCAGAATTCAGTAAAGGCCTCTGGGCTTGGAATAGATAGAGAAAATGAAGAACCATATAAAGAATTGCTTCTTACAAATTATGAAATAATATTTCCGGAAAATTATATGGATGATCTATCCTTAAAGATTAGATATATGGGGGAAATAAAATCTGACATTGAACAGAGTAAAGAAAATTACCAAAGGGGTTTCAGTCAATCCACAGGAATTATTGATAAAAAAGGTGTTTATCTTGCCGGTTCTACTTATTGGGTGCCGACATTTAAAGATGAGTTAACAACTTTTGATTTAACAGTAAAATCACCAAAAGACTGGAAAACTGTAAGTCAGGGAAAAAGAACTGAAAATAAAGAAGGTGAAAATTTTCATTTTGATAAATGGGAATCTGACACACCACAGGAAGAAATATTTTTAATAGCTGCAAAATTTACTGAATATAGTTATCCGGTTGGCGCAGTAACAGCAATGGCATTTCTTCGTACACCCGATGATGGCTTAGCAAATAAATATTTGGAAACGACCGCACAATATTTAGAAATGTACCGCCTGCTTATCGGTAAATATCCTTATGCAAAATTTGCTCTAGTTGAAAATTTCTGGGAGACAGGTTACGGAATGCCTTCTTTTACATTGCTAGGTGAAAAGATAATCCGCTTCCCCTTTATACTTCATTCCTCATACCCTCACGAACTTCTGCATAATTGGTGGGGCAACAGTGTTTATGTTGATTTTAAAAAAGGAAACTGGTGTGAGGGTTTAACTGCTTATATGGCTGACCATTTGATTAAAGAACAAAGAGGTCAGGGTGCTGAATATCGTATGTCAACTCTGCAAAGATTTACAGATTATGTAAATGAATCAAATGACTTCCCCATTTCAAAATTTATTTCGCGTCACGATGGTCCGAGTGAAGCAATCGGTTACGGTAAGACATTGATGATGTTTCATATGCTTAGAAAAAAAGTAGGCGATGAAATTTTTAAGAAATCTTTTGCTTCGTTTAACAGAAAGTATTCATTTGAAATTGCATCATTTGATAATATTAGAACTTCATTTGAAGAAGTTACAAATTTAGACCTTAAAAATTTCTTTAAGCAATGGGTAACCAGAAAAGGAGCACCTGAATTTAATCTTGCAAATATTTCTCAAGTAGAAAAAAATGGAAAATTTAATCTGTCCTTCTCATTAAATCAGATACAAATCGAAGACGCTTTTGCAATGGATATTCCAATTGCTTTTCAAACAAAAGATAGTTTATATATAAAAATTTTTACCATCAATAATAAGCAAGAGCAATTAAATATCAGTTTTAATTCCAATGTATTAAAAATAATTGTAGACCCACAGTTTGATGTTTTCAGAAGACTTGACTCACAGGAAATCCCATCTTCTTTTTCTAAAGCTTACGGTGCAAAGAATACGCTAATTGTATTACCTGATACAACAATTCCAAATTATCCTCTTTATAAGTCTTTTGTTGAACAATGGATAAAAGGAAACGAAAATAAATTTACAATTAAAAATGAAAATGAGATAAATGAGCTTCCAAAAGACAATGCCGTCTTGCTTCTTAGTTTTAAAAATAAATTTTCTTCGTTAATTAATAATTCTATAAAAATTTATAACTCCGGTATTGAAGCAACTACGGTAAACTTTGAAAAAAATATTTTGCAAAAAACTAATAATAGTTTTTTTATTTCTATTAAAAACCCAAATAATCCCAGTGCTGTTATTCTTCTTTTAGATATAGGCAAAGAAGAAGTAGTTACTGGCTTGGTTACTAAACTTCCTCATTACGGTAAATACAGCTATTTAGCTTTTGAAGGAGAAGAACCGACAAATATTTCAAAAGGTCAGTGGCAGGTTGTTAATTCGCCTTTAGTTTCTGTACTGGATGAAACTGAAAATATTCCGGAATTAAAATTTAATAGCAATAAGGCTTTGGCATATTTGGCTCCGGTTTTTTCTGCTGATAGAATGCAGCAGCATGTAAAATATTTAGCATCTGATAAATTGAAAGGCAGAGGATTTGGTACTCCTGAATTGGATTCTGCTTCACAATATATTTCTGAAAAATTTAAAGAATACGGATTATTGCCGGGGGGTGATTACGGTAGTTTTTATCAATCTTGGCAAGAAAATGTTAAAGGAAAAAATGGTAAAATAAATTTTAAAAATATAATTGGAGTAATTCCCGGAACAAATAATAAACTAAAAGATCAGGCAGTAGTTATATCTGCACATTATGATCATTTGGGCTTAGGCTGGCCTGATGTGCATAAAGGTAATGAAAATAAAATTCATAACGGTGCAGATGATAATGCAAGCGGTGTTTCGGTTTTGCTTGAACTTGCAAAAATATTATCCGGTTCTATTGAGCCTGCAAGAACAGTAATTTTTGTTGCATTCACCGGTGAAGAAGCCGGACTTCTTGGTTCAAAATATTTTGTAAACAATTACAAGCTATTTCCTCCTATAAATATTTTTGCAAATTTAAATTTAGATACAGTAGGCAGATTATTCGGAAACAAACTGTTAATTCTTAATGGTGATACGGCAAGAGAATGGAAATTTATATTTATGGGCATTGAATATGTGACAGGTGTTGGAATTGATATGGTGACACAGCCTCTTGATGCAAGCGACCAGGTTTCTTTTATTAATGTCGGTATTCCCTCTGTTCAATTTTTCAGCGGACCAAATACCGATTACCATAGGCCTACAGACACTTTCGATAAAATTGATCCGGACGGAATGGTTAAAGTTGCAACTGTTGTAAAAGAAGCTTTGGAATATTTAACTGAAAGAGAAAATCCGATGCCATTTACGGGAGTAAGAAAGGATGGCATAGTAGACACTACAAAAACTGTTAAAGAAAAAACCGAAAGAAGAGTAAATACCGGTACAATTCCGGATTTTGCTTTTTCCGGAAAAGGAGTAAAAGTTGGAGGAGTTTCACCGGATTCACCTGCTGAAAAAGCAGGATTAAAAAAAGGTGATGTGATTATTAAATTTAATAATAAAGATGTTAATAATTTAAGTGATTATTCTAATCTACTAAAATTACATAAACCCGGTGATGTTATTGAAATTGAATTTTTAAGAGCTGGCAAAATTATAAACACAAAATTGACACTTGGTGAAAGATAGAAAGTTGTTATATTAATGTTTCCTATAACAACTATAAGGAAGTTTAATGCTATTAAATAAAAAATCAAAACCACTAATAAATACTACTCTTTTGGGAATGGGTTTGTTGGCAACATCTACAAGTATGTTTACCGGCTGTAGTACAAATGAAAATCTGAAAGTAGAAACAAAACCCAATGTGTTATTTATTATTGTAGATGACTTGCGTCCGGAACTTGGAGTTTACGGAAACAATCAGATAAAAACTCCAAATATTGATAAGCTTGCAAAAGATGGAATTACTTTTACCCAAGCTTATTGTCAGGTTGGTGTTTGTGCTCCATCAAGAGCAAGTGCAATGACCGGACTTAGACCGGACAGCAACCATGTTTGGCATCTCGGTGATAAATTCAGAGAAACTATACCTAATGTTATAACTATGCCACAGTTTTTTAATAAATATGGCTACTACACAGTTTCAACAGGAAAAATTTTTCATAATCATATGCCTGACTCTGTTTCTTGGGATGAACCTGATCTTCGTCCGCCTAAATACAACACAAAGGATATGCTGGACAGAGACGCTGAAACATTTTATCACGATGATGAAACAATAGCAAAACAAAAAATTGCCAGAGAAAAAATTATTAAAAAAAGACCACACGCGTACGGCGGAGGTTGGAATGTTGGGCCCGCACTTGAAGTAACTGATAACCCTGACACTGCATTTTACGATGCTGCTCAAACTGATCTTGCAATTAATACCATTAAAAGAATTAAAGAATATGATAAACCATTTTACTATGGTTTAGGTTACTACCGTCCGCATCTTCCTTTTGTTGTATCTAAAAAATATTGGGATATGTACAAAGATGTTGATATTTCACTTTCACCAAATCCATATCTACCTAAAGATGCACCTGTTTATGCAATAAATGAAATGTATGAGTTACGAAGTTACTGGGGCTTCAAACATATACGGCATCCTTCTGTATATCAAGTACCGGATGATACTGCACGAATGTTAAAAAGGGGATATTACGCAAGTGTTACTTATATAGATGCACAAATCGGCAGGCTCATGGATTCATTTAAAGCTATGGGACTTTATGAAAATACAATAATAGTTCTGTGGGGTGATCACGGCTGGAAGCTTGGTGAACACAATAGCTGGGGAAAAATGACGAACTACGATATTGATACACATGTTCCTCTAATTATTAAAGCACCTGGATTTAAGAAAGGAATTAAAATTGATAGGCTTACAGAAATAGTTGATCTTTATCCTACACTGCTTGATCTTGCAGAAATAAATGTTGCCTCATATCTTCAGGGAACAAGCCTGGTACCATTGATGAAAAATCCTTCTCTTCCCTGGAAGCCGGCGGTTTTCAGTCAATTTCATAGAAGACCTAATCATAATCCCACCAATAAAAGATATATGGGCTATTCAATGACAACCGATCTTTACCATTATGTTGAATGGCACTATTGGGATGATTATACAAAATTACCCGGTGAAATAACCGATGTTGAGCTTTATAACCGTATAAATGATCCACAGGAAAATGTAAACATTGGCAATCTGTCTGTGAATAAAAAATTAGTAAATGAATTATCAAAAGAATTACACAATGGCTGGAGAACTGCAATACCAAAAAGTATATCTGAAAACTAAATATGAGTTATCCTGCTCCATTTCATGTAATGGCAAAGCCTATCGGTCCTATTTGCAACATCGATTGTAAATACTGCTTTTATCTTGAAAAAGAAAATCTCTACCCTGAAAATCAACTAGAAAAAAATAATTGGGTAATGCCAGATGATGTTCTTGAAGAATATATCAAACAAAAAATTGAGTCAACGGATTTAGAAGAAGAAAGTTTTACCTGGCAGGGCGGCGAGCCGACATTACTGGATGTTGAATATTTTAAGAAAGCAGTAAATCTGCAAAGAAAATATGCTAACGGAAAAAAAATAAATAATTCATTTCAAACAAATGGGATTTTACTTGATAATGAATGGTGCAAGTTTTTTAAAGATAATTCTTTTCTGATTGGACTTTCTATTGACGGACCTCGTGAACTGCACGACAGATACCGAGTTGACAAAGGCGGCAGACCAACTTTTGACAGAGTTATGCACGGACTTAGTTTACTTAAAAAACACAACATTGATTTTAACACACTAACGGTTGTACAGAAAGACAACTCGTATTATCCGATTGAAGTGTATAATTTTTTAAAAGAAATTGGAAGCGGTTATATGCAATTCATTCCAATTGTAGAAAGAGTCACAAGAGTAAATGATAATTCAATTGTAAGCCAATCGTCTGTTGAATCCGAGCAGTTTGGAAATTTTCTAATTGAAATTTTTAAACAATGGGTTTTAAAAGATGTAGGTAAATATTTTGTGCAGATATTTGATGTTTCCTTGGAAGCCTGGTTGGGATTACAAGCAAGTTTGTGTTTATTTAATGAAACCTGCGGTAAAGCTATGGCAATAGAACACAACGGAGATCTGTATTCGTGTGACCATTTTGTTTTTCTTGAAAACAAACTCGGTAACATAATGGAAAACCCACTTATTAAAATGCTGGAATCTGAACAGCAAAATAAATTTGGAAATGATAAAAAAAATACACTGCCTGTATACTGTAAAAACTGTGAAGTAAAATTTGTCTGCAACGGAGAGTGCCCTAAGAACCGTTTTATAAATACACCTGACGGAGAATTTGGACTTAATTACTTGTGCGCAGGTTATAAAAAATTTTTTAATTATATTGACCCGTGTATGAACTTTATGGCCGGTGAATTAAAAGCAAACAGACCACCGGCTAATGTTATGAGATGGATAAAAGAAAATGAAAGAAAAATGCAGCCTGTTAAAATTAGAAGAAATGATCCTTGTTTTTGCGGTAGTGGAAAAAAATATAAAAACTGTTGCAGGGGTTAGAATTTAATTATAATAGAAATATTGTTTATCATCTAACTCTCACTAAGTTCTGAATTTCTTTTTTTACCTGCCTTCTTGCGTTAAAATTATTTTTTTGCTTTTATTTTAATTATATATTGGACCTTAATGACAGACTTGGTATTTATACAAAGGAAGTCATTGTAAGATATATAAATCAGGTAAGCTTATGAAAAACTATGCATTTATTGATGGCCAAAATTTATACTTGGGAACTAAAGAAATGGGTTGGAAAGTAAGTTATAGGAAGCTTCGCAATTATTTAGCAGATAAACTTAATGTTGGAAAAGCATATTATTTTATAGGTCTTGACCCAACAAATAATGATGTTTACAAATCTCTTCAATCAGCAGGATTTATTTTAATGTTTAAGCTTACTTATAAAGACTGTGACGGAAAAAGAAAAGGTAATGTTGGCTGATATTGTTTTACAAGCTATGATTGATTATGATAATTATGAGAAAGCTGTTTTGGTTTCAGGCGACAGTGATTTTTATAGCCTAGTAAAATATTTACGAAAAAACGATAAACTCAAATTAGTTTTAGCACCAAACTTAGAAAGTTCTTCTTTTCTTTTAAGAAAGGAAGCAAAGGAAAAATTTTATTGCATTGAGGAATTAAAAAAGAAATTAGCTCTTTAATTTCTTTAAATGAAAAAATCCCCAGTAGCACTGACACTAAAGGGGGTCTTTTCGGTAATGATTCTACAC
>Ga0210009_1003453_pt1 | contig 10178 bp, 8 predicted proteins | sample CryGeyCG2114_065_FD_185457 | JGI IMG/M metagenome (GOLD analysis project Ga0210009, IMG submission 185457) | Groundwater microbial communities from aquifer - Crystal Geyser CG12_big_fil_rev_8/21/14_0.65 (SPAdes) (version 2) | ecosystem: Environmental > Aquatic > Deep subsurface > Groundwater ... | reverse complement strand
TCCAATCTTTGTCCGCTGAAAAAAACCGTCAGAGTCTAAACCTGGCAGGGTCAATCCCGTTGGATTCACATTGGAGGATTGTAAAGACAAAACCGGTCCAAGCTGAGATTAAAACCTCAAAATTGGAACTCAGTTGGTTCAAGGATTTCCTGCCGGAAGGCTTCACCGCTGAGGGAATTGTCACAGCCGACATTTCGGTGACCGGCACGGTGGAGCGGCCGATTTTCAAGGGTAATGTGGGACTGGCTAAGGCAGAATTCACCCTGCCGGAGATGCCAACCTTGCAGTTGAATCAATGTGATTTTAAGATCGATCACACCCAGATTGAACTGACGCGTATGGATGGCATGGTCGGTGACTATCCCCTGCATGTCCGCGGAAACCTCGATTACACCACGCCACACCTTTTTGATGCCCATATGTTCGCCAATCTGGAGCGAGCCGGGCAGGTGGATTTGGTGAGCAATGTTCGTGAAAATGCCCTTAAAGGGAGTGTGACCGTTACCGGTGTGGATCTGGCAATTCTGACACCATTTCTGGCAGAAAATCAAGCCCTGACCGGCATTCTGTCATCTCAACTGAAGATCAGTGGCAGTCTGTCCAGTCCGGAAATCAACGGCGAGATCAAATTGGTCAATGGACAATTCAAGCTCGGTGAAACCACACCGGCTATCATCAATATTAATATTGTCGCTGATTTTACTGATCCCACCGTAACCATCAAGACACTAACCGGCGGGATAGGTGAAACGCCCTTTGCAATAAAGGGAGAGATTCATCAAACCAACTGGCAATGGTACCAGGTTGATCTGGGGCTAAAACTGGCGAATTATGACGCCCTTCAGGTGGTGGGTGGTCTCACGGCGGATAGTCTGGCATTGTCCGTTAAAGCCAGCGAGATGAATCTGGCAATGGTCCAGCCGTTTCTGCCAGGAACCAAAGATTTGACCGGAAAAGCCTCTGCAAATTTGAAGTTTACAGGAACAGTTTCCCAACCCAATATCCGGGGTGATCTGGTCGCCAGAGGTATCAATCTTAGCTCGGAATATTTTAACGGACCTCTCTCCAACGGGCTGCTCAAACTCCATTTTGCCGGAAACCACTGGCAGGTTGACAGTCTGAGTGTCAATCAGGGTGAAAAAGGTCGGGTGATGTTGGCGGCTTCACTTGACATCTCAAATTCTGAGCTTTATCAAATCGACGGTTCACTCCGCGTTCGTCAAATTGCAATCAAAAAATCCCACCTCATCGAGGGAACTATCGAATCAGCCGATATTCAATATCGTACCGGTGATGGATACCAAAATCTTACCGGTGATGTCAACCTGGGGCGTTTCAAATATATTGAACGCTTCTCCCCAAACGATATTTTGGCTTTCGCCCAACCCACACACACGGTGCAAGCTAAGCCGTCACTGGTTATGCAGCAGACCCGTTTTGATATTCGGGTGCACGAAAGTGAACAAACCTGGATAGATAACAATCTGGCCTATCTGCGCTTCAAGCCGGACATTTCCCTGATCGGAAGCCTGGCCCAGCCCAATATCACCGGTCGTGTCATGATCAAGGAAGGCTACATTCTGTATCTGGATCGCCACTTTGATGTGAACACCGGTATCCTGGATTTCAGCGACCCCCATCGCCTGAATCCGATAATCAATCTACAAACGGTCGCCCATCTCAAACCATTTCAGACCCGATCCAACACAGCCTATGATATTTTTCTGAATATCAGTGGTGATCTGGAAACACCGATTGTGACGCTAACCTCCAGCCCGGCGTTGGATAGAACCGATATTCTGGCGCTACTCACCATCGGCGCGACCCGCACAGAATTAATGGGCAACAATAGTGATATTAAGAACAGCACCATTGCCCGTGCCATTCAGGACCGACTGGCTGACTATTCCAGCCAACAAATTTCCGGATACGCATCGCGTCGGTTGGGCACATTCCTGGGTTTGGAAGAGATGAGTATTGAGGGCAACCTTTTTAATTTCGGCTCAGAGTGGGGACCCCAACTGGTGACATCCAAACGAATATCAAAAAATATGAAGATCACCTACAGCACGACCGTGGGACATGCTACGGATCAAAGCATCAAGCTTGATTACAGCATTACTGATCGGATCGTATTGGAAAGTCAGACCAACCAGCAGGGTCATGCGGGTGTGGATCTGAAATACAGGATTAAATTCAAATGAGTTTAAGGCGTTCTCTATTGATTTTTATTGTTATCCTGACTGGATGTCAAAGTCTTCAGGCGTTAGAGCGAGTCTGGTGGAAAAAGGGTGAACCCAAGATCAAGGTCAAATCCGTGGTCTTTACCGGGAATAGGGAGATGCCGGACTTTTCTCTGTATCAGATTATGGTTTTACGACCATCCCGATTTCTGCGACCCACGATTTTCCATCCCGATCTGGTTCAGGGCGATCTGAATTCGATCATCCGTTACTATAATCAGCAGGGCTACCTGTATGCCGAGATTGTTGATCACGATGAGACGGTGGACTCTGTAAATTCTGCAGCCCATATTTCAATATCCTTCAAAGAAGGTCCCCGCACTTTTCTGGAATCCATCAATATGCTGGGAAATGCTGTTTTTACAGATTCCTTACTGTCGTCCCTGGTCGAACTAAAGCCAGGTGATCCGTTATTAAGCAGACAAATTGAAACTGCCACCCTCATATTGCTGCGTCACTACGCTGATGCAGGTTATCTGGATGCCACGATTGTCCCCACCACGCGTGTCAACGCCAAAACCAATCTGGCAATTCTCGATTTTGATCTTAATGAAAGACAACAGTTTAGCGTTGGTAAGATCACCATCATCGGACTGGAAAAGACCCGTGAAAATGTTATCCGACGTGAACTCCTGTTTCATACAGGTGAAGTTGCCAACTACTCAAAACTGCTGAAATCACAGCGTAAAATTTATCTCACCGGTTTGGCGGAGAGTGTTTTTGTGAACCCTCAACCGGCAGCAGACGGTGACTCCACCTTAAAAGACATTTTAGTGGAGATTAAAGAGGTCGAAGCCGGAGAATTCAATGTGTCGCTGGGCTACGGTTCCCTCGATCACCTGCGGACCAGCATGGGGTTTCATCAGGATAATCTGAAGGGCACCGCTCGTAAAATTGGTATAAAGGGGCGACTGAGTAGCATCCAACAGGGCATCGAAGCTTCTTTTAGCGAGCCTTGGACGTTTCATCAGCCCTGGCGGTCTGACATCATTCTCACCCGGGAAAATCTCGTTGAACCGACCTATAATCTTTCCCGTCTGGGACTCCGTGCTGCGATCGGCCGAAATTTTACAGACTTTATTTCACTCACATTCAGCTACAGGGATGAACGCAATCGCCTGAGTAATATTCAGATCGACACCTCGTTGACGACAAACATCGCTGATATTCGCAGTTTGAAAATGATTTGGGTCAGGGATTCCCGGGACAACCTGTTCGATCCTCATGAAGGAACGCTTTTTGAGTGGAACAATGAAATTGCCGGTGGCTATTTACAGGGTGCCAACTCCTTTTTCCGTTCAGACATCAAATACAGGTGGTTTTTACCCATTTTGAAAAAATCGGTTCTGGGCGGCGCGATTGAGATAGCCTGGCTGAACGCCTTCAACGGCATGAACACAATCTCGTTGAACGAACGTCTGTATGCCGGCGGACCCAATTCCATAAGGGGATTTGGCTACCAGATGGTCAGTCCATTGGATGAGCTTGGAAACCCAATTGGCGGCGGGTTGAGATTCGTATGGAATATCGCTGAATGGCGTTTCCCGGTGTACAAATTTTTGGATGGCGGGGTTTTTCTGGACGCGGGTAATGTCTGGCAATCACCCGAAAGTTTCAAGATTAGCGATGTTCAATTTGCACCCGGTGTGGGGATTAGAATTAATTCACCTTTAGGCTTAGCACGCCTTGATGTTGGCTGGGATCCCAGTGCAACAGTCCCGGGAAAGGCGTTTCAGATTTGGTTTTCCATGGGGTATAGTTTTTAATGGAATCATTCTGGTGATTGGAAATCTGGTTGCAGTCATACAAATGACTCCCGGGCAAGTTTCGGGGCTTGCGGGGCGATATTTCCGATAAAAATCTCCTCCGGGGACGTAAAATGCTGATTAAGAGGTGTGGAAAAAACGGTTGGGAGTAAATTATTCGGGGTTTAGCTTCCATCCGTAATTAGCGCGAATAGTTTGGGAGTCAAATAACAAGTCGTTATTGCCTTTTTAATGAATTCAGCACAGGACCACCATTGACTTGAGTTTTAGAATACACCTTCCGTTATGATTGGAAAACAGATTATGACACCAGGTCGAAATTTCACCCGTTATGTTTTGGTCATTCTGTCTGTTCAATTTGCAATATCATGTGTGTCAACAAATCTGCCTATGGGACATTTTACAGCGACACCTCCCGTTGATGTGGAACCCGGCCAGTCATCGCTGATTGTTTCGATAATCGGGGAGTCGAATCAAGTTACTCAGTATGGACAGTTGTCGTCCATTAACCGTTTTCCGCTCGGTCCTTTTTTTGATTTTGGATTCCAGTTTAATTTCGATGCACACTACCTGGGTTATTATGGGGCGGATATTCGGTTTAAGCCCCACATTGGGAATTTGCATCTGTATCTCAGTACCGGAATAGGATCGACAAGAGAACTATCCATTCGAGTCAAAAATGGATACATTTTTGATACTGAACATACTCGTAGGAAATGCCTGAATAATTCAATTTTCTTGAGATACGATTCGATGTTCCTTGGAATTGAATTGAACCGTATCAGTTTTCTTAAAACCCCACTTTTACCCTATAAAAACAGCAATGTAGGTCTAATCTCAATTGGCAAAATTTTTGGGGTCAAAACTAAAATTATCCCGTCTATTTATGTTTCAATAACAGATGAACAGGGGCGAATGTCCCAGGGTGTCGGGTTGAAAATATCTGCTAAATATCAGGAGAGATTCAAGAAATAGGTTACGCGACCGGGGGGTCTCATTTTTATTTTGGATTCGGTGCAATAATAATTTCACCCCTGAGGGGTTGCTTGGGACTACCATTATTTAGATAGGATGTGGTAGAACAATGTCAGCTCCTCCAAATCCTCAAAATGACAAATCCCGGAGGGATGACATTAATGAAGAAAAAGTAACTTTTAAAGAAGAGCGCCGATTAAGTGAAACTCCGGATTTAAATTCAACCTTGACAAGTCCAGGATGATATCGTACGATATCGCGTACGACAAGGAGGTAGCACGTATGACAAGCATTACAGCAACTGAAGCGAGAAAAAGACTTTATTCCCTGGTTGATGAGGTTTCTGATTCTCATGAGCCAATTCAAATTGCGGGGAAACGCAACAGTGCCGTTCTCATTTCCGAAGAAGATTGGCGTTCGATTCAGGAGACACTCTATTTGTCTGGGATCCCCGGAGTGAGAGAATCGATTGTTGATGGTCTGGCAACACCAGTTGATGAATGTGCGACAGAGTTAGATTGGTGATGTGGAAAATCGTTTACACGAAACAAGCTCAAAAAGAGGCTAAAATAATTTCATCGGCTGGTCTGAAGCGGTCGGTAGAAAAACTTCTCACCATCATTAGACGAAATCCTTTCCAAAGTCCGCCACCCTTCGAAAAATTAGTCGGGGATTTGACTGGGGCAAACTCCCGTCGAATCAATATTCAGCATCGGCTGGTGTATCAAGTTTTGGAAAAAGAGAGGATCGTGAAGGTGCTTCGCATGTGGACGCACTATCAATAATCAAATTTGCCCCATCACCCAATCCGGTAAATCTCCATGATCCCCTTCAGAATGCCGTCAAAATCAATTTTGAGATCAATCAATCTGCCGGTGTGAATATCAAACACCCAGCCGTGGACTGCGAGGCCGCGTGACAAGTGCGCCTTCTGAACGACTGCCGTTTTGATGACATTCACGCATTGCTCCTGAACATTCAACTCCACCAGTCTTTTATAACGGAATTCTTCAGTATCGATAGCGTTTAACTGGTTTTTATGGAGCCGGTAAACATCGCGGATATTGCGCAACCAAGGATTGAGTAGCCCCAAATCAGCGTGCTGCAATGCGGCTTTCACGCCTCCGCAACCATAGTGACCACAGACGACGATGTGATCCACCTGGAGATGATTCACCGCAAAGTTGATAACTGACATGACATTCAGGTCATTGTTGGGAACCAGATTGGCGATGTTGCGATGGATAAAAACTTCACCCGGCTGAGCGCCCATGAGCTCTTCGGCAGTGACACGACTATCTGAGCAACCAATGTACAGAATATCAGGGTTTTGTCCCTGGGACAATTTCTGGAAATAATCGGGATCGAGATTGAGCTTAGCAGCGATCCAAGCTTCGTTGTTTTTGAAGATTTGTTTGATTTTCATGGTTGGCAATATACCACTTGAAGGGATTCAGGGAATCTTTTTTCGAAGTACTCGATGGCTGGATCAATGATGTCCCTTCCACTATACCGACCGTTTCAAAAAAGTGCGTGAAGAAATTTGTCAATGGTTTCCGTTCCGCAGGAGAATAACAGGCTGTTTGAGCCACCGCCAGGGGGCGAGTTTCTGTTATTCAGGAAACCGAAGAGGAATTTCCGCAACTTTTTTGACGAGGTCTTGATTTTTTGCTTCTTTTTTTGTGCCTCCGGCTACTGACGGATCAAGAAAAAAGAACTGAATAACATGGACACTTGTGAATTCCCAGGTAAAAGGCCTTCATCCTTTTGAGGGATCAAAAGGACCAAAAATCCTTTAGTGCCAAGGAATCAACCCGTGACTGGTAATCAGGCTTGCCCGCTGTGCAATTTAAACTCACTCCGTCAAGTGCCGGAACTCGGACAAAAATTCCACTAAATCGCTCTCCTCGCCTGAGAGTCGGTTGGGCTATTTCAAGAAACGGATTCCAAGTGAAAAATCAAAGCGGGTTAGGTAATGATATTCTGATTTGCTTAAGATAACCGTTTGAGAGGATAAGTCGGCGGCAATTTTAACCTCCTTCAGTGTTCCGAATACCTCTGAGAACTGTACTTCTATCGCATAATCAGATGACATGGCAAAATCATACCCTGTAATTAAGTGAAAACCGGAAGTAATTCCCGTCACCGTAAAGGGATTGATTAAAATAGCATCATCTCGATATCTGAATTGGCCGAAACCAAATTGGTAGTATGAACTACTGGATCGTTTGAGATCCAACGTTCGTATAGATAGACCCAAACCTGCATAATCGGTGGTAATGTCATCACTTACCGTCCCTGTCTGAACGGATCCATTCGGCCAACGCACATGAACATTGTCCATACTATTCCTGGTCCAAAACCGATTAAATACAATTCCAACCCCAAAGTATTCTGACCAAAACCAGGACAGATCAGTTTCAACATGTTGACCTAGTGTTAATTTTTCATCATGGACATATAAAACATGTTGTAATGATCCAGGAGGTTTAGTTGGATCGTAGCTTATACCGGCCTTGACAGCTAATCGCCAATGAGGATTTAGATCAGGCAAAATTACCGATCGAGCTGGCCCCACAGGAGTGACATAGTAATTATTTCGATAGAATCTCACTTGATCCCTGCGGAGTATGGTCTTTCGGACTTTGCCTCGATGCACATAATTGAAACTAACAAAATCACGCCCCATCTTGGTAATTTTACATGCGATAGTATCATCGTAACTGGTAATGATCATGTCCTGTGCAGATAAAGCACCAGACAACCACATTCCCAACATGAATATCCTAATCAAATACTTCATTGGCGGCGGTGAATTATTAATTCTTAATTCCATAAAGTCCTGAAAAAGTTCGGTTAATACACTGATTGGTTAAAAATCAAAGTTGATGGTTTTGAACTCATTGGACCCAATTTCAGTATCACGTAATTCAATAGTCGGACGAGCAACCCACACCCCCATGCTACTCCCGCATCGAATATAGTATTCCTTCCCAAATTCAATCTTCAAAGGAAGCTGAGCCTTAGATTCTGTTGAAGCCCAAAGGTAATTGTAACCATCATCAGTGAGTTTGATTGTCGTTTTCCAATCGTTTCCTACTCGACATAGAAATGAATCCCCAAGGAATAGATCATAGCAGAAATTCGTATTCCATATGTTGTTCACCCGATAGATATGTAACAGTGCTGATTTACCATTAGTCATGGATGGACGAGTAGGTGTCGTTTCCTGAATGATGCCTGGGACAGTTTGAATGGATTTAAAGTTCGTATTTGGCGGTGTAAATACGGGATGTACCGGGATTTTCACGATAGACTGAGGGCGTTGCCGAATTACTCTTTTTATATTGAGCATGGTTGCTTCGATTCTTACACATCCGCTTTCACTATCCGGCTCCAGATATTGAATAAGCTTCAAGGCATTGCCCCCCACCTTGCGAGTCTCTGCTTTGGCTAAATAAAGAACGTCCTCCTTATCGCAGCCAACCGAATAGCCGCGATCCCAAATTTTCAAAGTACCCAGATTTTGTGAAAATGATGGAATCGTGTCAGAAATGTCGAGTACTTTTATATCGACCCAGTCTTCAAGTGGTGCATAAGGTGCGTCGGTGCTTACGATGACCTTGGGTCCACATGCGACAAGCACTATTAAGGTTATTATCACTGCGGCTAATCGCTGGAATAGAAACAATGAACCAGCGTGGCGATCAATATTTGACAGAACTTCTATACGAAAATATTTCATGTCTTGAGTACTCAGTCGTATACTCTCTGATTGGATTGACAGATCAATCATGAGTGAAAAATCGGGAATAAATTAGACGAATCGTAATTTGAGTCAATTAAAATATTGTATTTCTAACCGCCTTTCTTGTTGCCCGGACGCATTCCAAAATTAGCTTTGGCGCGAATAATTTTTAATGAACAGACTGTAATGATACAACTCGACCATATCACCAAAGAATTTCCGGATAAAGTCCTTTTCGCGGATATATCGGTACTCATCACCGCCGCTATGCGCATCGGGCTTGTGGGTGCGAATGGAGCCGGAAAAACGACCCTTCTGCGAATGATCATCGGCGCTGAAGCGCCTGATTCCGGTAAAATCAGCAAGGGACGGCATATCCAGATTGGCTATTTGCCCCAGGACATTATTCCCGGAACCGATAAAAGTATTCTCACCGAAGTGATGCAGGCTATTCCTGAAGCCGGCAAGATAGAACAACGCATCGAAATCGTCTCCGAAGTGCTCAGCAATGATCCCCATGATAACTCGGCATTAAAAGAATTAGGTCAACTACAGGAGGAATTCGAGCGGCTGGACGGCTGGACACTGGAGAGCCGGGCGAAGGAGATTCTGGGTGGCCTGGGATTCTCCGTTGAACAATTTCACCGCGCCCTGGAAACATTCAGCGGCGGGTGGCGCATGCGCGTTGCCCTGGCAAAACTCCTGCTCCAGGCACCTGACATTTTGCTATTGGATGAACCCACCAATCACCTTGACCTGGACGCGACGATATGGCTGGAAGCATTTTTAAATGACTGGACCGGTGGGTTGGTCATCATCAGCCATGACCGTGCATTTTTGGATCGTTCAGTGACGCACATTTTGGAACTGGAGCGCGGTGAAGGCCGGTTGTTCACAGGGAATTACACCGGTTATATGCAGGAAAAAGCATTACGGCTGGAACAGCAAAAAGCGGCTTTCGAAGGTCAGCAAAAAAAAATCACGGAAACAAAGGTATTTATTGACCGGTTTCGCTATAAGAGTACCAAAGCCAAGCAGGTTCAGAGCCGGATTAAGCAATTGGATAAAATTGATCGCATTGCTGCGCCCGAGAGCAACCGTTCGGTTATGCGATTGCGCCTACCTCAACCGGAGCGCAGTCCCCGCCTGCTGGTGCAATTAAAACATGCGCGTAAATCCTACGGTGATGTCAAAGTCTATGAAGATTTATCTGCTGTGGTGGAACGCGGACACAAAATTGGTTTGGTCGGGCGAAATGGCGCTGGGAAGTCCACACTTCTGAAGCTTCTGGCGGGGGTGGAATCGGTGAGCGGCGGGACATTGACCTATGGCATGGATGTGACGCCAGCCTATTACAGTCAGCACCAGTTGGAAGTTCTGGATGAGCGGAAAACTGTTTTTGAAACGATCCAGTCTGAAGTTCCTGAGTGGGAAATTGGCCATATC
>Ga0210009_1003452_pt1 | contig 10178 bp, 6 predicted proteins | sample CryGeyCG2114_065_FD_185457 | JGI IMG/M metagenome (GOLD analysis project Ga0210009, IMG submission 185457) | Groundwater microbial communities from aquifer - Crystal Geyser CG12_big_fil_rev_8/21/14_0.65 (SPAdes) (version 2) | ecosystem: Environmental > Aquatic > Deep subsurface > Groundwater ... | reverse complement strand
ATAGGCTTTTTAAATCATTTAGCCAGGTAGATTCTTCTACAACAAGAACTCATGGTGGAACTGGTTTAGGGCTTGCAATAAGTCAAAGACTTGCTCATATGATGGGAGGGGAAGTTTGGGTTGAAAGTGAATTAGGCAAAGGAACAACTTTCTTCTTTACAATTAAAGCTAAAGCTGAACAGTCTAAACAAAAAATTTATATTAAAACTCAACCGCCTGAGCTATTAAATAAAAGAGTTTTAATTGTTGATGATAACCAGACCAATAGAAGAATATTATATGTTCAGGCTGAATCTTGGGGAATGAAACCGATAGTTTTATCAAGTCCTAAAGAAGTCATAAAATTAATAGAGAAAAAAGAAAAATTTGATCTTGCAATATTAGATTATCAAATGCCTGAAATTGATGGTATTGAATTAGCATCAATAATTAGAAAAGATGATGAGTTAAATACATTACCAATAATAATTTTATCATCAATAAACCAAAAAGAAGAATTACAAAGAAGAAATTCAGTATTAGATATTCTCTTTTTAACAAAACCAATTAAACAGGCTCAATTACAACAAATTATTTTAAAAGCTTTACGAGGTGAAAAAAGGGAAAGAAAATATAAAAAATTTGAAAAAGAATTAGATAATACACTGGCACAAAATTATCCCTTAAGAATTTTAATAGCGGAAGATAACCTTGTTAATCAAAAAGTTGCTATTAGAACATTTGAAAAAATGGGATATCGAGTTGATGTGGTTGCTAATGGACAAGAAGCTGTGCAAGGTGTAAGAAATATAAAATACGATATTGTTTTTATGGATGTACTGATGCCTGAGATGGATGGATATGAAGCAACAAAATTAATCTTAGATGAACAAAATGAAAATACCAGACCAAGAATAATTGCAATGACTGCAAATGCAATGCAAGGTGACAAAGAAACTTGTTTAAAAGCCGGTATGGATGATTATATTAGTAAACCAATTCATATTGATGAGCTTCAAAAATTAATTATTAGCTGGGGTGAAAAAATAAAGAGCCAAAAATTAGATTTAGTTGAGAAGTTAAAATCTAAAGTAACAAGCACAAAAATAATTGATGAAGAAAAAATATCATTCCTTAATGATATCCAAACTCCAGAGGATCTAAAATTCTATAAAGAACTAATAAATATTTACATAGAAGATTTACCTAAAACTATTCAATTAATAAAGCATGCCCAGATAAATAATGACGCAAGAATGCTTCAATTTAATGCTCATAAACTGAAAGGGGGTAGTGTTACTCTAGGGATTCAAGCAGTTGCAGATATTTGCCATGAATTAGAAAGAAAAGCAAATGAAAATGAATTTGATGAATTTACTGAAATGTTAGTTTCTGATTTGGCAAAAAAAATTGAAACTGTTATTAAAGAATTAGATAAAATAAAAGAAAAATATACCGGCTAATAAATTACTTTAATAAGTAATAGTCTAATTTGAATGAATAAACCTTCTAAAAAAACCGCACCAAATAATAGAACAATAAATATATCAGAAAAAGAAAGGAAAGTTTTATCAAATAAATTAATACAAATCAAAGATAAGATTTCAGTAAAAGAAATTAGAAATCGTATTATAAATCAAGACCTTTGTGAGGCAATAGATTTATTACCTGATAAATTTATTAGCCTACTATTTATTGACCCTCCATATAATCTTAACAAAAAATTTAATTCTAATTTTTTTAAAGAAATAGATATAAAAGAATATGAAATTTGGTTTGATTCATGGTTTAGTAAACTTATTCCAAAATTAAAAGAAATTGCTTCTGTATATATTTGCGGAGATTGGAAATCATCCCCGGCTTTATTTAATGTAGCTGAAAAATATTTAGTTGTTAGAAACAGAATTACTTGGGAAAGAGAGAAGGGAAGAGGAGCAAAATCAAACTGGAAAAATTGTTCTGAAGATATTTGGTATTGTACAAAAAGTAATAAGTTTACATTTAATGTTGAAGATGTTAAAATAAAGCGAAAAGTATTAGCTCCATATAAAGATAAAAAAGGGCTTCCAAAAGATTGGGAATCAATGGGTGCAAATGCATTCCGAATTACTTATCCTTCAAATTTATGGACAGATATTACTATCCCTTTTTGGTCAATGCCGGAAAACACAGATCATCCGACACAAAAACCAGAAAAATTGTTGGCTAAAATAATTTTGGCTAGTTCAAATAAAGGTGATTTTATCTTTGATCCATTCTTAGGTTCCGGTACTACAGCAGTTGTTGCAAAAAAATTAGAAAGGAATTATTCAGGGATTGAAATAGACAAAGAATTTTGTTGTATAGCTCAAAAAAGATTAGAGTTAGCTGAAAATGATAATTCCATTCAAGGATATTACAACAATGTTTTTTGGGAAAGAAATAGTTTAAGCGAAATGAATAAAAAAGGAAAGAATACTAAATAGAGACTTCTGAAAAATTCAGATGTCATTCACGCTCGCCTTTTAAAGTATGAATTACAGCGGACAGGTGAAAATCCGTAAACTTCGTCTCCTAGACGAACTGGAATGGCAAATAACAAATAATTATTTTTTCAAAGGTCTCTATTAATAATTTCTTGAATTAGATTTTAATTTTGATGATCTTTCAAACCCAAATTAAAATTTGCCGGGTATCAGTTAACAGAAGATTGCCCAACCCCGTCAGGTCCGAGAGGAAGCAGCGGTAAGCATGATATTTGTGTAGCTGATTTCCCGGTTTTTTATTAATTAATTACAAGCTGATGTTAAGCAAGCTGAAAAGATGACATCTTTTTATTAACCCAGATTTTCCATTGGAAAATCTGCCCTTTTGGGCCGACAATTTGTAAGTAAATAAAGATCATATACTTAGTTATATAAAAATCTCGGAATTCGTTATTTGAGTAATATGTTTTTCTTACAAATTGTCGGGGTTAAGAAAATAAAGTCTCTGCTTCGTTAAAGAGTTATCATTTTATTTGAATTCAATTCAGGAAGCAAAGATGTCATCTTTTCACTGCTCATTTTTTGCGTAAGATGAGTTACAAATTAAACGATACACCCAAAACATAGGTTTTTTTATTAAAAACCAGGTCATCTCTTCTAATTCCTAAATATAAATTAACCGGTGATTCTTTTTCAATATTTGTAATCTTGGTTGAAACAGTTTTTAAATGAGAATTATTTCTAAACATTATAGAAGATGAAGTTGAATCTACTACCTCATTTTTAGGTTCTTTTTTTTCAATAAAGAATTTATAAATTAAAACAAGACCGGTAGTTATTCCCATTAATACCCAAATAGTTGAAGTTTTATCTCTATCATTTAAAATAGTAGTAGCAGTACCACTTCCGCCTCCTGGGCGACTATCATTTACTTTAAAAAGATCTTGAGCATTTACATCAGTTGGAGCAAATACAAATACATAAAATAAAATAATAATAAAAAATGGGATAGTTTTACTTTTGAAATTATGGTGAAACATGATCACCTCGTAAATTTAATTATATAATGTGTTTATTTGCTAATTTTTAGAGAGAAAGTCAATATAAAATCAACAACCTAATATAAATCATTTTAGTTCCTTTTGATTATACTTTTATTTTTGCTTAATGATATTAAATGAGTTAATAATCTCATTGTATAGCGATTCGTATTTATTATAAGTGTACTTTGAACCGTTGATGATAAGCAAATAACTAACTTCTTTCCCAATATATTCGTATAACTGATAAAAACTTTTCCCATAAATCATTTTTTCTGTTGATTTTATTTTTATTCTATTATTTGTTTCATTTATAAAAGGAAAATTTGTGTATTCATTTACATTTTCAATATCATCAATTTTTATTATAGATATTGTTGTACCGATAACATTATTTATAAATCTAGTGCCTTCTTTCCCTTTTAATAAATGAGACCGGATCATAAAATTATCAAATCTATTCCAAGTGTTACTTAAACTTATTGTAAAACCTGCAGGCAGTTTTGCTCCAGGGGTATCATGCTTTATAATTTGATCTTCAGTAATACCAACAGTAGCGAGGGCAGATTGTCTGTCTGTTATAATGGGTAAAGTAATTTTAACCCTAGCTTTTTCAATTAAATCAGAAATATAATTAGAGAATAAATTTTTAGAAGAGGTATATCTTTTTGTTAAAGAAGAATAAGTAAAGCTATCGTTTTTATTTTGAATAGAAGTTCTAACTGTACTATTTAATTTTGTTTTTATTTCATCATTTGTAATTTCGGTAATATCCTGAGTGTAAATTCGTCCTTTATCAATCAATTTAGAAAATGTTCGAAAGACCAAATTAACAAAAGTACTATCAACTTTATATAAAGAAATTCTTGTAAGGTTAAAGATATCTTTGCTTAAAAAATCTTCAGTTAACTTAATATAATGTGTTCCATTAAGGAAAAGCTTTTCCTTGTAAATTTGCCCATTTAATGATTTGTCAATTAATTCTAATTCCATATTTGGATTATAAATAGCAAATCTGTTATAAATTGGATTCTCAAAAGTCATTAAAACAGTAAAAATTACTCTTGCATCTTTAACTAAAGAACTATCTATTGATAACTCAGTATAATTTGGTTCCATAGGCAATGCATAATTAATTAGATTTGAAAGGGAATCATTAGCAGTTTTATTGCCTTCAAGTGCTCTTAATATTGTATTCTCTAAAATTTTTTTAGTAAGCGGCAGTTTCTTACTCCCAGGTTTTTTGGAACAACCTGTAAATAAAATACATAAGATAAAAAATGTAGTTAGTAAATTTTTAGCCATAAACCTTATATTAAATTTAATAAAATATAATAATTAATTTTGATTTATTTTTAATTGATTTTATATTGTCTCAATAATTTTAATAATGCTATTACTAATTATTTATTTGCAAATCATTTATTCTATAATATAACTTGAAAAAAATAACTTCTACACTTTTTCTGATTTTATTAAGTTTTACAATTCTTAAAGCTCAGAATATTTCAACCCCATCATTTGGATTACAGAGTATAAAATTTTCAGTTAAGTTAAATAACATTCCGAATTCTATTAATCACCTAAATGTAATACTTAATAACTCAGTTAAAAAACAAGAATATTATCTTACTGTTAATAATAATAAAATAGATACAACTATTTCTACAAATCTTACTGGAAATTTAACAGTATCAACTAAAGAATTAGGCAAAATTAAATCTGAAATTAGAATTATTCCGGGCTGGCTTAGTCTTGTACCCCCGTTATTGGCAATATTGCTTGCACTTATTTTCAGACAAGTAATTATTGCTTTATTAATCGGGATATTTTCCGGCGCAATTTTTATAAATGATTATAATCCTTTAATCGGATTACTCAAAGTTATTGATACTTATATTATTAATGTACTCACTGGTGTTTCTCATATCCAGATAATTGTTTTTACTTTGTTGTTTGGAGGAGTGGTTGGCCTGATCTCAAAATCCGGGGGAACTAAAGGAATATCTGACTTAATTACTAAATTTGCCAAAACAAGAAAATCGGGATTACTTTCAACTTGGTTAATGGGTATAGCAATCTTCTTTGATGACTATGCTAATACCCTAATCGTTGGTAATTTAATGAGACCAATTACTGACAAATTAAGAATTTCAAGAGAAAAGTTATCTTTTATAGTTGATGCTACTGCAGCACCTGTTGCAAGTATATTTATTATTAGTTCGTGGATTGGTTTTGAAGTTGGATTAATTCACGATGGACTAAATGTTATTGCATCAAATGAAAATGCTTATGATGTATTTATTCAAACAATTCCATATAGATTTTATCCAATTTTAATGTTAGTGTTTGTTTTTATGATAGCCTACTTTAAAAGAGATTTTGGACCAATGTATAAGGCAGAAAAAAGAGCAGTTGAAGAAGGTAAGGTTTTCTTTATTGAAAATATTAAAGGAACTGACTTAACAGAATCTACTGAAATGTTTGGTAATGAAGATAAAGCCAAATGGTATAATGGTGTTATACCAATTTTAGTTTTAGTATTCGGTACTATAATTGGTTTATATGTAACCGGAACAAATAATTTATCTGTTAAAGGAATTACTGAATATGGACTAAGAGATATTATCGGTAATTCTGATTCTTATACTGCGCTGCTTTGGGCAAGTTTTTCTGCTTGTGTAATTGCCGGTATAATGATTATATCTCAAAAAATAATGAACTTAAAAGAAACATTAGATGCTTGGTTTTTAGGGCTTCGTTCAATGTTTTTAGCACTAATAATATTAACACTTGCCTGGTCAATAGGTTCTATTACAAATGAAATGAAAACTGCTGATTATATTGTTAGTTTACTGGGAGATTCACTTAATCCAAGGTATCTACCCGTATTAGTTTTTATTGTATGTGCTGCAACTAGTTTTTCTACAGGTACAAGTTGGGGTACAATGGCAATTATGATGCCTATTGTTATTCCTTTAACCGCTTCTGTTTCACATCTTTATAATTTTAATCCAATCGATTCTGAAATAATTTTACACGGTGTTATAAGTTCTGTTTTAGCAGGCTCTGTTTTTGGTGATCATTGCTCACCAATATCCGATACAACAATTTTAAGTTCAATGGCTTCGGGGTGCGATCATATTGATCATGTAAGAACTCAACTTCCTTATGCAGTTTTAGTGGCGTTTTTCTGTATGCTAATTGGAGATATACCAACAGCTTTCGGATTTTCACCCTACTTGTCTATTTTAATAATTATTGCCCTTCTAATAGTTATACTATTTATATTCGGTAAAAAGTTGGATTATAATTTTGATAAGTAAAAATGGAAATAATTTTTGTCACGAAATGGTTTGTAACAACTAAACAAAAACAAATAATTTTATTTTTTCTCATTAAAATATCTTATAATAATATTTGCTTTACTCTTGCCTACAATTTCTGCAATTGAACTAAAGTCTGATTTTTTAATTTTAGATAAACTGCCCAAAGATTTTAATAATTGTTCAGCTGTTGCTTCTCCAATTCCTTCAATACTTGTCAATTCCGAATTGATAATTCTTTTACTTCTTCTGCTTCTGTGAAAAGTGATGGCAAATCGGTGAGCTTCATTTCTAATTTGCTGTAATAGTTTTAAGCCTGAAGATGTTTTTGGTATTGACATAGGGTCCGATTTTCCGGGGATAAAAACTTCTTCCAATCTTTTTGCAAGACCAATTATATTATAATTTTTAAAACCCAATTCGTTTAGAATACTGTCAGCACTTGATAGTTGTCCTTTCCCTCCGTCAACCATTATCAATTCGGGAAGAATTTCACCGCTTTTTTTTACTTTAGAATATCTTCTCGTCATTACTTCCTGCATACTCAAAAAATCATCCGGGCCCACAACGCTCTTAATAATGAATTTTCTGTATTGACTTTTCTTGGGTTTTCCGTCTTCAAAAACAACCATACTTGCAACAGAATCAGAACCCTGAATATTTGAAATATCAAAACACTCTATCTTTCTGGGAAGTTTATTCAGCATAAGGTCCCTTTTTAATGCTGAAAGCGGGTAGGGAAGATTTCCCTGTTTTTTCATTTTTTGCAATTGAATTTCCTTTAATTGTAAGATTGCATTCTGTTTAGCCATTTTTACTAAAGAAAGAGATTCACTTGATCTTTTAGGAACTACAAATTTAAATTTTCTTTCGCATTTATTATTCAGCCAAGTTGAAAGTAGTTCAATATCATCGGGTTCAACTTCTAATAAAATTTCTGGCGGCACTTCTACAAACTCTCCGTAAAAAAACTTTATTGCTGAAGAATATACTTCCTTTAATTCAACTTCATTTTTAATGCTTAAGTTAATTTCTTTTTTAGAAATCAGCTTACCGTTTCTAATAATAAATATAGAACACGAAGCAGTAGCACCTTCATAAGTAACACCAATTACATCTCTATCTGCAAAATCATTTGAAACTATTTTTTGCCTTTCTAATATTTTATTTAAGTTTTTAATTTTATCCCTAATTTCAGCGGCTATTTCAAATTCTAAATTAGTAACTGCTTTTTCCATTTTTAAATTTAGGTCTTCTACCAAATTTTCAGTTCTTCCTTTTAGTACTTTTACAACTTCATCAACCATATCATTGTATTGTGTAGCCGTTTCCAATCCTTCACAAGGTCCATTGCATTTTTTTATGTGATAGTCTAAACAGACTTTAAATTTTTTATTCTCTATTGCTTCATCAGTAATATCAAGTTTACAGCTTCTTATTTTAAAAGTAGAGTTTATCATTCTTAGTGATGATTTCATATATTTTACACTTGTGTAAGGACCAAAATATTTTGAACCGTCTCTTTCTATTCTTCTTGTAGAATATATTCTTGGGAATAATTCATTAGTAATTTTTATAAACGGAAATGATTTATCGTCTTTAAGATTTATATTATATCTTGGCTTATATTGTTTAATTAGATTATTCTCTAAAACCAGAGCTTCAATTTCATTGTCGGTTAAAATTAATTCCAGATCATTTGCTTTATTAACCATTGCAAGAGTTTTACCAGAGTTAACATTTGTATGAAAGTAAGATTTAACCCTATTCTTTAAGTTTTTAGCTTTACCGATATAAATTACTTTTCCTTTTTCATCTATAAACTGGTAAACACCTGAATTATTGGGGAGATTTTTTAGCTTTGTTTTTATTATCTCGTTCATATAATGAAAGTTATAAATATTATTAATAAACTGCGATTGGAATTAATTAATTTTAAGGAGAGCAGAAAAAAAAGAAATATCAATTTAGAACTTGATTCTTAGCAATTATTACAAGTCCGCTGTCAGTTACAGTAAATTTTTTTTATCTTCATCTAAGTTAAATCCAATTTCATAATTTTCCGGTATAATCGAAAGATTTCCCCAATGCTTGCGTCGGGGCAAAGAGATGAATAAATTGGAATTATGAGTGAACATGTCATAAAAAGTCATAACAAAACTGTATTACTGTACCATTTAGTATTTCCGTCAAAATATCGAAGAAAAATATTTAGCGAAGAAGTAGAAGCAACATTAAAAGAAATCTGTATAGGAATTAGTGAGAGATATGAAATAAGATTTATAGAAATCGGTACGGATAAAGATCATGTTCATTTTTTAGTACAAGGAGTACCAATCCAATCAGTAACAAAAATAGTAATGGAAATAAAAAGTATCACAGCCAGAGAATTATACAAACGTCACTCAGAAATCAAGAAACAATTGTGGGGCGGAAATATATGGACAAGCGGCTACTATGCAAATACGGTAGGACAATATGGTAATGAAAAAGTGATTAGAGAATATGTTCAGAAACAAGGCAATGATTATAAACAAATTTATAGATCGCAATTAGATCTATTTGCAGTTTGATACCCCGACGCTTGCGTCGGGGAGATTCATTTTTTTGTGTTTATGTAAAACCAGTATGGAAAAAATGTGAGGATGTATGAATAAATTTATAAGAAAAAGATTGTATGAAATATATTGGTACTTCATACAGTGATATGGGAAAAACAATAAAATATTTTAGCACCGTTTTCACAGTAACCTCAAATATTTACAATGGAACGGTAAATAAATAATTTTATAAAATCAAATTAATTTTTATTTATTGATTGCTTACTATCAAATAAAAAAGCCCCAATAAATCGGGGCTTAAAAAAATTGTTTATAGTTGTGACTTCATTTCATAAGAATTTTTAAAAGAAGTGCGTATCTAAAAATTATTATGTCAACACCATATTTTTATTAATCACAACAATTCCTGATTCAGTAACCATATATTTTTTCCTATCACCTTCAAGATCAAATCCTATTTCGTATCCTTCTGGTACGGTAACATTCTTATCGATAATTGCTCTGCGTATTCTTGCGTGCCTTCCAATTCTGCAATTATTAAAAATAATTGAATCGGTTATGTATGAGTAGGAGTTTACTCTAACATTTGGTCCGAGTAAAGATCTTTCGACCAAACCTCCGGATACAATTGTGCCGTCACATACTAAAGAGTTAAGAGTTCTACCAACTCGTTCTCCTTCGTGGGATACTGTTTTTGCGGGAGGATATTGATATTGATATGTTCTTAAAGGCCATTCAGAATCATATAAATTAAATTCAGGATTGATACTTATCAAATCCATATTTGCGGCAAAATAACTATCGATG
>Ga0210009_1003444_pt1 | contig 10201 bp, 9 predicted proteins | sample CryGeyCG2114_065_FD_185457 | JGI IMG/M metagenome (GOLD analysis project Ga0210009, IMG submission 185457) | Groundwater microbial communities from aquifer - Crystal Geyser CG12_big_fil_rev_8/21/14_0.65 (SPAdes) (version 2) | ecosystem: Environmental > Aquatic > Deep subsurface > Groundwater ... | reverse complement strand
GGGGATCGCGCGCCATCTGCAACATGCGGTAATCGGTGTCGCCGTCCAGATGCAGCACTTTCAGTTCGCGCCTGATCAGCGCTATGGCGGGCAGAAAATTCTGGCGTTGCAAGCCATTGGGGTACAGCCCATCCGGGGCATAGTTTGACGTGGTCAGCACCACCACGCCGCGCGCGAACAACGCTTCCAGCAAGCGACCCAGTATCATCGCATCGGCGATATCGTCCACATGGAACTCATCCAGGCATAACAAGCGGGTGGAGTGTTCGATCTCATCGGCCACCGCCAGCAGGGAATCGGGCGTGTGTGCCAGCCGCTTCATTTCGTGATGCACTTCGAGCATGAAGTTGTGGAAATGGATACGGCGCTTGCGCTTGTAACCCAGGCATTCGTAGAAACCATCCATCAAAAAAGTCTTGCCGCGCCCCACTTCACCCCAGATGTACAGGCCCTTGGGGGCTGCGGGACTGAGCAGGCTGCGCCCAAGGAACTGGTTGCGTTTGGCCTTGAACTCGACTAGTTGCTGCCACAACGCCTCCAGCTCATCGATGGCGTGCAGTTGCCGCTCATCGCACACGAAGCCGGAGCTGTCGCAAGCGGCCTGATACCAGGCCTTCGGACTGATTGCGGATTCGTTCACGCTGCCGCAGCCTTGACAAATTCCAGCGAATTGCCATCCGGGTCGCGACATAAACCCGGCATCCCCTCGTAGAAGGCCCGCGCCTTGACCAGGTTGCCCGTCAGAAATGCAGCGTGACGAATGCCTGTGACCATTACGCCTTGACCGGTACGATCTTGCTCGCCGCCAGCTTGGCGCGCACTCGCGCTTCATCGGTGTCTTTTCCATTCGCCAGCGCCACACCCATGCGGCGGCGTTTGAACGATTCGGGTTTGCCGAACAAGCGCAGGTCGGATTCCGGCACGCGCAAAGCCTCATCCGCCCCGCTAAAGGCGATGCCCTTTTCATCCAGTTGGCCGTAGATCACCGCCGAAGCACCCGGTGCGCGCAAACCGGAATCGACCGGCAAGCCAAGAATGGCGCGTGCGTGCAATTCAAATTCGTTCAGGCGTTGCGTGCACAGCGTCACCATGCCGGTGTCATGCGGGCGCGGACTGACTTCACTGAACCACACTTCATCACCCTTGACGAACAGTTCGACACCGAAGATACCCAGCCCGCCCAGATCATCGGTGACTTTCCTGGCGATGTCGCGCGCGCGTTGCAGCGCCAGCGGCGACATCGCCATCGGCTGCCAGCTTTCGACGTAATCGCCATGTACCTGCACGTGACCGATGGGGGCGCAGAAGTGCGTTTCGGTTTCACCGTTCGCACCGATTGCGCGCACGGTGAGCTGGGTGATCTCATAATCGAAATCGATGAAACTTTCAATGATAACCCGTCCCTGATTCACGCGCGAACCGCTGGCAGCATAATCCCATGCCGCCTGCACATCGTCCGCACTGTCCAGCTTTGACTGCCCCTTGCCCGAAGACGACATCACCGGCTTGACGATGCAGGGGAAGCCGATGGCAGCGGTAGCCGACCGCATCTCATCCAGACTGTCGGCAAAGCGGTAAGGCGAGGTCGGCAGCCCCAGGGTTTCTGCGGCGAGACGGCGAATGCCTTCGCGGTTCATGGTAAGTTGTGCTGCACGCGCGGTCGGGATCACACGTGCCAATCCTTCGCGTTCGATCTCGACCAACATGCCAGTGGCGATGGCTTCGATCTCCGGCACGATAACATCCGGTTTTTCCTGTTCGATCAGAGCCCGCAGCGCAGCACCGTCCGCCATGTTGATGACATGCGCCCGATGCGCCACCTGATGCCCCGGCGCATTCGCGTAACGATCCACCGCGATGACTTCTACGCCCAAACGTTGCAATGCGATGATGACTTCCTTGCCGAGCTCGCCGCTGCCGAGCAGCATGACTTTGGTAGCGGAGGGAGAAAGCGGAGTCCCCAAACGGGAAAAACTGCGAGCGGCCATGGTTCATATCTCCAAATCAAAAAATCAAAATTGATCTGCGCATTCTATGCGAATCGGCGTTTTGATGGCGCATCTGCAAATGGTTAAGGTGTATTGCCGCAAGCGATTGCGATTAGGTTGCACACTCGCAAAAACAAGATGCGCCACAATCTGTAGTAAAGTATCTGTGGTCTCAAGCAGGGGGCGCTTTGCGCCGGCAGATGAACAAAGTCTGGAGTAGATGAATGTACTTGGGTTTATTGATTATTTTTATTGAAGTGGCACTCGTCACTGCGCTGAATTATGTAACGATTGACACCTATGTCTCTCTGGATGTCCTCTATTGCATCCCCATCATTCAGGCCGCACGGATCCAGGCCATACACGCGCAACGCCAGTCCGGTCTGCTCCTGCCGTTGATTATCGGCTTCCTTGTCGGCGCAATCTGGAGTCTGGCCGAAGCACAGGTCATGCCATCGGATTTCCCTTTGACTGCACTGGCGCTCAATGTATTCAGCCGTGGCATAACCTTCACGCTACTGGGCAAAATCGTCGCACGCTTATGGATGGAACGGAAATATGGGCACAAGGATTATCTGACCGATCTATCCAACCCGCAGGAGCTGCTTGATCATTTTGTGCAGGCGCAGCTGCGCAGCGAACGTTCGCGCAAACCCTACTCCCTGCTGTACGTCAACATCAAGCACTTTGGACAACTCAATGACGAATTGGGGCGGCACGCCGGTGATAACGCGTTACAGAAGGTTACCAAAATCTTGCGTTCTGTCTCACGCACCATCGACACGGTGGCACGCGTCAGCTGGCATCAGTTTGTATTGCTGCTGCCGGAAACCGATGCGGAGATAGCGGAGGTCATCAAGAAACGCCTCACGCAAGCCACAACCAAAGAATTTCTGCGTTGCGGCTTGCACCTTTCCGTGTCAATCGAACAGATTACCCACATCGGCAACAACCGCAGAAGCGAAGAATTGCTGAATGAGATGACAGCAACGATGGGCCGGTTGGGAGAGGAAGAATTGTCGGTCCCACCCGTTCATACTTGAGCGTGCCGTTCGGCCGGTTCCACATCGCGGCATAAGCGTCCGGACAGCAAACTCGCGCCAACGATCAGCAACGCTCCAAGGCCATCCTGCACTCCCAACGACTCATTGGTCAGCAGACTGGAGGAAGTCGCGGCGAACACCAACTCGGACAGGAGCAGAACGATGGCGCGATTGGCGGGCAAGTGCGTCACTCCGTACTGCATGGCGAAGCTGGTCGCGCACAGGACCACGCCCAGCACTGCCAGCAACCCCCACGACGGGGCAGTGATTGCGGCGACTTGCTCCGCCAGCCCGCCCTGCCACAACAAAAACGGCAAAGTCATGGCGACTGTCCCCAGCCACAAGCTGAACGATTTCACCTCTACCGAAAGATGCCCGGCGCGGCGCGAAACGACATTCGACAGCGCAAAACCCATGCCTGCCGACAGTCCCAGCCATTCGGCCATGTTGTGCGGCAACGGCAACCCGAGCCCCGGTTGCCACAGCATGATGAATGCGCCGCCCAGCGACAATGCGACGATGGCGTAGCCGTAGCGGTTGAGCCGCTCACCCAGCAACCAGAACGAGAACAGCACGGTCCACACCGGTGCAAGGTAGAACAGCAGCAGCACGCGCATCACCTCGCCCTGCAACATTCCCAGCACATAGCCCAGGTTGGCCCAGCCCGCACTCAATACCAGCAGCAACGCCCAGCCGCCGAGGGTTGAACGCTGGCGCCAGACGCGCGGCAACACAAAAGCGCCGCACAGCAGTGCCAGAAAGTAGGTGAGAAAGGTCGCCATTGCTCCGGAAATGCCGCTATCCTGCAACACGCGATAGGGATACCAGATCAACCCCCACACCAGTGCCCCGCTCAACACACCGGCGACCGGCAATACATTTCGTTTTGTTGGCAATTGACCGACCTTTATAATGCGCGCTCTTTCGCGCCGCGAGTTTGCAGATGAATCCAGACCTGAAAAAACTACAGCCCTACCCGTTTCAGAAACTCGCCAAATTATTCGGTGAAGTCAGCACCAATGCCGCGCTCAAGCCGATCAGTCTGCATATCGGCGAACCCAAACATGCCACGCCCGCCCTCATCCGGGAGGCGTTGAGCGCGGGGCTGGACGGGCTGGCGCATTATCCCACAACGATCGGCAGCGAAGCCTTGCGCACTGCCATCGCCGACTGGCTGTCCCGTCGCTATGGTATTCCGGCACCGGATGCCAAAACCCAAGTGTTGCCGGTGAACGGCAGCCGCGAGGCCTTGTTCGCTTTCGCCCAGGCGGTGCTCGATCGCAGCCAGCCTGATCCGGTGGTGGTCTGCCCCAACCCTTTCTACCAGATTTACGAAGGTGCCGCATTGCTTGCCGGCGCCGTCCCACGTTTCCTCAACGCGCTGCCTGAAGACGGCTACGCCTTGAACTTCGCGCAACTGCCGGAAGAAACCTGGCGGCGCACGCAGCTCATCTACGTTTGCTCACCGGGCAACCCGAATGGACGGGTGATACCGCTCTCCGAATGGAACACATTATTCGAGTTGAGCGACCGTTACGGCTTTGTCATCGCGTCGGACGAGTGCTATTCGGAAATTTACTTTGACCAGGAGCGGCCGCTGGGTGCCTTGCAGGCTGCACAGCAACTTGGTCGCCGCGATTACAAGAATCTGGTGGTGTTCTCCAGCCTGTCCAAACGCTCCAACGTGCCGGGCATGCGCTCCGGCTTCGTCGCCGGCGATACCGCAGTGCTGGAACAATTCGCGCTGTACCGAACCTATCACGGCTGCGCGATGAATCCCGCCATCCAGACCGCGACCATCGCCGCCTGGAACGATGAGGCGCATGTTGTCGAAAACCGCCGTTTGTATGCGCAGAAATTCAAGCAAGTCATCAAACTGCTCGCGCCGGTATTACCCGTAGCAAAACCCGATGCCGGCTTCTATCTTTGGGTACGCACCCCCATCGCAGATACTGCCTTCGCGCAACAGCTGTACCGCGACTATAATGTGTCCGTGCTGCCGGGCAGCTTCCTTGCCCGGGAAGCACACGGGATCAACCCCGGTGCGAATTTCATCCGGCTGGCGCTGGTCGCCAGTCTGGATGAAACACTGGAAGCCGCACAACGCATTGTCGAATTTGTGAGGAAAATTTGAACAAATCCAGCCACGGATGAACACTGATGTACACGGATCAAATCAGTGTTTCATCCGTGTTTATCTGTGGCAATAATGCAATTAACTACAATTCAAGGAACCGCCATGCCCCATTTGCAAGCCATCATCGAAGAAGCCTTTGAACGCCGCGCCAAGATCACGCCGCGCAATGTCGATGCACAACTGAAGGAAAGCATCAACACCGTGATCGAATACCTGGATCAGGGCAAGCTGCGCGTGGCCGAGAAGATCGATGGTGCGTGGGTGACTCACCAGTGGCTGAAGAAGGCCGTGCTGCTCTCCTTCCGGATCGAGGACAACGCCTTCATCAAGGGCGGCTTCACCAATTACTTCGACAAGGTGCCATCCAAGTTTGCCGACTACAACTCCAAGGAATTCCGCGAAGGCGGCTTCCGCGTGGTGCCGCCGGCCGCCGCGCGGCGTGGTGCGTATATCGCGAAAAACGTGGTGCTGATGCCTTCTTACTGCAACATCGGCGCTTATGTGGATGAAGGCACCATGGTGGATACCTGGGCTACCGTCGGTTCCTGCGCGCAAATCGGCAAGAATGTGCACTTGAGTGGCGGCGTCGGCATCGGCGGCGTGCTGGAGCCGGTGCAGGCCAACCCCACCATCATCGAAGACAACTGCTTCATCGGCGCGCGCTCAGAGATCGTCGAAGGCGTAATCGTGGAAGAAGGCGCGGTCATTTCGATGGGGGTGTTCATCGGCCAATCCACCAAGATTTACGACCGTGAAACGGGCGAAGCGCATTACGGCCGCGTGCCCGCCGGTTCCGTCGTGGTCAGCGGCAGCCTGCCTTCCGCCGACGGAAAATACAGCCTGTACTGCGCCGTGATCGTGAAAAAGGTGGATGCAAAAACACGGGGCAAGGTCGGCATCAACGAGTTGCTCAGAGGCATCTGATTAATCGTTTATGTGCTCCTGAAAATCAAAATGGCTAAGCCAGACAAGGCGCGCGACATAAATCGCCGCGCCGCATATGGAAAATATGCAAGGGGAACACTGAATAAGTCGGCGAGCGGGATGAAGCGCAAGGCGCACGGCGCGCAGAAACCGAGACATATCATGAAGATAGGCGAGGTTTCGAGCACCGCGCAACGCAGGGATTCGCCCGCGCAGATAATTAATTCAGTGTTTCCCAAGCAAGATTTGGGGAGCGCAACGCTGTATGGCGACGCAATTTTGGTTTTAAGGAGTACATGATGATCGTCACGCCATTATTGCAACTCGCTGCCGACAAACTGGCCTCCGACCTGTTTTTTTCGGTCGATGCGCCGATCAATATCAAGATCAACGGCGTGGTGATGCCGGTCAACCAGCAGAAATTGACGGCGGACCAGATCAAGCAGATCGCCTACGAGATGATGAAGCCGGCGCAGATTGCCGATTTCGAGATGCACATGGAGATGAACTTCTCCTACCGCATACCGGAGATCGGCAACTTTCGCGTCAATGTATTTCGCCAGCGCGGCAGCACCGCCATCGTCATCCGCTACGTCCGTGGCCAGGTCCTCGATATCGAATCACTTAATCTGCCAGCAGTTCTGAAGGGCTTGATCAAAGAAAAGCGCGGCTTGGTGTTGATGGTTGGCGCAACCGGTTCCGGCAAGTCAACCACGCTGGCATCCATGATCCAGCACCGCAACAGCACAAGCAGCGGTCATATCCTGACCATTGAAGACCCGATCGAATATTTGATTAATCACGACAAATGCATCGTGAATCAGCGCGAGATCGGTACCGACACCGAAGACTACGGCGCAGCGCTGATCAGCGCCATGCGCGAGGCGCCAGATGTGTTGATGATCGGTGAAATCCGCGACCGCGACACGCTGAAGCATGCGCTGATCTTCGCCCAGACCGGACACCTGTGTCTGTCTACCCTGCACGCCAACAACAGTTATCACGCGCTTAATCGCATCGTGAATTTCTTCCCTTACGATGCGCGCCAAAGTGTCCTGTCCGACCTGTCCATGTGTCTGCGCGCGGTCATTTCACAGCGTCTGGTGCGTAATGTGAATGGCGGGCAGGTGCCCGCAGTGGAAGTGCTGCTCAATTCAGCAATGATCGCCGACCTGATCAAGAATGACCAGATCGAAAAAATCCGCGAGGCGATCGAACAGAGCGTCTCGCAGGGTTCGCAGACGTTCGAGCAAGCGCTGTACAAACTCTTCAAGTCGGGCGAGATTAGCAAGGAAGAAGCCTTGCTCAACGCGGACTCTGCCAGCAATCTGTCGTCACTCATCGATTATTCGCAAACCACCAAGGTCAAAGCGTTCGAACCAAGCGAAAAACCGCGCGCAGCGCCCAGCACGCCCACAGCGAATTTTGACGGCATCAAATTAAATATCGACCTGCCGGGGCCACCAGGTAAATGATGAAACTGTACGGCATCCCCAATTGCGGTACGGTGAAAAAAGCCCGCGCCGCACTGAAAGAGCGCGGGATCGCCCATGAATTCATCGACTTCAAGAAACAGCCGATCACTGAAGCACAGCTGTCGGGCTGGCTGCGGCAGGTCGGCTGGCAACGGCTGCTGAAGAAGACCGGCCCGACTTGGGTACAATTACCGGGTGAGGTGAAGGCTTCGATCCAGGATGACAACTCGGCGCTTGCGCTGATGCTGGAGAAACGGAATGTCATCAAACGCCCGGTACTGGAACACAAAGGAAAAGTGCTGGCGACCGGATTCAACGAAACTGATTACAAGAACCTCAAAACCTGACTCACCCGCAGAATTCGCAGATTCACACAGATTAAAACCAACAGCAAAAGCGAATTGATCTAAGTCTTGCGTTAATCTGCGGAATCTGCGGACAAAAATACTTATGAGCGACACTCTTGCTTTAGCCAAACAACTCATCGCCCGCCATTCGCTGACGCCGATGGACGACGGCTGTCTCGACATCATCGGCGCCCGCCTCGCCCCGCTCGATTTCAATCTGGAAAAGATGCGACACAGCGAAGTCGATAATGTGTGGGCGCGGCGCGGCGACGCTGCACCACTGGTCTGTTTCGCCGGGCACACCGATGTGGTACCGACCGGACCGATCAATCGTTGGGACAGCGACCCGTTCACGCCCATCGTGCGCGACGGCATGCTCTACGGTCGCGGCGCAGCCGACATGAAAGGCTCCATCTCCGCCTTCATCACCGCCACCGAGAGGTTTGTCGCGGAGTATCCAAAACACAAGGGTTCCATCGCCCTACTCCTCACCTCTGACGAAGAAGGGGTCGCGGTGGACGGCACGGTACGCGTGGTGGAAGCATTGCAGCAACGCGGTGAACGGCTCGATTACTGCATCGTGGGCGAACCCACCTGCGTCAACAGGCTCGGCGATACCATCAAGAACGGGCGGCGCGGTTCGCTCTCCGGCACACTGACCGTGAAGGGCGTGCAGGGCCACATCGCTTATCCGCATCTGGTGAAGAATCCGATCCACCTCGCCGCCCCTGCCATCGCTGAACTGGCCGCAATCGTGTGGGATGCAGGCAACGAATACTTCCCGCCGACTTCCTGGCAGATCTCCAACATCAAGGGCGGCACCGGGGCGACCAATGTCGTTCCGGGCACGGTGGAGATCCTGTTCAACTTCCGCCATTCCACGGCCAGCACCACTGAATCGTTGAAGTCCAGAGTGCATGCCATCCTCGACAAACACGGACTTGACTACGACCTGCAGTGGGAGATGTCGGGCAAGCCCTATCTCACGCCGCGCGGCGATCTGGTCGATGCGGTCGCGGCGGCGATCAAACAGGTGACCGGGCTGGATACGGAACTCTCCACCAGCGGCGGTACCTCGGACGGACGTTTCATCGCCGACATCTGCCCGCAAGTGATCGAACTGGGGCCGCTCAACGCGACCATCCACAAGCTCAATGAATGCGTGGCCGTCGCCGATCTGGCTGCCCTGTCAGAGATTTATTACCTGACGCTGCGCAAGCTGCTAGCCGGGTGATGTCAATGACATTCATATTGGTCGTTGCATCGATTCTGGCTTTGCTGATCTATTGGGGATGGCGCAGCAGCAGGCACCATCAGGGTAGTGGTGACAGTGGAACCACGAGTAGCGGTTCAGGCGATACATCCGCCAGCTTCACTTTATCGGACTGTCATAACGACAGTGCTTGTGATGGCGGAAGCGACGGCGGTGGGGGAGGAGACTAGATGGACATCAATCATTTTTCCGAGGCGAGTGCCTCGCTGCAGACGGTGCGCGATTGCTTCCGCTTCGCCATCAGCCGTTTCAATGACGCAAAATTGTTCTTCAGCCACGGTAGCGAGAACGCCTATGACGAAGCCGCCTATCTCATCCTGCACACGCTGCATCTGCCGCTCGACCAGTTGGAACCCTTCCTCGATGCGCGGCTGACCCAATCCGAGTTGTATGAGGTGCTGAACATCATCGAGAAAAGGGTCGAGCAGCGCGTCCCCGCCGCTTACCTGACCCACCAGGCCTTCCTCGGTGATTTCAGTTTCTACGTTGATGAGCGCGTCATCGTGCCGCGTTCGTTCATCGCGGAACTGCTGCGCGAACAACTCTTCCCCTGGCTGGAAAACCCGGAGCAGACAAGCACTGTGCTGGACCTGTGCACCGGCAGCGGCTGTCTCGCCATCCTCGCCGCCCATGCCTTTCCCCGCGCCCGGGTCGACGCCGCCGACCTTTCGCCCGATGCGCTGGACGTCGCCCGCCGCAACGTGAGCGACTACGGGTTGGAAGAGCGCATCGACCTGATCGAATCCGACCTGTTCGCCGGCCTCGAAGGCAAGCGCTACGATCTCATCATCAGCAACCCGCCCTATGTGGACGCGCCCTCGGTCGCCGCACTGCCCCCCGAATATCAACACGAACCGTCGCTGGCGCTGGGCAGCGGCAGCGACGGTCTGGATGCCACGCGCATCATCCTCGCCCATGCCGCCGAACATCTGAATCCGGACGGCCTGCTGGTGGTCGAGATCGGGCACAACCGCGACGCGCTCGAAGAAGCTTTCCCCGACCTGCCGTTCACCT
>Ga0210009_1003441_pt1 | contig 10206 bp, 7 predicted proteins | sample CryGeyCG2114_065_FD_185457 | JGI IMG/M metagenome (GOLD analysis project Ga0210009, IMG submission 185457) | Groundwater microbial communities from aquifer - Crystal Geyser CG12_big_fil_rev_8/21/14_0.65 (SPAdes) (version 2) | ecosystem: Environmental > Aquatic > Deep subsurface > Groundwater ... | reverse complement strand
GAATTTTATTTTAGTCGGTCCTAACGGACGCACTCAATAGTAGACTGGTCACAAGGCCTTTTGAAAACTGATGTTTAAAACCAAGTCCCCTCCGGGGACTCAGAAAGCAGCAACAGTAAAATAATTATTGACGCAATTATTCATAGTAGGATGACACCAAAAGACCTTAAGTCAGTGCCATTCGGGACACGAGACTTAATTCCAAATAAGTATGATGTCCCCGGAATTAGAATTGAAATTACAAGGTGCAGAAACGCCCTAGGAGAGTACGTTTACAGCTTATAATTAGATTATATACTTGGGAGGGGGACGACTAAGGGTTTTAAAACTTGCAACCGATAATTCAGTTAGCTATAATTCTCATTGAGATCGGTGCGCGACTTTCTGGTCGTGCTATTGGTTTAAGTAGCTGTTCTCAGTTGCTTAAACCGCCGGTCTCGTTCTCATTTGAGCCCTGCCGATGGTTTCTGGCAATCTTAAACCCAAAAAGATGGAATGACTTGCCATCAGCTTCAATTTCTTTTTTGCTTTTATATTCTAATTGTTTTGTTTTTTGCCAGAACTCATCAAGTATTTTTTCATCACCAGTTGATCTTCGCGCAATAACATGCCCTATCATATCAGCAATTTGAATTCCTACATTCTCTGAAGAAATTGCAAAAAAAGGTGCTTTGATAATGCGGTCAAAACTTTTGCCAATATTACTAAGGTGAAAGAAATTACTTACGGATTTCGAGATACGTTCATTTTGAGTAATACCTCTATCATCAAAGATTAAACTTGCCATTAAGTCAGGATAATTTTCTTCCATGTAAGTATTGATTCGTTCAAAAAGGAAGAAAAAAGGTCTTTCAAGTTGCTTCGAATCAGCACAAGACAAATCTACTTCATTATCATCGAGAACGATTGAAGCAAATGCTTTTGCTCCATGTGTACTGGCGTAATCGAAGACATCTCGCGCAAGATTTAGTTGATGACTTCTAATCCCTTTCCACTCAAGTCTCAGAAAATATTTCTTGAAAATGGTTGACCCTTTTATTTCAACATCTCCACACCGGTTTCCAAGGTGTTTGACCTTAAAGTTCCATAACTGTCGTGAATATTCATTAAAATCCGTGCTGCGAATCGCTACCGCCGACAATACACCCACTTTTTTATCAGGATTGCGATCGCTAATTTGCCAGCTTTCATCAATAAATATCAGCATGATTCAACAACCTCCTGATCGTAATTGTATAATAACGATAAAAAAATGCGAGGATTAAAACTGTCTGATAAAGAGAAACAGGCATACTACTAAAATAAACAGGATAAATCGGAGGCATTACTGCTGGTACCATGCTGGCAGCACGGCACTCACAGCAACGCCTCCAGATCCCCGCAGACCTTGAATTCAACTGTGTCAGGCTGTAAAATCACCCCTGTCGGAAATGAAAACACCTGCGCTTAACCGTTACCGTTTGCTTGTGACAGACATTGTGCGCATTGCCCAGGGTGCGCGCCAGGCACAGGTCACGGCTTACTGGGAAATCGGACGCAGAATCGTTCAAGTCGAGCAAGCCGGCAATGTGCGCGCCACGCACGGTACGGGTCTCCTCAAAAAACTCTCAAATGATTTGACAAAAGATTTGGGCAAAGGTTTTTCGGTCCACAACCTTCAGCGGATGAGAACTTTTTATCTTTCAAATCCAAAATACTCGACGTCGAGTATTTTGGATTGGTCGCATTATGTGGAATTGATGCCCGTCAGGGATCAAGCCAAGCGCAAACAGCTTGAAAACATAATCGTGCGCGAGGACCTCAGCATCAAAGCACTCAGGCGGCTTGTCAAAGCCGAAGTCCGCCGCAAAAAAGTCATTCATCCAACCGCTCCGCCCGAACTCTTGACACCCGTACGCGGCACACTTTACACTTACCGCATCTTAACACCTAAAGCAGCGCAACCGGCTGAGGCCGGTCTGTTACTGATTGACTTGGGTTTTGCTTGCTCGCGCGATGCGGATGAGTTTACCCGCAAGCGCTTTAAAGCAGGCGACGTCATTCAGTCTGTCAAAACCGCAAGCGGCTCCTATCAACTCCAAAAAAAGGATGTGACGAGCGATGCCCTCTACACCTACCAAGCCACGGTAGAGAAGGTTGTAGACGGTGACACACTGCTTGTGATTGTGGATTTGGGTTTTAACACACGCACGCGCCAGTACCTGAGACTGCGTGGCATTGACGCACCCGAAATGGATACCAAAGCAGGCAAACAAGCCGCCGATTTTGTCAAGAAGCGTATCGCCGCCGTCTCCCAAATTATTCTTACAAGTTCACGCTCGGATAAATACGGCCGCTACTTAGCCGATATTTTCTTCATTGATTCACAGGGCCGGGAAGTTTATTTAAACAACCTGCTGCTTGAAACCGCTCATGCGGTGAGGATGTAAGGACAAAATTTGTATTTGTTCCGGAAGTACTAGGTAACTCAACTAAAGTCCCGGTCACATGAGACGTAAAACTATAGTGACATGGTCAAAGACACTTGGCACCTTATTATCTGGGCAATCGGCATCCTGAAACTCGTTTTGGGGACGCTTGCGTTTACACCCGTCATCACCGCCCTTTGGATCCGCGGATTTTCAGCCGGTTTTGACATGGTTTTTTGGGCGGCCTTTTGGGCCGTCTATATATTGAACGCGGTTTACGTTTTGCGTTTACAAGATGCGGCACGCCTGATTTCCATCGGCATGGATTTTTTGTGCATTGTGCTTTATTGGAAAGCGTTTTTAGACATCGAAATTCCGCTTGATATTCTGCCGTCCCGTACCCTTGCCGGGCTCCTGTCTTTCTGCTTTATTGTGTTTCTTCTGTTCCCTAAGGTCAAAGCGCATTTCGCGCTCGCGCGTACTTAGATTCCCGTCTTCGCGAGAGTGACACAAGATTCATAGTGGAATGACACATCCTAGATCAGCGGCAATGACGCCTGAATTCTGATTAAATTAACGCCTCGCAGCATTAATTATTATTATAATCTGTGATAGCGGTCACAATCTTTTAGCAGGGAATTGGGTAATATATTTCAGAGGCATTAACCCCCAGCGAGGTTGTGGTGAGTAAAGAACACACAATGATTGATGGCAACGAAGCGGCCGCCTACGTGGCTTACCGCACCAACGAAGTGATCGCCATTTATCCCATTACACCGTCATCCCCGATGGGTGAATGGGCTGATTTGTGGGAGTCGCAAGAAACCAAGAACATTTGGGGCAGTTCGCCTACCGTTGTTGAAATGCAAAGTGAAGGCGGCGCTGCAGGCGCCATTCACGGCGCGCTCCAGGCCGGTTCACTTGCCACCACGTTTACGGCCTCCCAAGGCCTGCTTCTCATGATTCCTAATATGTATAAGATTGCGGGCGAACTCACACCTACAGTCTTTCACGTGGCAGCCCGCTCGCTTGCCGTTCAAGCGCTTTCAATTTTTGGCGATCATAGCGACGTGATGGCAGCCCGTTCTACCGGATTTGCATTTTTATGCTCTGCTTCCGTTCAGGAAGCCATGGATTTTGCCCTCATTGCCCAGTCGGCGACTCTTCAATCACGTATTCCTTTCGTCCATTTCTTTGACGGTTTCAGGACGTCGCATGAAATTTCTAAAATTGAAGTGTTGCCAGATGACACTATTCGCCAAATGATTCCGGAGGACTTGGTGCACGCCCATAAAGCGCGCGCGCTTTCACCGGACCATCCCGTCATGCGCGGCACCACGCAAAACCCGGATGTTTATTTCCAGGCCAGAGAATCGGTGAACACTTATTATGACCAATGCAGCCGGATTGTAAGCGGCGCCATGAAAGAATTTGCAAAGCTCACCGGCCGCACGTATGCGCCTTTCGAGTATGCGGGCGACAGTGCCGCAGAACGCGTGATCGTGCTCATGGGCTCAGGCTGTGAAACAGCGGAGGAAACCGTTCAGCACTTGCAAGCACAAGGCGAGAAGGTGGGTGTGGTTAAAGTCAGGCTCTTTCGGCCGTTTGATTCGGCTTTCTTTTTAAGCGTACTGCCCAAAACTGCTCGAACCATTGCGGTGCTTGACCGCACCAAAGAATCGGGCGCACCCGGTGAGCCGCTTTATTTGGATTGTCTGAGCGTGTTGGCTGAAAACCAAATGAATGGGGAGAAAAAATTTGACTGCCTTCCCAAAGTCGTGGGCGGCCGCTATGGGCTTTCTTCCAAAGAATTTACACCCGGCATGGTGAAAGGCATTTTTGATCATTTAAAAGAGGCCAACCCCAAAAAAAGTTTTACCATCGGCATCACCGATGACGTGACGCATTTAAGTCTCCCGTATGACCCGGAGTTTTCCATTGAAAGCAAAGACACTTACCGCGCGGTTTTTTACGGATTGGGTTCTGACGGCACGGTGGGCGCCAACAAAAATTCCATTAAAATTATCGGGCATGATGAAAAACGTTCTGCTCAAGGGTATTTTGTTTACGATTCCCGGAAGTCCGGCGCCACGACGGTCTCGCACCTGCGTTTCGGCCCCAAAGTGATTCGCGCCCCTTACTTGATTTCGCAGGCCCATTTTATCGGCTGCCATCAATGGACGCTTTTTGAACGCTACGACATTTTGAAGCACTTGCTCCCCAACGGTAAGTTTTTACTTAACAGTATTTACGGACCCGATGACGTGTGGCGGTACCTGCCGGGAAAAGTCCAAGCACAGCTTAAAGAAAAGAACGCCAAGTTTTACGTGATCGATGCCTACAAAGTGGCCAAAGAAAGCGGTATCGGCAGTTTAATTAATACGGTGATGCAGGTTTGTTTCTTTGCGATTTCAAAAATCATGCCGATTGATGAAGCCGTACGCGAGATCGAAGAATCCATTCGGAAAACTTACGGTAAAAAGGGCCAGGAAATCGTGGACCGTAATCTCAAAGCCGTTCACGGCGCGCTTCAGCATCTTCATGAAGTGAATACCGCCGGCCAGCCGCTCAATGGCACGCCTTTTGCGCCGCCTATCCCTAAAGAAGCGCCCCCGTTTGTGCGTGAAGTGTTGGGCACCATTGTTCAGGGCTGCGGGGACGATCTTCCGGTCGGCGTGTTTCCAATCGACGGGACTTATCCCACCGGTACGTCCAAATGGGAACAGCGCAACCTGACGCAGGAAGTCCCCGTGTGGGACCCGGACGTTTGCATTCAGTGCGGTAAATGCGCTTTCGTTTGTCCGCACGGTGTCATTCGCGTGAAAGCCTATGAAGACAAGCATCTCAAAGGGGCCCCCCAAACTTTTAAATCCCGCCCGGCTAAAGACCTTGATTGGAAAGACCTCACTTACACAATTCAAGTCGCAACCGATTACTGCACCGGCTGCGGGATTTGCGTGGACATTTGTCCCGCGAAAAATAAATCGAAAACCAGTTTGAAAGCGATCAACATGGAAGCAGAGCTTCCCATCCGGGAAACCGAGCGGGAAAACTGGGATTTCTTCAGTCAACTTCCCGAACTTGACCGCCGCCGCATTAAATCAGAGTCAATTCGCCAGGAACAAGTGCAGCAGCCGCTTTTTGAATTTTCAAGCGCATGCTTAGGCTGCGGGGAGACGCCTTACATTAAATTAGCCACACAGCTTTTCGGCGACCGGATGGTGGTCGCCAACGCCACGGGCTGCTCATCCATATACGGCGGCAATCTGCCCACCACACCCTGGACGCATAATGCGGACGGACGCGGGCCGGCATGGTCAAACTCGCTTTTTGAAGACAACGCGGAATTCGGTCTGGGAATGCGGCTTTCAATTGATCAGCAAAGGCGCTTTGCGATAGAACTTTTGCTGCGCATCAGGAACACGATAGAACCCGGTTTGGTGAATGCGCTCATTGAATCGCCGCAAAAAACAGAAGCCGACATTTACGAACAGCGCGAGCGCGTGGAACTTTTGAAGAAACAACTCAAAAAATCCAAACAAAAAGAAGCCGAGCGGCTTCTCGCGCACGCCGATATGCTGGTGAAGAAGAGTGTTTGGATTATCGGCGGTGACGGCTGGGCTTATGACATTGGTTACGGCGGACTTGATCATGTGCTCGCAAGCGGTAAAAACGTTAATATTTTAGTACTCGACACAGAAGTTTATTCCAACACGGGCGGTCAGATGTCTAAATCAACACCCAAAGCAGCCGTCGCTAAGTTTGCCGCAAACGGCAAGGCGATGGCCAAAAAAGATTTGGGACTGATTGCGATGACTTATGGGAACGTCTATGTAGCCAGTGTGGCGATGGGTGCTAAGGACGAACATACTCTCAAAGCCTTTTTAGAAGCCGAAGCCTATGACGGACCTTCTTTGATCATTGCTTACAGCCATTGCATTGCACACGGCATTAACATGACCACCGCCATGCAGAACCAAAAGGCGCTGGTACAATCCGGCAGGTGGCTCCTTTACCGTTATCATCCCGAACGCGGGAAGGCGGGGCAGGATCCGTTGATCCTGGAACGGCCGGGAAAGAAAATCTCGCTTGAACAGTACATGAATATGGAGAACCGTTTTAAAATGCTGGCCAAAAGTCATCCCGAAACGGCGCGTTATTTGTGGGAAGAAGCCAGCGAAGAACTGCAGCTCAGAATGGCTTTCTATGAATATTTGGCGACGTTCCGGAAAAATTCGGCCAAAAAACCGGAACCTCAAAATGCGGAAGTGAAATAATGGATTTAACAGCCGATTATTTAGGCATGACGCTTAAAAATCCTTTGGTGCCGAGCGCTTCTCCCTTGTCGGAAAAAATTGCCACGATCCGCCACTTAGAAGACAGCGGGGCCGGCGCCATTGTGCTTCATTCGCTTTTCGAAGAACAAATTCGGATGGAAAATTTGGAACTCAACCATCACCTTTCAAGCCACAAAGATGTTTTCAGCGAAGCACAGTCTTTTTTTCCGGAACCCACGCAGTTTCACTTGGATCCCGAAGGCTACCTCGAGTACATTCAAAACGTAAAAAAAGCGGTGTCGATTCCCGTGATCGCCAGTTTGAACGGCGCGACGCTTGGCGGCTGGACGGATACCGCGGAGTTGATGCAGCAAGCGGGAGCGGATGCGATTGAACTCAATATTTACAAGATTACGACGAACCCCGATCAGCCGGCAGCTGAAATTGAAGCCGAGTACGTGAAAATCTTGAAATCCGTTAAATCAAAAATTAAAATTCCGGTCGCGCTTAAACTGAGTCCTTATTTTACCAACATGGCGAACATGGCACAGCGATTTGACGATGCCGGTGCGAATGCGCTCGTTCTTTTTAACCGTTTTTACCAACCCGACATTGATTTGGAAACGCTTGATATGCGCTCTGACATTTTGTTTAGCGCGCCGCAAGCGCTTAGGCTGCCGCTCACCTGGGTTGGCATTTTATTCGGCAAAGTGCGCGCCGATTTGGCAGCCACTTCCGGCATTCACCGCGCTGAAGACGTTCTTAAAATGTTGATGGTGGGCGCTAATGTGACAATGCTCTGTTCTGTCCTCTTGCGCCGGGGTCCCGCCTATTTGAAAGTGATTTTAGAAGACATGAAGCAATGGATGGAAGAGCACGAATATGAATCGGTCCAGCAGATGCGCGGCAGCATGAGTCAAATGAATTGCGATAATCCTTCTGCTTACGAGCGTGCGCAGTATATTAAATCCTTGCAGAGTTTTAAACCCCAGCAGTAAACCACGTTCACTTTATCGTGATAGAATTCTGTGTCATCCCCGAATGCATTTGCACTCATGCCCATGCGTGGAGCACTTTTCAGGAAGAACTTGACGTTCTTCTCCGAAAGTGTCGGGGATCTAGGCTTTGAGATTCCCGCACTCAACTTCCAATTTAATGTCAATCGGCTGTTAAGTGCGGCACTGCTCTCAATAAGATATTTTAAGATATTTAATGAAAGCATGTGCCGCTAACAGCATGCGGGAATGATACAAAGACTTTTGAACTGTTACTTAGAAGTAGTTTCATAAGTCATCGTAAGTTCACAACCGCAAGTCATTGCGAACCGAAGGTGATCTAAACACGATGAATTCAAGTCATTGCTACAGGTATTTGAAATGTCAGTTTCAGATAAGCAATCTCAAATTCTAAAGAGAGATTGCCGCGTCGTCCGCTTGAGGCGGACTTCTCGCAATGACGCACCTAGAATTTCTAGTAAGAAACCCACTCGGGTAATTGGACTGCCTGCTTTAATAAGAGTGACCGGCGGGGAGGGAAAAGCGCCATCGCTTTTTGGTTGCGTTCGCAGATGGTTTTGGGTTCATAGGTCCAGCCTTTCTTCAAGCGGTTTGCTTCGAATTTCATCGCCCAGTATTCGTAAGTACCAATGAGAGAGCCGAAGACTTTAACTTTACGTCCAAATTCATCGCAGAGGTCCTGATAAATCCGGTCGAGTTTACGGCTGATGTGTTTTTGAGCTGCATACCAACGCCGCATCGCCCAAATGGCGCCGGCAAACATCGTGGGCAGGTTCCGCGCTTCCCAAGCGTAGTGGTCACGGATGCGCGGAGAAGGGTGATTTTTGTAACGTTTCCAGCCCGCGAGCGTCGTGCGGATCATGCGTGCGATGCTGGGGCCGTTGACTTCAAAATCACGGTGAAAAGCTTTTAAGAGTAAATCGGTTTCTTCGCCGTTTCGAATATGTTTGTGCCGGTGGTTAAAACGCAGTTGGCCGTGCACATCCGCGTAGGGAATTTGATCATTGTCAATCAAACTGCCGTCTTCCAGGTGCTTCTTAAAAAGCGGCGTGCCGGGAAGCGCCGTATAAAGCATAAATTGATGAAAATCAGTGTCGTGCTGGACAGCCCAGTCGATCACTTGGTCCATGTCTTCGACGCGGTGCTCTTCAAGTCCGATGATGGTCGAGCCTAAAACGCGGATGCCGTGCGATTGAAGATTTTTAACAAAAGCGGGCGTGTCAACACCATTCAATTTGGCATAAGAACTTTTCTTGCCCTCAAGACCAATCCACACCCAGGAGACACCGAGTCCAACCAATTGTTCCATCGTGTAGGTTTTAAGGACGCCCGCCGAACTAAAAACAGACATGGCCCAGCTTTTGTTATTTTCTTCCATCAGCTCTAAAAGCCGGAGTGCGCGCTTGCGGTGCAGCAGAAAATTTTCATCCATGATGCCGAAGGAGCGGACTTTTAATTTGGCTTCCAAGCCGCACATGATTTTAAAAAGTTCGTCTCCCGTTTCATAAAAATTGTTGAACTTGCCTTTGCCGCCGAACATATGCGAGGTGGAACAAAAATTGCAGCCCATCGGGCAGCCGACCGAAGGAATCAGAATTGCCGCCGCGTTGGCGTCATCGTCCGTAATCGGCGTCCCAAAGATCCGCGTTCCGAAAGACGAATAGACGGCGGGATGTCTGACGGGAACGTGCGTATCCTGGCCGAGGAATTTCCGGAACCATGATACGCCTTCACCTCTCACAATGTGATCGGCATCTACCAAGTTTCGAATGTTCGGCATGTTGGCCGCATGACCGCCGACGACAACGGTAGCAGTTGGGCGGTATTGCCGAACGAGTTCGCACATTTTTTTGACTTTAAGAACATTCGGCATGATGGAACTGATGCCCACAATGTCGTAATCATTGGTTTTAATTTCTTCGATGAAACGCTCCATGGTCGGAAAATCAAGCAGGGTACAGGGGGCTTCGATATTGGCTTGAAGCATCATTAAATTAAAAGAGCGGTGAAACATGCGCGGGGAGAAAGGCCCTTGGACGCGCGTCACTTGATTATGGTAAAGCTCCATGGGGTTAATTTTGCGGCTGCCAAACTCATCATCCTGCGCGTAAGGACCAAAGACGCTTGAGAGCAATACTTTGGCATCAGTCCCCTTGGGATGAACGGGGTGCGGATGCGTGAGTTTTGAAATTCTTTTTAATACAGCTTCTACCTTCATGTTTTCCACCTATTTTTAAGAAAAGAGACTAAGGCCTGCAGGCAAATCAAGCAGTGACACCCGTCACAGTGCGCTTAAATAGCGAAAATTAAAGGGGTTAGAGGGCGCATATCACTTCATACAGTTGTCATTCTGGGCCCTTCGATGTCATTATGGCGGGATCAGTTAAAATGAATAATTGCGTCCTCCTCGCCCCGAGGTAAACTCGGGGTGAGAGAAGTAAACTAAAGAGGAGGACTTAACCATGATAACAATAGGTGTTGATTTTTCAAAGAAAAGATCCGACT
>Ga0210009_1003438_pt1 | contig 10209 bp, 10 predicted proteins | sample CryGeyCG2114_065_FD_185457 | JGI IMG/M metagenome (GOLD analysis project Ga0210009, IMG submission 185457) | Groundwater microbial communities from aquifer - Crystal Geyser CG12_big_fil_rev_8/21/14_0.65 (SPAdes) (version 2) | ecosystem: Environmental > Aquatic > Deep subsurface > Groundwater ... | reverse complement strand
TCTGGCAAATCCAAGATCAATAAGTTTTATTATAGGTTTGTTTTCTACTTGTGTAACAAGAATGTTCTCAGGTTTAAGATCGTAATAAATATAATTTGATTGATGAAGGTAATATAAAACAGAGCATATCTGAATAAGAATATCTTTGAGTACAATCTCATCTCTGCAGTTTTTATAATCTAATAATTCTTTTCCTTCAAACACTTCAAGTGTAATGAATTTTGAACCAATTTCAACTTGAGGATTTTTTGAGTTATCAGAAACAATTGTTCCAAATTCAATTGCATTTATAATATTGGGGTGCTGCAATTTTTGAAGTGTAAAATACTCTTTTCTAAAAGTCTCTAATTCTTCTTCGGGTACTTTAGAGGGCAGAACTTTTAAGGCAACTTTCTTTTCGGGGAAATCAATATCTTCACATAAAAATACTTTACTTCTACCTTCCCCAAGTAATTTATTAATTATATATCTTTCGTTTATCATAATTGTATTCTGCTGTTAAAATGATTTTCAATTTTTCTGCCTAATTCATTAGCAGTAAGCAAAGTTACAAATAACATTATACCGGGAAATAAAATCATCCACCAGGCAATAGTTAAATAACTTTGTCCGGCTTGGATCATACCCCCCCACGATGGATTACTATTACCTGAACCAAGCCCTAAAAAACTAAGAGCAGCTTCAGCTAAAATTACATTTCCGTATAAAAATACTAAATTTACAATAACAGGTGAAATAATATTAGGCAGAACTTCCTTTGTAAGCAATTTGTAATTAGAAAGTCCGAGTAATTTAGCTGTTATAAAATAATCCTTAGTTTTTAATTTAATAACTTCTGCTCTAACTATTTTGAACAAACTCATCCAGCCGGAAATACCAAGAACAAATATAATTGATACAATAGAACTATCGAACATAGCTATTATGAAAATAATTAAAAAGAGGATAGGAAACGCTAAAAACATCTCTGTAAATCTGTTTAAAATTGAATCAATAAACCCACCCGTATAGCCGGCTATAAATCCTAATATTATTCCAATCAAAAAAGATACGAGTACTGCTCCAAGACCAATAAACAAGCTCAATCTGGTTCCGTAAATCAGTCTAGATAAAATATCTCTTCCGTATTGGTCAGTGCCGAGTAAAAATAATTTACTTTCAATTACGGGCTTATTGTTAATCGTTTGCAGTTTATCAGTTCCTATTTTTATCTCTTTACCTTTTTGAGTGTATGTTACAATGTTTCCGTTAACATTAAAATTATCTGCATAAATAAAATCTTCACTAAAAGATTTTTTAATCACCAAATCTTTTATCGATAAAAATTTATCAAAACTATTTGATGATGTTTTTTCATCTTGGCTTAAATATATTTTTTTAACTGAACTTAGCGGTGATAATAATTTAGTTACGCTTAGATCTTTCTGGAAATTTGGATTAGTGGAAACTGTAAGCGGAGCAAAAATTGTAAAACACAGAAGTATAACTAAAATAGCAGATATAAAATTTAATCTGTTTTTAAGTAAATTCAGTTTTTTGTAATAGATAAGTATGAGAATTGGAAAAAGAAAAATTAATATTGTAGAAATTGTATAATCAATCAATGATGAATCTAAATGCAATATTGTTTGATCATAATTTGTAAATAGCTGAGTAATAAATAAAAATATCAGTACAATAGAATTAACAAGTAATTCAACATTAGTTAAAATTATAATTGCTAAAACTAATATGATAAAATGCCAGACTTTTACATTCTTCAATTTATCATTCCTGTTAAAATTCTTTTATCCAATTTTGCCCTTATAAAATCGGCAAGAAGATTACTTAAAATTATCAACACTCCGGAGATAAATGTGCATCCGATTATCAAAGGATAATCTCTGCTTAAAATTGCTGCAATTGCTAATCTTCCCATTCCCGGCAGTCCAAAAATAACTCCGGTTATTAATGCGCCGCTTAATAAAATTCCCAATTCAATTCCTGCAACTGATATCATTGGTCCGATAGAGTTTGGTATTACGTGTTTTTTAATTAGTTCTTTTTCGGAAATGCCGTAACTTCTTAAATTCATAACAAAATGCGAGTTGAATGTTTCATCTAAATTATCACGCAGATATTTATAAAAAACAGTTATTCCGCCCAGTGAAAGTGTAATAAGCGGAAGTATCATATGAATTGAATAATCACCAAGTCGTTCAAAAAAAGATGCGGATTGGTAATTGAACGAAGTTAATCCTGAAGACGGGAATAAATTAATTTTCCACGAAAAGACATAAATGAGCAGTACTCCTATCACAAAAGAAGGAATTGCATAAACCGATAAACTGATCTTCTGAATTAGTTTATCTATCCAGCTCCCTTTTCTTTTTATTGAATATAATGCCAGGTAATAACCCAATGTTATTTGAATAAGAAAACTTAATAAAGAAAATATAATTGTAAATGGAAGATACTTGCTTATAACAGAGACTACAGGTTCTCTGTAAGTATAGGATATTCCTAAATCACCAGTGGAAAGGTTTACTAAAAAATTTTTGTATTGAGTCAGAACCGGTTTATCTAATCCAAAAGATTCTTTTACTTTTAATACCAGGTTAGGACTTAATTTAGCAGATACAAATTTTTGAGTTGGATCACCGGGTGAGTATCTAAGCAGCACAAATAAAAAACTTAGCATCAAAAGAAGTACTACTATAGAAGTAACAAATCTTTTAGATAAAGATAGGATTATTTCCTTATTCATTTTTCAAATTATTTGTTAACAGTCCAATTCCAACAGTAATGAATTGGTTCAAGCGGAGTAATTTTTAAATTTTGAATGCGTTTATTATAAGCAACTAAATTTTGTATCCAATAAAGAAATGTAACAGGTTGATCGTTGTTTATTAGTGATTGTATTTTTTTTGCTAATTCATCTTTAATTTTTTCTGATTTAGTTTTTTTATACTGCTCTAAATATTTGTCAACTTTTTTATTGCTGTAACTTGTAAAATTAAGCTGGCTTACTTCTGAACTTGTGTGCCAAAAGATATACATATCAAGGGGCATTCCAACAACCCAGCCAAGCATCCACGCATCTATCTCTTTCTCAAATAATTTTGGCATTAGCACCTGCAGATCCATTTTTTTAATTTCAACATTTATCCCTATAGATTTTAAATTATTTTTCAACAAGGTAGAAGCAAATTCTCTTCTTGGATTTCCGTTGGTAATATAGAAATTAAAAGAAAAATTCAATCCGTTTTTATCAAGCACACCATCTTTGTTGGAATCAGTCCAACCTGCTTTACTCAAATAAAATCTTGCTGAATCAAGATTATATTTTAAAGGATCTATTTCAGCAAAAGAAGATCTGAAAATAGGTGAAACAGGACCAAAAGCTATTTGTCCGTAATCGCCTAAATATTCATCAATTATTTCTTGTCTGTTTACAGCAAAAGTTAAAGCTTTGCGAACAAGTGGATCACCAAAAAATTTGTTCGGTTTTGTTTTGTTTGATTTTTTAAAATATTCAGGATCGATGTTATTCCAGCCTATATAATCATATTCTCTTGGAGGTAAAGCTGATAACTGAATGAAATCCAATGATCTTAATGAAGGAATATCATCAGTTCTGATATCTTCCATATAATCAATTTCGCCTTTTTTTAACTGAGTTATTCTAGAAGTATAATCCGGAACTATCTTAAATATAATTTTTTGAATGTTGTTAGGATTATACATAAATGAATTTTTATTTGCAGTTAAAATAATTGACTGATTTTTATCCCATGAGGTGAAGTTAAACGGTCCGTTAGTTACAGGTGTGATATCTTTTTCAAGTGTGGTAAATTTTTCTCTGTTAATTTTTCCAAATATATGTTTCGGTATTATCGGCAGATCAACATCAATAAGTGAAGGAATGGAATTCTTTTTAAAATTTATTTTCAAAGTATATGGATCAATTATTTCAAATGAATCTTCTATTTTTATGTGCCTGGATTCTTCAAGTGCAAAATTATTGAATGTATCATACAATTTGCTTTCTATTTTTTCATCAGAATAAATATCATAGGAAAATACAACATCTTCAGCAGTAACTTTTTGGCTATCTGACCACAGTACATCATCTCTTAAATAAAATGTTACGAAAGTAGAATCATTATTCCATTCCCAGCTTTTTGCTAACATTGGTGAATAAACCAATGCACCGTTTTCATCATCCCAATCACTTTGAACAAGCTTTAAATAAAGTAGTTCGCTTATATTATTTTCAAAACCGCTGAATGAGAATAATGGGTTTAAAGATTCAATATCAGAATCAATTCCGATTACAACTTGATTAGAGCTCTGATCAGATATTTTTGAGCATGATGGTAAAAAAACGAGTACAAAAAACAATAATGTGGTAATGAATAATTTTTTCTTCATATTTTAATCCGGATATTATAAATATTCATTTAATTATACTTAATTTATTATTTTGCTGAATAAATACAAAAACAAAAAGGATAAATGATCAAGATTGATATTAAAGAAATAAGCATTAAAAAGCATACTGAAAATATTTTATTGCTTAAAAACATCAAATTAAATCTTACAGGAAATAAAATATTTACAATACTTGGCAAAAACGGAACTGGCAAGTCTACGTTAATTAAATCCATAACAAAATTATTAGACAATAATATTTACGAAATAAACGCGGAAGTACTTTGGGAAGAAAAAGATATTTATAAAATTGAATATGAAGAACTACTAAAAATAAGAGCAAATTATATTAAATATATATTCCAGGATGCCGTAAACAGTTTTAACCATTTAAAAAACTTTTCTTACTATTTTAACAAGTTTTGTGTTGATGAAAATGAGATCAATGATTTATTAAAATATTTTATTCTTCCAAACAAAGAAAAACTATTTAAGATGTATCCGTATGAGGTAAGCGGAGGAATGGCACAAAGAATCAGTTTAGTGCTGGCGTTGCTTACCAAACCAAAATTATTAATTTTAGATGAACCAACATCAGGGATTGATTCAGCAATAGCAAACCTGATGTTGTTAAAATTAAAAGAGTTTATAAAAGAAGGCGAGAATTCAGTTTTGTTAGTAACACAAGATATTTTATTTGCTCAAAAAATAAGTGATGAAATAGCTTTGTTAAATAATTCAACTTTATCTGAATTTTATAACACTGAAGACTTCTTTAGTAAATATGAATCCGATTTATCTTTGGTTTGTGGTTAATGGAAAAGATATTATCAGTAAATAATTTAGGCTATAAAGTAAAAGAAAAAACAATTCTTGAAGATATTTCATTTGATGTGAATAAAGGTGAAATAATTGGAATTGCAGGTGAATCAGGAAGCGGAAAAACAACTTTAGCAAAACTAATAACTGGTATTATTTCACCATCAAATGGTAATATAAAATTTGAAGCGGTAAATAATAATAAGAATTCTGTTCAATTATTATTTCAAAATACCGGACAAATTTTAAACCCATTTAGAAAAATTGAAGATGTTATAGAAGAAGCAATTAAACTAAGGAAAAATTTACCTGATAATTTAGAATTGGAGAAAGAAAGAATTTTTTCATCCGTTAATTTTCAAAAAAAATATTGGGAAAATATCGGCTGTAATTTAAGCGGTGGTCAGCAGCAAAGAGCTGCACTTGCAAGACTTTTAGCTGTTCAACCTAAATTACTCATTTTAGATGAACCATTTTCTGCTCAGGATTATGAATCTAAAAACACACTTGTAGAACTTTTCAAAAACATAAAAAATAAATTTGATATTACTTTAATGTGTATCTCGCACGATCTTAATGCTTTAAGAAATCTGTGTGAAAGAGTTGTAATAATGTACAAAGGTAAAATTGTTGAAATTGGTAATACAAAAGAAATTTTAAAAAATCCCTCACATCACTACACCAAATACCTGATAAAAGCAGAAAAATATGATCTGGATCATTCCGAATTAATGAAAAGAATTAACTAGATTTTTAATTAAAATCTTATAAAAACAGATATTTTAGCTTTTATTAATATTTTATAATTCATATATTTAACTACTAAATTTTTAAGGAGAAATTGTAATGGCTAAACAGCAATCATTTGCTGATAAAACAAAGGTTAAACAAAAAACTGATGGTATAACTGTTAAACTGATAAAAAGTACTAAATCAGATAAAGGAACCATCAAGTTTAACGAAAAGTTTATTAAACTGGCAGATATTAGCAAAGTATCTGAAATTAAATAAAATTAGCGGTTTTAGCCGCTTTTTTTTTATAACTCCTTCCTTTAAAACACTCCATTAACTTGACAAATATATATTTTTTGTTACTTTGTAATATTACCAGTACGTGATCACACGTGATTTGATTTAACTAGAGGATAAATCAAACAAATAAACAGTACTAATTTTAAGGATTTATAAAGGATGATTACCCCCAAAAAGCTGAAAATATATAGTTTAAGTAATATTGATTCTATACCACAAATTAAGATTTTGAACAAAGATGAACTTTTTGCTTTAAAAGTTATATCCAGGGTTTTACCGTTTAGAACTAACAATTATGTTTTGGAAGAATTAGTCAATTGGGATAATATCCCGGATGATCCAATTTATATATTAAATTTTATGCAGAAAGGTATGCTTAAAAATCATCATTTTGAACAAATGGCAAATGCGGTTATTAAAAATGACGATAAAGATATTGAAAATACAGTTAACCGTATCAGAAACGAATTAAATCCGAATCCTGCAGGTCAGTCAAAATTAAATATACCTACACTTAACAATGAGCCGGTACTCGGGCTTCAACATAAATACAGAGAAACTGTATTAGTTTTTCCATCTTCAGGCCAAACATGTCATGCATACTGTACTTTCTGTTTTAGATGGTCACAGTTTGTAAAGTCAGATGAAACAAAATTTTCAACTTGTATTAAAAACGATTTTTTTAGTTACCTGCTTGAACATAAAGAAGTAACCGATGTGCTGTTTACAGGTGGCGATCCGATGATAATGGGTGTAAAAAATTTAAAGAAATATCTTTTACCTCTTTTAGCTCCTGAGTATAGTCATATTCAATCTATTAGAATTGGAACAAAATCTTTATCCTATTGGCCTTACAGATTTGTAACAGATAGTGACGCAGATGAAATACTAAGTTTATTTAAACAAGTTAAAAGTTCAGGTAAAAATATAAGCATTATGGCAAATTTCAGTCATTATGTTGAACTTACAACCGAAATTGTAAAAGAAGCAATTTCTAGAATACTTTCGACGGGAACACAAATTCGTACACAGTCGCCTCTGCTTAAAAACATAAATGACAAACCTATTATCTGGGAAAAAATGTGGAAGGAACAAGTTGAATTGGGTTGTATTCCATATTACATGTTCGTTGAAAGAAATACCGGTTCTAAAAATTATTTTGAAATTCCATTGATCCAAGCATATAATACTTATAGGAACGCAATTATTAAAACATCAGGGCTTTCAAGAACTGCAAGAGGACCTGTTATGTCATCACTGCCGGGCAAAGTACTTATAAATGGTATAATGGAAATTAGAGGAGAAAAAGTCTTCCAGTTAATGTTAATACAGGGAAGAAATCCTGAATGGTGTTTCAAGCCATTTTTTGCAAAATATGATCCAACAGCAACTTGGTTAAATGAATTAAAACCTGCATTAGGAGAGAAAAAGTTTTTCTATCAGGATGAATTAGATAAAATGATTTATGATTCAGGTAATTATGAAATGACAAATAATAAAAGGTTATTCAATTCTCAATTGAGATTTAATTACAATTAAAAAATTATATTTTAATTTAAATTGTGTTAAATAAGTTCAAACTTTTTACCCCTTCTAATTCAAGCAACTTTTCTTTAACATCAACTCCTCCTGCATAACCTCCAATTGTACCGTCAATATTTATAACTCTATGGCAGGGTATAATAATAGCAACAGGATTCACTGAATTAGCATGCCCAACTGCTCTGAATGCATTTGGTTGTTTTATTCTTTCAGCAATTGTTTTATAAGAAACAATTTCTCCAAAAGGAATTGTTTGTAATTGTTTCCAAACTCTTTTTTGAAAAGGTGTACCGGTTATATCCAACATTACATTAAATTCTTTTCTCTTTAGATTAAAATATTCCTTTAGTTGAGTATAAATATTAAACATAAACGGATCATCAGGGTGAAGTTTGGTTTTTCTAATATCTTTAAATCTTTCAGGCATGGCATTTAAAAATAATTTTGAAATTCCCTTTATTGTTGAGAATACATCAAAATGTATTTCTGAAATATCAAACGAACAGTGATATAAATTTTTTTTGGTTATCATTTTATCCTATAAGATAAGAACCAAGGCATAATTTAGGGAATTGTATAAAAAAAGGGAAGAATTTAATTCAATAAATCTTCCCTTTAATTATTAAAATAAGTTTTTATTTAAGCAGCAACTACCTGAATTGAAGGATTAATATCTCTTTTCAATAATGCTTCAATTGCTTGTAGTGTCCCGGAAATTGCTGATGGACAAGTTCCACAAGCACCCTGATATCTTATCTTTACTGTAGTTCCATGCAATCCAATAACCTGAAGACCGCCGCCATCACCGGCAAGTGCAGGTCTAACTTGTTTGTCTAAAATATCATTTATTTGTTTCAACAATTCATTTGATTCTTCATCCGTAACTTTAATTTCTTTTTCTTTTGGTATAAGATCTGTATTAAAAATTTTTAAAAATTGAATAAACGGACCTTGAATTTTACTCCAATCAGCAGTTTTGGATTTTTCAATAGTTATAAACTTATCCATATAAAAAACTGACTCAACTCCATCTATTGCAAAAACGCCATTGGCAAGTGGATCTTTTTCAGCTTCTTCTTTGTTAGAAAATTGTCTGGTCTCAAAGTTCAATAATATTTCATTTAAAATAAATTTTAATGCATGAGGGTTTGGTGTCAGTTCAACATCTTCTACATATAACATAATATCTCCGTATTGTTTATTTAAAAATAGTTTTTATAACTTCTTTCTTCAAGTCAGAAATTGCATTATAATATTAAAGTTTCTATTATATTTAAATAAATAAAAATTTTATGAAGAAAAACATACTTATAATTTTTACGGGCGGTACTTTTTCAATGAAGATTGATAAAGAAACCGGCGGAGCAATTCCCAGATATTCAGGTTCTGAATTATTGGATAAAATCCCACAAGCAAAAAAATTAGCAAATTTAATTTGTTATGATTTTGGTAAATATCCGGGACCGCACATAACTCCACAATTAATGCTAAAACTGTCAAAAAAAATAACTCAGTTGATTTCTAAAAATAATATTACAGGAGTTGTTGTAACACACGGCACGGATACTCTAGAAGAAACTGCATATTTTTTGGATCTAAATGTAAAATCAAAAATCCCGATTGTTGTGATTGGTTCAATGAAAAACAGTTCTGAACCGGATTGGGACGGACCTCAAAATTTAACGGATGCAATTAGAGTTTGCCTTAATAAAAAATGTAATGGTCTTGGCGTACTTGTATGTTTGAATGGAGAGATTAATGCTGCAAGTGAGGTTACAAAAACATTTACATACGAAATAGATACTTTCACTAGTTTAGACTTTGGTCCACTCGGGTATGTAAAAAACAATAAGATAATTTTAAATAGATTACCCAGAAAATTAGAAAAAATATATTCAACCAAAATTAACCCTAAAGTTGATATGCTTACAGTATATGCTGGTATGGATGAAAAGTTTTTTAAATATTCTGCTAACAGCGGAGCTCATGGTATTGTTATAGAAGCACTTGGCGTTGGCAATGTTCCCCCGGCTGCATTTAAAGGAATAGAATATGCAATTAAAAAAGGTATCCCAATAGTTTTGGTCTCACGCTGCCCTGCTGGTGAGACATTAGATATTTACAGCTATCCCGGTGCGGGAAAACATTTAAATAATTTGGGTGTTATTTTTGTTGAGTATCTGAATGGACAAAAAGCCAGAATAAAATTAATGCTTGCTTTGGGTAAAACAAAAAACAAGAAAAAATTAAAGAAATTATTTGCAAGGTCTTAAAATTAATAATGCCAGATTTCTTCTAATTCAACTTTTTTTACTTTTTTAACCGGAGCACTTAAAAACAGTTCTGCAATTTCCTTAAACTTTTTAGGAATATCTGTTACAAAAAAATCAACAAAACCTAATG
>Ga0210009_1003437_pt1 | contig 10211 bp, 5 predicted proteins | sample CryGeyCG2114_065_FD_185457 | JGI IMG/M metagenome (GOLD analysis project Ga0210009, IMG submission 185457) | Groundwater microbial communities from aquifer - Crystal Geyser CG12_big_fil_rev_8/21/14_0.65 (SPAdes) (version 2) | ecosystem: Environmental > Aquatic > Deep subsurface > Groundwater ... | reverse complement strand
AATTTATTTGTGATTTTTTTGACGGCTGAACAGTTACAAAAGAAATAAAAACAGTGATGAAAAAAGAAATAAAATTAATAAAAACAGGAAGATAAAATAAAAAATTAAAAATATAAAATAAAAAATTTAAATTCAATTATTAACCACATAATATTCTGCATATTTCTATATCATCCTTATATCTCCTTTTCCATAAATTTTTTGTTTCTGGAACGACTGACCTTTAAGTATAGCCGGCGCTGAAATACCTACCAAAATTGCTATTGCTTCTAACTCGTCACCCCTTCCCTGTTCAACTCTTGCTCCAAATACTATATCTGCATCATGCGGGAAATTTTTGGTTATAAGTTCTCCTACTTTTGTAACATCGTTTAAACTTGTATTTGGCCCTCCGGTTATATGAATTAACGCTCCCCGTCCTTTGCTGATTTCCATATCTAAAAGAGGATGATATAAAACCCCCTCTGCTGCCTGTTTGATCTTATCAGGACCTGCTCCCCGTCCAACACTTATTGTTGAAATATCGCCATTAGTCATAATTGCTTTAAGATCTGCAAAGTCCAGATTAATCAAACTTGGTTCTAAAAGTGTCTTTGAGATTCCCCTAACAGAAGTAAAGGTTATCATATCCGCAGTTGCAAATGCATCATTAATTGGCATATTCGGGGCAAATTCCAAAAGTTTATTGTTATCTATTATAACAACTGTGTCTGCATACTCTCTCAGTTTTGCTATTCCTTTTATTCCTTTTTGTGTTCTTGCTCTTTCTAATTTAAAGGGAAATGTTACAATTGCAACAACCAAAGCACCAATATCTTTTGCAATTTTTGCTATTATTGGTGCTGCACCGGTTCCTGTTCCTCCACCCATTCCAGCAGTCAAAAATAATAAATCAACTCCTTCCATCTGCTGGGAAAGTAACTGGTTGCTTTCTATGGCTGCTGCTTCTCCTATATTAGGAAATCCTCCTGCACCCATTCCACCTGTTGTCTTTGCTCCAATCAAAATTCGGGTCATATTTCCTTTTAAATTCATTAAGTGGACCTTGTCGGTATTTGTTGCTATTAACTTTACTCCTTCATTTCCAAGACCAGCGTTTGCTAATCTTTCAACATTATTACTTCCTGCACCACCTACACCAACTACCATAATTTTTGGAACAGCATAAGCTCCAATATCTCCAATTATTTCTTGTCCTTTAAATATTTCTTCCTCCATTTTATAAATTTAATTTAATGTTGTTGGTTTTATTTATACTAATATGTTAATTGATATGTTGATTTAAAAAAATAAAAAAATAAAAAAATAAAAAAATAAATTTTTTTGTTTTGCTGCTTTTATATTTGCTATTTCTTACGGTTCTTATAAGTATGTTATTCCCATATCATCAAAAATACTTGGTGTTGAAGAGATGTATCTACTGTTTTTTCCTCCTTCAACTGGAATGCTCTTTCCTTTTACACCAGTAAGTATTGCTACAACTTTAATTTTGTCCCCGAGTTTTTGGTCAATTCTTGCACCCCATACAACATTAGCATTCTTTTTAACACCTTTGCTTATGCCCTCTCCAATAGTGTGTGCTTCATCTAATGTCATATTCATTCCGCCTGTTATGTGAATTAATGCGCCGTTGATATCACCATAATTCACATCAAGCAAAGGCTTGTTAAATGTTGACACAATTGCCTGCTTAACTTTATCTGGACCCTCACCTTCACCGACACAAATCAGAGAAATTTCTTTATTTCCCATCGTTGATTTTATATCTGCAAAGTCAAGATTTATTAAACTTGGTACCATAATGGTTTCGCTAATACCCTGAACAGCATCCTGGATTACTTTGTCTGCAAACATAAATGCCTCATTCATAGGCATATTTGGCGCTGCGGCACGCAATTTCTCATTGTCTATTACAACAACAGTATCGCAGTATTGCATCAGCCGTTCTATCCCTTTTTTTGCCTTATCTTGTCTTGCCCTTTCAAGATTAAACGGATAGGTTACAATTCCCACAACAATTGCGCCTGCCTGTTTTGCTATCTTGGCTACTACAGGTCCCGCACCGGTTCCTGTTCCGCCTCCCATACCCATTCCCAAAAACACAAGTTGTGGCTTTCCAATTGCCTGCTGTAAAAGATTAAATGATTCCTCTGCTGCTTTTTCACCAACATCTGGATAACCGCCAGCTCCCATGCCTCTTGTCATCTTTCCTCCTATCAATACTTTTGAAATCGGTACTTTGTCTTCTTTGACCATCTCAACTAGTGCTCTTTTATCTGTATTTATAGCAACCAGCCTGGTACTTCTCAAACATGTTTTAGAAAGTCCTGCTTCTGAAAGACGAGTAATACTATTACCTCCTCCTCCGCCAACACCTACCACAACAATTTTTGGATCCTCAAGTTTAATACCTTCTGCACCCATAATATTTTTCAACTCTTCCTGTTCTCTCGCAAATGCTTCTGTATCTTCAATTAAAATCGGCCTTTGTCTTGATTGTGGTTTTGACGGTTGTGCATAATCCGGATGAGGTTGCTGAACTTCATATCCCTGTGGTGGTTGCTGAACTCCATATCTCTGTGGTGGTTGCTGAACTTCATATCCCTGCGGTGGTTGAGTATAAACTGGTTGTTGTTCTGTCTGTGAGGTTCCGCCATACCTGCCTGCTGGCCATGTTGGTTCATATACTCTCTTTTGCTGTGTTTGTTGCGGTTGGAATTGCTGTTGCTGTGTTGGTTGAGATTGTACATTAATCTTGCCTCCCTCCATTGAAACATTGCTTCCTCCGGACAAGAGATTGCTCTTTATTCCTGTTATAATTAAAACAATCTCCACTTTATCCCCCATTTTTTCATTTACTCTTGCACCCCATATCACAGGAGCATTTTGACTTACATTCTCAGTAAGCATATCTCCTGCTTTATTTGCATCATTCAACGAAAGCGTTGATCCACCAGTAATATGAATCAAAGCACCTGTTGCACCCATAGTATCAACTTCCAACAGAGGCTGATTTCTAACTGCTGCTACTGCTTCCTCCACCTTCTTTGGACCTGCCCCCTGACCCACACTTATCATTGCAATTCCACCTGTTTTCATTATTGTCATAAAATCAGCAAGATCAAGATTTATCAAACTTGGAATAAGTATAGAATGTGTTATCCCGTCTATTGCCTTTCCGATAACATCATCAGCAATTTTAAATGCTTCGTCCATTGGTAAATTTGGTGCATACTGAACTAATAAATTATTGTCCAAAACAATGACTGTATGTGAGACCTGCTTTAACTTTTCAATACCTTCTCTTGCCTTTACAACTCTTGCACGCTCAAGTCTGAAGGGAAATGTTATAACACTAATAACTATTGCCCCCTTATCTCTTGCAATTTTTGCTACTATTGGCGCTCCACCGGTTCCTGTTCCTCCACCCATACCTGCAGAGACGAATACGATTCGTGCCCCTTCAAGTGCCTGTGCAATATCCTGATTGCTTGCTACTGCTGCTTCTTCACCGACAGTAGGATAACCTCCTGCACCTTGCCCCCCAGTTAATTTTGCACCTATTAAAATTTTTTTTATTCTTACATTCTCTGTCATCCGCAATTGTTTTACGTCGGTATTCATTGCTATCAGCTCAACCTCATGTGTAACCCTCATTTCAGACAATCTTCTAATAGTATTGCATCCTCCACCTCCAACACCAACTACGCATATTTTTGGGTTTTCAACTGATACACCTTCAGCTCCTAAAATTGTACTTCTTTGTTGTTTTATATTTTCATTACTGCTTTCTCTTCCCATTTTAAATATATCTTCACTGTTTCCATAAATAAATGGTTCCATTTTCAAAATTTGTTTATTATTTTATTGTTAATTATATATTTATTCGGATGGTCCATAATGATGGTTAATGGTTAATAATATACTCATGCATTAATTCCTGCTTTCCCTGAAATCAGTAAATTTGTTGTTATACTGCGCAACGCCAAAAATTGAGTGTTTATTAAATATAATTTCACTTTGTTCAAATATTTTCAAATAATTTGTTTATTTGAAAATCACCTCACTATCATTCGGAGATTTTCAAAACTTTGTTTTAAAAAAACACAATAATGTATCACTTTTAAAACGAAATTATGCAATTGTTGAATTAAAACAAAAACACAAGTCGAAAATTTAAAAAGCTCAATCTACAAAGTTGTGAAGTATAATTATTGTCTTGGTTTTTGTGTTTTTATAAATTCTTTAAGTTTTGTTTCTTCGTCCTTTATAACGAAAAAAAACACCTCTTTGATAAATTGTGATAATGCATATTGTGCTCCCTCTTTACCAAAGTCCTTTAACGCCTTACCCCATGCTTCGTGTGTTTTTAATGATTCCTCATCTGTAAAGTATATTTGTGTTTGCAACCCCATTTTACTTTTTTTAGTTATATTTTTAAATTTTGAAATAAATTATGTTTCTTATGTTATTAATTAATAAGTTATGAATTTAACTTTAATGATATTATATAATTTGGAATTCATATAAATAAATAAAATAAATAAATAAAATAATTAAATAAATAATTAGAAATTTAAATATAATTAAATAAATAAAAAAATAAAAATAAAAAAGAACATAAAAGAACATAACTACAACAATTGTTGTTATAATGTTGATGTCAAAGACAAAATCAGATACACAAATTTTTAAATGTAATCAAAATTTTTATGACATTCAAAAATTTATAACCTTAAATTTAATATGCGATTAGAAAGGGTCTGTGTTGAGGGATTTAAAACATTTAAAAACAGACAGAATATAGTATTCCCTTATAAATATACGGCTATTGTAGGCCCAAACGGAAGTGGCAAGAGTAATTTAATTGATGCACTATGCTTTGTAATTGGCAGGTCAAGAGGAATGAGAACAGACAAACTATCCGAACTTATTTATAACGGCGGAACAGATGGAAATCCGGCGCAAGAAGCAATTGTTTCCGCGTATTTTTCAACAGATACTGCTAAAGATTCTAAAGATACTAAAGATTCTAAAGATACTAAAGATTCTAAAGATACTAAAGATACTAAAGATACTAAAGATACTAAAGATTCTAAAGATACTAAAGATACTAAAGATACTAAAGATACTAAAGATTCTAAAAATATTATAAAGATAACCCGGATTGTCCAGCGGGGCGGAAAAGCACAATATAAAATAAATCAGTCTGCTTCACTCAAGGACTTAGGACACCTGTCACAGAGTGACAAAAATATCTCAAAAGAAAACGTAATTGAAATAATAGGCAATAATGAATACAACATCCTGCTTCAGCACGACATAACAAATTTTATTGAAATGAATCCCAAAGAACGGAGGGGTATTATTGATGAAATTTGCGGAATTTCTGACTATGATGAAAAAAAAAGCGATGCCATAAAAGAACTCGCATCCGTTGAAGAAAAAATTTCCTGGGCAAATGTCCGTCTGAATGAACGACTGGAAAATTTAAAAATTCTGGAAAAAGAAAAAGAAGATGCTGTCCAATTTAAAGAAACCAAAAAGGAAATTTCGCTGCTTGAAACGGCACTTAATTACATAAATTTAATAGATGCCGAAAAGAAAATAGAGGACTGCAGGAAAGCAATAAATGACTTGTATGATGTTCGCGAAGGTTATAAGACATCTGAAAATTCCATTAAAGCGCGGAAGACAGAACTTGAGCTCAAAATTTCATCTATTAATAAATGTCTTATTGAAAATGAAAAAAAGCGTGGAGAGATGGACTCTTCTTTGCTGAATTCCGAACAACGGTATTTAAGGACAGTAACCAAGAGACAAGGGGAATTAAACGAAAAGATAAATTTTGCCGTCCGGAGAAAGGATGAATTAAATGCTATATTTGCATCGTTATCCGCGGAAATAAAAAAAATTTCCTTGAGAATCAAAGAAATTTCTGGAATATTAAGCAGCACAAAAATTTCTGATATTGAACGCAATGTTATTGAGTTAAAGGATAAAATTTACGACAAAAAAATTTCAATCGGCGATGCAAAAAACAAATACGAAAACATAAAAAAGGCATTTGCTGAAAAAAGTAATGAAATTGATTCAAAGAAGGCAGAAATTTCGTCTATGCTTGCGAAAGAGCAGGAACTGGCAAGAGCGATAGATGATAAGAGTTATGCCTACAAAGAAATTTTTGAGCAGATTTCCCAAATTAGAAAGGAAAAATCCATCGCTGAAAAAGAGTATGAGGAATTAATTGAAGAGTACGAAAAAATAAAGAGCGAACACATAAGAAAGTCAGAAATTTTAAAAAATTTAAGGAAGAGTCCAATTGCGGATAATCTGAAAAAGGTAGTCCAGGGCATATATGGAACGGTCTCTGAATTATGCAGGGTTTCGGATGTGAAGTACAGGAAGGCGGTTCAGGCAGCTGCGGGAAAACGTTTTGAAAATATTGTTGTTGCAAACGAAGATACTGCAATAAAATGTATAAATATCTTAAAGACATCAAAAACCGGGATGGCGACATTTCTTCCTCTCAACAAAATAAATCCGAATTTGCCGGATAAAAGATCTGATGGTTTGGACTTTGCGAGGGACTTTTTAATTTATGATGAGAAATTTGAAAATATAATTAAATACATACTGCGAAATACAATTATCGTGGGAGGTCCTGGTGATTTTAAACCATTAATCGGAAAATACAGGATGGTTTCTCTTGACGGAGATATTGCTGAAAGAGAAGGAAGTATAAGCGGGGGATTTATAAAAGAAACATTAAATTTTAATGAAATTTCCGATGAAATTAAGGCGATTGAAGGAAAGCTGGGTGTCCTTGAAGAAAGGGTTGAAAAAGTAAAGGAAAGAAAAAATGTCAGTGTAGATGTCTTTGAAAAGAAAATTTCCGGTTGTCTGGTTGAGATTGAAAAATTAAAACTTGAAAAAAAGGCGCTGACTGATAACAGGGAAGAAAATGAGAATAAAATAAAAGCTTATGATGATGAAATTAATGGAATGAGTGAAAAAGGAAAAAATTTGTTGCTGAATATTGAAAACGCCGAAAAGGAATTGGTTGTTATGGTAAAAAATTTAGAGAGACATGAAAAAGAGATAAAAGGCAAGGAGTATGAAAAAATTGAAATTTTAAAGAACGAACAAAAGCTTTTAGAGATTGAACTGGCAAAAAAGCAAAAGGATGGTGATTTTTCAAAGATACAAATTTCCGATTTGAAAATTGATGAATTACTTAGCGAAAGGAAACAGTCCGAAGATGTGAGCAGAGAAACAGCTGAAAGAATAGAGAAAATAAAATCGGACCTGAAAAAAAAGGATGCAGAAAATAAAGAAATTGCCGCAATTATTCAAAAATTTGAAGGCGAAAGGAAGGCAATTGAAGAAGAGGTAGCAAGACAGAATATAGAAATTGAGAAAATTTCAAAAGAAAAGGAAGAAATAAGGGATAAAATTGAGAAAATTCAGATTGAACGGGGTCGGGCAGAAGAGAATAAGAAAATTATCTCGGAGAATATTAAAAAGATAGATAAGAACATAACAGAGGAAGATCTAAGGAAATTTATTGAAAAAGAGCAGACAAACAAAGAAGCCCCTATGAATAAAATAAATGAACTGAACATAAAATTAAATGCCATGGGGAATATCAATCTGAGGGCAATTGATGGTTATGACGAAGAAAAGAAGAGTTATGATGAAATTTTTAATAAGGCAAATGTCCTGAAAAATGAGAGACAGGCAATTTATGATTTTATTGCATCCGTTGAAAGAAAAAGAAGGAATGTTTTTATGGATGCTTATGAAAAAATAAGGGTAAATTTTGAAGAAATTTTTAAGAAACTGACTGACGGTTATGGAACCTTGACATTGGATAATCCGAAAGATATTTCTCTGTCGGGATTAAATATTCACGCATCCCCGAAAGGAAAGAAAATCACAAAACTTGACGCGATGTCCGGCGGAGAAAAGGCATTGACATGTGCTGCATTTTTGCTGGCAATTCAGCAATATTCTTCATCCCCTTTTTATGTTCTTGACGAACTGGATGCATCACTTGATCTTGAAAATTCAATAAAGATTGCAAGGTTGTTAAAGGAAAGCGACGGACAGTTTATAATCGTAACTCATAACGAAAATACAATAAAATACGTAGATGCGGCAATCGGCGTCTCAATGCGAAACGGGGCATCGCAGATTGTCGGGGTAAAGATAAACCAGTAAAAGTAACAAAATTTAAATGGAAGGAATGGAGATTTAACAGCGGATATATAGTAGCAAGTATATGGGGTTGTGTGCCATATAAAAGTAGGCCACTTATATTTTTGTAAATTATCAATTGAATTTTGAAGATTAAATAAAAATTTCAATAAATCCCTTCTTTCCCACCATCAAAAAATGGACGAGTAATTTTAAAAATTTACAAAATTAATTATGCTTAAAAACAAAAATACGCTCACTTCGTTCGTATCTTTTTAAATCTTTGGGATTTAAAAATTACGCCCAAACTTTTACGCTGTGGTGGGAAACTCAGGATATGATCCAAAAGATGTTGAAGGTGTATATACGAAATTTTTTAACAACAAATAACATAAATTTTAATGCTTTTTCAAGCCTGTTTGAATCAAATTTATTTGAAGTGTCTGATTTGGCACCATTAAAACTCATCACGATGAACCGCATTAGAACTGTATCTTAATAATTTTGATGCTGATTCCTGTGTCGGCCACGAACCCAATCCGCATGTGGGACCCGCATATTTAATTTTCTCTCCATAAATTTCATAAGATTTATTCAATCGCCCGCTAATTACTTTTTCTGTTTCAACCTCAAAAATTTTATCATACTCCCTTGTCTGCCACGGGTCAATGTTGTAAATTTTTTTGTAATCCTCAACAATATCAAAAACATTGCTTTTCGATATTCCCGCACGGATAAATTTATCATATCTTTCCAGGTCCTTTTTCTGAAGGGAATATTTATCCTTTAAATTTTCAACATCCGCATCAATAACATCAATATCTGACTTGAGAACCGTATCAGCCCTGTTTATTGAATGTAAATGTATTTGTGCATCAATGTTATTTTTCTTTGCGGCACCAATTGCTATATTCCAGCCGTTAATCAGGTCATCATCGTTTGCTATCATATTCGGATTTAATCCGGCACTTGGCTCGTCAATTGCTATAACTTTTGTCTTTACAAATTTTTTGTCAATAATTGCATTCTTTACAAATTTTCCCACGCTTTTTGCAAAATTGGCAAGTATTTCGCCGTCAATCTGAAATCCGATTTTGTTAAGATACAAATCCACGGGACCCGTAATGCACACCCTTAAATTTATGCCTTCAATACCGAAATTTTCTAATTTTTCCTTAAATTCATCGCTGCTCAACACAATCAATTCGGGAATAATTGCATAGTCATCATCTATAACAAACGGCTCATCCGTCTGAAATTTGTCCATTAAACTGTAAAAAGAAGCAATCATATCTCTGAATTGTGGGTAAGTCGGAACATCTGTATTTGCGAATACCTTTTTAAGCATTGCGTCCTGAACTACATTGGAAAATTTTTTATATTGTTCATCTTTCTCTGAAATTTCTTTGCATGCTATTTTTTCTGCGATGGATGAAATTTCATCTCTGCTTATTCTGCCTGGCAGGGGAAAACTGCCTATATCATCTGAAAGTATCATTTTTACAGTATACAAAGTATGAGGTTTTTTAATAATTAGTAGTTGAGTGTCAAATAAAGGGGAACATAAATTTATACTAACTACTCAGGAGGTAGGAAATTTACCTCTGAAAATTTCAAAAAAATATAATTTTAAAATTTATGAAATTTTAAAAGACACGAACAAAGTGAGTGGAACGAAGTGAGCATAAAAATCAAAAATTTATCCGTAATTTCAAAAACGAAGTTTTTGAAATATCCGAACGAAGTGAGGTTATTTTCAAATTCGCGGAGAATTTGAAAAGACACGAACGAAGTGAGTGGAACGAAGTGAGCGTATTTTCAAAATGAAATTTTGAAATACTGAAACCTTTGGTTTCAATCTTTAAAAAATTTTTGAGATTTTTGAAATACATGACTATCGGCTATTGACCGAATTAAATGTCATTAATTTATTTACTTTCTTTCCTATGTTATTTATATGAATGCAAGCATAGAGAGCGTTGAAAAAGTCCCAAATTAGGTAAATTCCAAAT
>Ga0210009_1003434_pt1 | contig 10219 bp, 6 predicted proteins | sample CryGeyCG2114_065_FD_185457 | JGI IMG/M metagenome (GOLD analysis project Ga0210009, IMG submission 185457) | Groundwater microbial communities from aquifer - Crystal Geyser CG12_big_fil_rev_8/21/14_0.65 (SPAdes) (version 2) | ecosystem: Environmental > Aquatic > Deep subsurface > Groundwater ... | reverse complement strand
ATGAAGAGTTTTTATATAACTCATTTAAATAATCATCACTTACTTGTTTCAACCAAAATAATCTTTTGCCTAATTCTTTATGATTTTTTATTCTGTTTATTAGTTGAGAAACCTTCCAGCCTTCCTTGCCAACTATAACTAAATTAACATCTAAACCCTCATCCCAAAGTTTCTCAAAGGCTAAAAGAGTTTGTTCATGTCCTTTTCTAGGCTCAAGTGTTGAAACCATTAAAAAAGTTCTTTTTGATTTTATGACATTAATCACTTCTTTTTCATCTGCAGATAAATTATTTTGTGTATCAATATTTGCATTGATATTTGCCCCTAAATGATACCAGCTTATTTTAAATGGATTTGCATCTCTTTTGATATTTTTTTGCTTCCATTCGTAAAAATCATTTGCCACAGCGTTTGATATACAAACAACACCATCCATCTCAGAAATTAATTCTAACCATTTTTGAAATAGTACTTTAACCCCCATTGGGAAGTATTGTGGCATTTTAATAGGTAAAAAATCATTTATATTAAAATAAACTTTTACTCCAGATGCATGCATTTTTTTTAAATACTTTTTGTTATTTAAAACATAATAGATAGAATAATCTAATCCTAGAAAAATATCTCCAGCATTATATTTAATTGCTTCATCAACTAAATTTTCTTTTTTGGGAAGATTTAAAAAATCATTAGTGAAATTTCTAGCATAAAAATAACCTTTTTTAAATTTGCCATATACTGGCTCTACTTTATAACCTTCTATTGGATTATTTAATATATAATTTAAAATATTTCTAACTAATCTTTGAATTCCAGTTTTATGATCAACTCTTGAAAATTCAGAAACATCGATAAAAATTTGTTTTGATACTTTTTGAGAAGTTACCTGCGGTTCTTTATCATGGTGTATTAAAGTTTCAGAAGATACAGGTTTTGATTTTTTATTTGAAATTACACTTTTTAATAATCTTAAATTTCTTTTAACCAAAAGACCTGATTTAATTACTAGATACTTTGTGTTTTCAACTATAGATTCTATAAGATTTAATATCTTTTTCTTTGTAATATTTATAACCTGCTTTAAAACAAAACTTAAGTCATTAATATCATCTTCATATTGATTAATTTTTTTTGCTAAGTTTTCTGTAAGTTTATGCTTCTCTGTAATTCGAATATCTTCGATAAAATAAATTGGATCAACAAATTTTGTAGCAAGCAATTTATGCTCATTAGCTAAATAAAATAAATTATTACCACTTTGTAAAACTAATTCATAATTATGAGATTTCAAGATATTATCTATCTCTTGTTTTTGCTCATCTGTATTTTTAGAATTAATTAAAATAACTATAGGCCTAATAATGTTAAAATTATGGCCTTCTATAATTTTTAAATCACTACCATTAGAGTTTATTTTTAAAAAATCTATTTGATTTATATTATTTTCTGTACAAACTTCTTTTAACGTTTTAGAAATGATTTTGTGTGAAAAAATATTTTTGTATTGCTCTGCTTGTTTTTTATCAGTAGTAGAAATATCTGTATCTAAAATTTCATAAAATTCTATTTTTTGAAACTCTTCATTTCCTAATGCAATATTCAAATTAATATCATTAGTTCTCGTTTCTAAATATTTATAAAAAAACTGATAACTAGGCTCAACATTAACTCCTGTCCAACCATTGTCATAAAATAATTTGGTAACAGAATTAATTTCAGGATCAGCTGCACCTACATCTACATAAAAACCGTTTTTAATATCTTTAAAAACATTCCAAAGAATTATGTCTTCGAATTGTTTTGCGTATGAGGTAATTGTCATTTTATGTTAGTTTATATTTTACTTTGTTCTTTCTTAAAATCCCTCTGCTTCGCTTCGCTCGCTGACTCCCTTTACGAAAGGGAGAAAATGTTATATGCCTTTGGCATATAACGGTGACTTCGATTGATATTTTTTCCTAATCGAAAGAATAAAAATTATTTGCAACGCAAATAATAATATCTCCCTTTCATAAAGGGAGTCAGCGAGCGAAGCGAAGCAGAGGGATTTTCCCCACAAACTCTACTTCTTATTATCCCGAACTAATTCCTCATAAACCCCATAATACTCCCCCACCATCCTATCAGCAGTAAACAACTCATTATACCTAACTAAAGCATTCTCACCCATGGTATGAGCAGTAATAGGATTATTCCAAATATGATCCATCTTTTCTCTTAAACTTTTAGAATTTTCAGGCTCAGCAACCAACCCAGTAACACCATCCTGATTAATAAAAGTGGTACCAGTACCAATTTCACAAGACACTAACGGTTTACCATACATAGCACCTTCAAGCAAAGATATCCCAAAAGCTTCTGATCTTAAATGAGATGGCAAAACTACACTCAAACACAACTGCATAATAGCAACTTTATCGTCATTTGATACAGCACCTAAGAAAATAACATTATCTATATTATGTTCTTTTACATAGTCTTGTAATTCTTGCTCAATTCCACCACTACCAATAATAACAACTTTATATTCAGCACCTTTAGCAGCATCTAATAAACTATAAAGCCCTTTATAATATCTAAGCACTCCAACAAATAAGAAAAAATTCTTACCTAATTTATTTTCCCAATATGTTAATTTATTAGCATCAATTAAAGGATAACTTGCTTTATTAATTCCTATAGGAATAACTTTCGTTTTTTCTTTAAAGCCTTCCAATAAATCACTTGAATTAACGTAATTGTCAGATGTTGCAACGATACAATCTACATTCTTTAAAAACTTATTCATTAAAGGTTTATAAAATTTCAGTAAGTTTTTTTGCTTAACAATATCAGAATGGTAAGTAACTACTGTTGGTTTTTTAATATTTAAGAAAAAGTGTAATACATCTGCAAAAGGATTTGGGAAATGATAATGAATAATATCAGCTTCTTGTGCCAAATAATAAAAATCTTTAAATGCACTAACTGAAAATTCAGTAGAAGCCAAACTTAATGATGACTTACTTCGATATACATGATAACCATTAACTACAGAAGACTTTAACTCTTTCTGTTTAGTTATAGTTAAAACTTCACTCTCAACACCAAATTTTTTCATGCCTTGAGCTAGTTGATCTATAACTTGCTCAACACCACCATAGGTTTCAGGGAAAAATGTTTTGTAAAAATGTAATACTTTCATATTTGTTATTATTAGATATTTTTATCTTTCATTCTACACTAAATATTAGTAATTCTAAATATTCTTTCTTTATATGTTGGGATTACCTCTTCAAAATCCTTTTGTGCAAACTAAAGTTTGCCATTTCCTTTACGAAAGGAAATAATTTATTCGCTATCGCTCATAGTAATTTAATATTAGCGGTGTTTAAATCTTTTTAATATGATTAAAATAACCGCCTAAGTACAAAAGAATATTATTTACTACGAAGCACCATGAGCGAAGCGAATAAATCATTTCCTTTCGTAAAGGAAATGGCGAACTTTAGTTCGCACAAAAGGATTTTAATCTTAAAAACTAAAAAGATAAGTGGATGACCAAAAAATGGTTGACATGATTGTTGTGATTATTATTTGCTCTAATACTCAGGAAATAATCCTGGCATCCATTGTGAAGCTAATTCAGAAGGAAAAGCTATCTTAAGGGGAGTTCTGGTGGTTTCTGATTTTATAGCTCCACTTTTAATTAAAGCCGAAACAGTACGTCTAGCATGCCTTTCGCTTACATCTAATATATTAGCGATCTCAGATCTTTTTAACTCACCTCTGTAAAGAATTGTTTCTAAAATTCGATCTGATTTAGATGGTAAATTACCATCGCGAATTTCACTTTCTACCCAAATTAAAATCCTATTTATTAACTTGTTGGGTTTTACTAGCTGCTGCATGAACTTAACTTGGTCAATACAAGTTTCTAAAAAAAACTGTGTGAATTTTATAAGCTCAGATTCACTCAAATTTCCTCTACCATCTAGATCACTATGCCTAATTGAATCACATCTAGCTAAATGCTCTTTATATTTATTAACATTTCTGGCAAGTCCGCGAGCAATAGACCATATACCTTTTGTTTTTAGTGTTTCAAGTAATGTTGCGTGAGACATTAATCTAGCGACTCGTCCATTACCATCTAAAAATGGATGAATCCATAACAGCCTATGATGAGCTGCTGCAATGGCAATAATACTCTCAGATTTGCTTAGCTTGCCATACACTTGTTCAAACCTTTTCATGAATCTTGAAATAGCCCCAGGACTTATAGGAATATGAACTCCAACTTTAACATCTTTATCTCTAAAACTACCAGGAATAACAGTTTCTTTTTTACCTGTTTCTGGCTCTGTAATTGTTAGTAGTTCTTCTGGTAACTGCTCACAAAAGCGCTTGTGAATTTCACAAATCCCATCGGCATCAACACTCCTTCCTAAAAGGTTTCCATTATCAATCCATCTTTGCACATCTATATGGGCCTTCGCCTCCAGCTGAAGGTTACGTTTCTTTGTATTCAAACTATAATCCCCTTTTAAAGCAAGCTCAATATCAATTGGGTGAGTATTATGACCCTCTATCAAATTACTGTAATAGCAGTTCATGGATTTAACTAAATCAGATAAAGCAATAACTATCTCATCAGGCAAGCTGCTACTAAATTCAGCAGAACAAGATACCAATTCTATAGATAAATCAGCAAGTAATTCTCGACTATTAGAAGATTGCGAAATAAGCATAGGCTCAATTAAGCTAAGTTGCTCGTTTCTATCAATAAGTTCAATCCTAGTCATAATAATGTCCGGTTTTATATCCTAAATAAAATACGGTTGTTTTTTAAGTATAACATATAGTTATAAATTTTCTAGCTTTAAAGAAAACATCCAATGACCTGTTTTTTGGCCGGTTACATGGCCGTTTAAAAGGTAATAGAACTATATTTTAAGATTCCCTACACTCCCACCGAATATCTCTTTGTGCTTCTAACTTATATATAATATTCTGCATTATACTATGAAAACTTTTTTGATAATTTATTTTTGGATAGACAGCATTAAAATTATTAAACAAACTCAATGACTGTAAATTATTCTTCCCTATTTCTATTTTACTTAATTTAAAATTTGCAAGAATAGCATGCCCTAAACTTTTTATTGAATGTTGCAACGCCCCCATATAAATTAAATCATCAGCAGCACTGTGTTTTTGAAATAAATAATTCTTTCCTGCCATTATTATCCCAAGCAAATCAGCATCAATATGATCTATATAATTTTTTATATTTAAATTGCAAGTTAGTTTCCTTTTAAGGTTAAAACTACCATGCTTTATGTTTTGTACTACATTAGATTTAAATATTATATCTTCATTTGAAAAGTAATTTTTATGTAATGTTAATAAAGCCCTTAGCTCACATCTTAATCTTGAGTTTTTAATTAAGTCTCTTTCTGCTTGCTTTTTCGTGTTACTAATTAATTCATTATCTATATCTATTGCTATTTCATTACCTAAACTTAAACCAACTGTATGCACTAAATCAAAATGACTATTTATATTAAAAATATATTTATATTTATTTTTGCCATATTGAAATTTTTCTTTAAAGTTAAGCTTATTAAAATGATCTTTATTAGTTATATTAGTTTGATAGTCTTTGGTTAAAATATCATAAACTGCATTAAAGGCAGGCTGGTTGTAATCAGGTGTTAAACTTAAATCTTTATAAGAAATTATATGATTATAAACTTTTGCTCCATTTGAGAAAATATTTTTGGTTTCAGTTGATAAGGTTTTATACCACTGTAAATTATTTTTTATATCATTAACAAGTGGTATTCCTATTGGGGAAATTATGGCTTTTTTATCTAGTGAAGTTTTTATATTTTTGAAAATATTGTCTATTTCATTGGAGGCAGATTCGTTGCTTGGGGATTCGAGTAAGTATCCTACTTGAGGGGCGTTAAAGCATACTACTGGGGAGAAGTTGTTTATTTTGGATTTGTTATAATCTATTCCTATTAGTTGCGCTAAAGCTCCGCCTAGAGAGTGGCCGGTGAAGGCTAGGAATTTTGGGGAATAACGTTTATTTACTTGTTTTAAAAATTCCTGAGCTTTTGAATAAGATTTTGGATAAATTCCCATTGATATTTTAAAATCATGATAGCAAAAATCATAAATATCATCGCTTCCTCTAAATGCAATTATGCCTTCTTGCTCATTTCCGTTATATATGTAATAAGCAGCATAAAAACCATCATGATCTGCATCGCTTTCATATAGTCTTCGCCAACATCTATTATCTGGAGTTTTTTTTAATAAACTATTCTTGTAAAATCCATAAGCATCTGGAGTATTGTCGGATGATTTTATTTTTTTATTTGGATAATAAAACTCAACCTTTGGATAATAAACATCATCACAAATCCTTAAATAATTTTCTATTGTATACATGAATAATTATCTTCAGGTGCGGTTAAACGATAATTTTCTGCATTTTTATATTGAAAAATTTTGGAAGTAATTAATATATTCCAATCACTATATGTTTTTCCTTTTTGAATATAAGAACATGCTTGTTTTAATAGAGCTTCTGGAATTTTAAATTGATAAAAATATTTATATAAAAAAGGCTCTCTGTCTATTTTATAATCAGGACCATTAGTTTTCTCAAGCCATATAGCAGGTTTTCTTGAAATTTGCAGAGAATCACTACAAAAAGCTCCAAATTCTACATATGTCATATTTGGATAAATATTTTTCATGAATTTTAGAAGAATAACACTTCCAGCTGAAAACATACTATCTGGTTTGGGATTATCAATTGAGGCCCCAATATATGGCCTTGAATAATCCTCTCGAATATTTCCTGTAATTATATTATCAACGCCAGTCAAAGACTCAATTCCATCAGCTATGGATCTAATATCATACCAAGAACCATAACTATCTTTAGGTAACCAATAATCTTTTTGATTTTTTAAAATGAAATGAATTCGGCAATCATATTCTGCAAATTCACTGTCATCGCCATCATTAGTTTTAACAACTGAAATCCCTGCTCCGTGCATGTTTTCTGGTAATTTCACTGCTTTTTTTATATCTAAATTACCAGCTTTTGCAAACTCTTTGTCATATTGAAAAAATGATACTTGGTCTTTTATTTTTAACTTTTCAAGCTTTTCAATATATTCTTTAAATGGTGGATGTTGTTTTAGTTTTTCAATTCTTATTGCTGATACTGTTTGGAATAACGTTAATAATGATAATCCAAATATAATGGTTTTGATTTTACTTTTCATCTTATTATTATTTTTCTTATATTAGAGGAATAGTAATTTTAACTATTTAGGGGGATTTGGCAAGAGTTTGTGATTTTTGGTAGTTTAAAATCCTTTTATGCAAACTAAAGTTTGCCATTTCCTTTACAAAAGGAAATAATTTATTCGCTTCGCTCATGGTACTTTAAAATCAACGGTAATCAAAGCTGCAATTCGGTGACCACATACCTTCTCGTAAGAATTCACCTACCTTATAATTTATAGCTAACTGCTGCCACCAAATGAGCGATAAAGTAATTTTAAAGCTTTTTATAATTCATCTATATTACGACTAAGCGCTTTAACTGTTTTTTTCAACTTTTGCTTTTCCAAAGTTAATAAATATTCATTTACCGATTTTGGTGGATTTTTAAGCCTTTCCCTATGAGTTTTTGCTGCTAAAATAATTTCATTATGATTACTTTTCATCAACATCATAATAAAGTCATCAGGGTTAATAGCCTCAACTTTGTACTTACCCAAATTTCTTTTAGGGAAATCTTTAAGATTAAATGTCACTATGAAGGTTGCTTCTGACTTTATTGCTGCAGCCAATACGTGCCTATCATTACTATCAGGTAAATCTAGTTCATCTATTATTTTTTCATAATCTTCTACAACACAATCCCTCGTTGCGGTATTCATCTTTTTTGCTATATTCTTTAAAATATTAACTTTTAGATCAGGTCTATTTTTTTTAAGATTATATATCCACTCTTCATGAATTCTATCAGTCCACTTAGCCTTAAATAGATCAGATACAGAAAGCTGCATGAAAAAATCCCTTAAAGGCGCAGGATACAAAACACAAGCATCTAATACAGCTATCAATTTATCGCTCATTCTTAGTATCCCATATCTAAATCTTGAGCTTCATTAGCTAATTCATCAAGAATTTTAGATCTTTTTGCATCAATCTTATTTTTATAAGATATAACATCTTTTAAAAAAATTTTACGCCTATTGCCTGTTTTATGAAAAGGAATATTATTTTTTTCTAAAATACTAATTAAATAAGGTCTTGATACATTTAAAATATCAGCTGCCTCTTGAGTTGTGATCTCTTTTTCAGATGAAATTATATTTATTTTTTTACCTTTAGATAACTGTTTCATTGATTGTAAAAAAATGTTAAAAGCATCTTTAGGGACTTGTATATTTTGTTTCCCATGTTTTGTTTCTAGAGTAAAATTATACATCTCTTTATGTGCACAATCAGATAAAACTTCGCTAGACTGTCTAGCCGCTTCTATTTCAACATAAGTAGTACTAGAATTATTTTCTGTATTTTTTCGCATAAAACGCCTCCATAAATAATATTATACCAGTTATTCGAAATATTCGCAACGGAAAATTTCTTTTTGAAAATAATTTTATTTAAAATCAATAGGATATAAAAAAGATTCATGCATTCTTTTTGAATTTCTTTATATATTTCATCACCTGACTTTATATTATAGAAATAGCCTAGATTCCATAAACATTAATTTAATGAGAAAAAAGGATGAGCAATAATTGATTCACCCCAATCTATAATATTTATATTTTCGGTTTTATTATCTAATATCATATTACGATCTTGAAAGTCACAATACTTCACGACACTCCCAACGAATATCTCTTTGTTTTTCTAACTTATATATAATCTTCTGCATTATATTATGAAAACTTTTTTGATAATTTATTTTTGGATAGACAGCATTAAAATTATTAAACAAACTCAATGACTGTAAATTATTCTTCCCTATTTCTATTTTACTTAATTTAAAATTTGCAAGAATAGCATGCCCTAAACTTTTTATTGAATGTTGCAACGCCCCCATATAAATTAAATCATCAGCAGCACTGTGTTTTTGAAATAAATAATTCTTTCCTGCCATTATTATCCCAAGCAAATCAGCATCAATATGATCTATATAATTTTTTATATTTAAATTGCAAGTTAGTTTCCTTTTAAGGTTAAAACTACCATGCTTTATGTTTTGTACTACATTAGATTTAAATATTATATCTTCATTTGAAAAGTAATTTTTATGTAATGTTAATAAAGCCCTTAGCTCACATCTTAATCTTGAGTTTTTAATTAAGTCTCTTTCTGCTTGCTTTTTCGTGTTACTAATTAATTCATTATCTATATCTATTGCTATTTCATTACCTAAACTTAAACCAACTGTATGCACTAAATCAAAATGACTATTTATATTAAAAATATATTTATATTTATTTTTGCCATATTGAAATTTTTCTTTAAAGTTAAGCTTATTAAAATGATCTTTATTAGTTATATTAGTTTGATAGTCTTTGGTTAAAATATCATAAACTGCATTAAAGGCAGGCTGGTTGTAATCAGGTGTTAAACTTAAATCTTTATAAGAAATTATATGATTATAAACTTTTGCTCCATTTGAGAAAATATTTTTGGTTTCAGTTGATAAGGTTTTATACCACTGTAAATTATTTTTTATATCATTAACAAGTGGTATTCCTATTGGGGAAATTATGGCTTTTTTATCTAATGAAGTTTTTATATTTTTGAAAATACTGTCTATTTCATTGGAGGCAGATTCGTTGCTTGGGTATTCGAGTAAGCATCCTACTTGAGGGGCGTTAAAGCATACTACTGGGGAGAAGTTGTTTATTTTGGATTTGTTATAATCTATTCCTATTAGTTGTGCTAAAGCTCCGCCTCACTGTCGTTAAGTTAAGAATTTAATTGTGTCACCAACCTATTATGCTACAATGCTAAACATTAAGAAATAATGTAAGGATACAGATAAAACATATGTTGCTAGAGGTAAAAAAAAGATAATACAGCATATTTCAAACAAGTTAAAGTCAGCTTATTTTATAAAAAGACATAAAGTTCTAGATAAAGATTTCACTAGAACTAGATGTTTATCTTTTTTCGTGGT
>Ga0210009_1003433_pt1 | contig 10220 bp, 5 predicted proteins | sample CryGeyCG2114_065_FD_185457 | JGI IMG/M metagenome (GOLD analysis project Ga0210009, IMG submission 185457) | Groundwater microbial communities from aquifer - Crystal Geyser CG12_big_fil_rev_8/21/14_0.65 (SPAdes) (version 2) | ecosystem: Environmental > Aquatic > Deep subsurface > Groundwater ... | reverse complement strand
CCGCCACTTTGTACGAGCTGATCCGATCCCGCAACATCCGCTCACCGCTTCTCCTCTGTGCGATCGTTTCAGGACTGGCAACCCTCATCAATCCTTACGGTTACGAAATAGGAAATTTTTTCATGCACAGCCTGTCGCAGTCGCGCAATATCTCCGAATGGAATGGCATCCCCCTCTGGCATCCGCACCTGTGGCAGTTCAAACTATACTCCGTGTTTTATGGGGTGATGTGGCTGAGCGCAAAAAAGAAATGGGAATGGCAGACCTTTATCATTTTGCCCTCAATTTACTTTGCCTACAAACACCAGCGCCACGTGCCCCTGACCGCTATCGCCATGACCCCGTTCATGATGGAACAGGCGAAAAAATGGGTCCAGCACTGGAGCGATAACAAGCGCGTGCGTAACACACTGAACAGCATCCGCCAGCCCGCAATGGCCTGCCTGCTGGTGTTTGCAACATCCCAATTGGGAATCGGATATTTAAAGAACGCCGACAACCGGTTCAATCTATTGGTCGATCCGGGAGTCTACCCTATTTACGCCGCGCGTTTTATGGACGAAAACAAACTGGAAGGAAATATCTGGAATCCCTTCGACTGGGGCGAATACCTCATCTGGGAATTACCTCAAAGCAAGATATCCGTTGACGGAAGATTTAGGACCGTGTATCCAGAATCGATACTGACAGACAGTGCGAATTTCGCCGCGGGAGGACCGGGTTGGGAGGAGCTTCTGAAAAAATATCCAGAAACCGATTACGTGTTGGCGAGGAAGTCCGATGGAACCCATCGGCGCATGAATGAACTAAAAGGCTGGACCGCGATTTACGAAGACCTGATTGCCGTGCTGTACATCAAATCCGACGATCCCGAAAACCCGAAGTGGAAACAACTCAACAGCCGCAAACTGAAACAAAACCTGCAAACCCCGTCGTATTATTTTCCATGACCTTTCGCTCCGCGGTCTAAAAGCTTAAATTCGATTGATTTACCTGCGCAGGATTAAAATGCTAAAATAAGACTGGGTAATGTTTCATCCCGCCCATTGAAACGGCTGTAAACTCAAGACATTCCGTTTTATTCCGATAAGTTCATGTGACTCCTAACAAACACCGCCACTTTATATGAAACCAAAACAAGCGAACGTTCTTCTCATCACCCTCGATACGCTCAGAGCCGATGCCTTAGGCTGTTACGGTTACTCGCGTCCGACCAGTCCGTTCATTGATGGGATTGCTTTGGAGGGGGTTCGATTTGAGAATGCAGTGGCGCAGGCTTCGTGGACCTTGCCTTCTCTGGCTTCGCTCATGACTTCGCAGTATCCGCAAGAAATTGGGATGACAAATTTCAATTCCAAATTTTCGGACGATGCCTTGCGGGCGGCTGAAATTTTTCGCAACAATGGTTATCAAACGGCGGGATTCATCACCTGCGACTTTTTGGCTCGGAATCGCGGTTTTGCGGAAGGGTTCGATGTTTACGAGGAGCATGTGAACAATGCTTTGGCGGAGGACCTCAATCAGAGCGTCTTCAAGTGGCTGGCTTCTCACGATCGTGAAAAACCTTTTTTTCTGTGGATTCATTATTTCGACATCCACGCGGATTATGATCCTCCCACACCTTTTGACAAATCTTTCGGCTTGTCCTTCGACAACAAAGAATTGGGCACGGCTTCCCATCTGCAGAATTTATTGAAAAACAGCCAGCAGATGTCTGAAGGGGATACCGACGGCGTGCGCCTGCTCTACGATCAGGAAATCCATTATCTCGATTCCAGATTACAGGATTTGTGGGATCATTTTAAAACCGAAGGTGCTTTGCGCGATACGCTGACGGTCATCGCTTCGGACCACGGTGAGGAATTTCGCGAGCATGGCGGTATGTTGCACACGACCTCTCTTTATGAAGAACTGGTTCACGTTCCGCTCATCTTGCATTATCCGGGACATATCCCGTCTGGCAAAACGGTGCAAGCTCCGGTGCAAAATCTGGATATTCTGCCGACGCTTATGGAACTCTGCCAACTGAGTCCTGACTGCAATATGAGGGGCACCAGTTTGATTCCCAGTTTCGAGGCGGAACCGGAAAATACGCTTTGCTTTTCTCATCTGGAAGTGTCTCAGGATGGCGGAAGTTATCTCGACTGGAAGCCTTCACTTTTCAGAACACTTTATATGGTGCGCAAAGGTGCCGATAAGATGATCTACGATGCAAAAAACGATGGTTATGAATTCTATGATTTGAATCGGGACCCGGCTGAAACCTGCAATCGCTATGAGATCAGCGATCCCAAGTGCATTGAGCTGAAGGATGCCTTGTCGGAATGGATCACTGCCCAGAAAAAAGAAAATTCGGAGTCCGTTGAAATGGAGCGCGAAGTGCTCGAACGACTCGAAGCTCTTGGCTATATAGATTAAGCGGAGGTCCACCGCTGGTAATGGAACGCAACAAAGATGTCTTGGAATTTTTTTGCTGTCGTATTTTACGATCCGCACCGACGGGTCGTTGATTTCTCTATAAGATAATTTTATGAAACCCAACATCGTACTGATAACCATAGATACTTTAAGAGCCGATCATCTGGGCTGTTACGGCTACCAACGCGCAACCAGCCCGAACATCGACTGCCTGGCGAAAAATGGAACGGTGTTTAAAAACGCAATCGCTCAAGCTCCGTGGACGATTCCATCGCTCGCGTCCCTGCTCACTTCCAAATTTCCACCCGAGTTGGGGATGATCGAAAAATATTCTACTTTCGACGGACAGCACAAGCTCATCTCCTCCTATCTGCAAGAGAACGGATACGAAACGGCGGGCTTTGTCTCTTGCGTGCTGGATTTTCTGACTCCCAAGCGCGGCTTCGCAGAGGGCTTCGATCATTACATCGGGCTGGAGATGATTCGTGCCGATGCCATCAATCAACATGCCTTTGATTGGCTGGATCAGCGAAGCGGGGATCGTCCGCATTTCATGTGGGTGCATTATTGTGATGTGCATTCAGACTACGAAGCGCCCAGCCCCTTCGAGAAATCCTTCACCGAAGAACAAATCGATAAGCATCTGGGAAAGACCCGAACGCTGAAAGGGGTGTTGAAGGGACAAACGGTATTGAGTGCCAGGGAACTGGAGCAGGTCATCACCCTTTACGATCAGGAAATCCATTACACGGATCATCACATCGGACAACTCATCACCAAATTGAAAGAGAGCGGGCAATTTGACGATACGCTCATCATCATTGGAGCCGATCATGGCGAGGAGTTTCTTGAGCATGGCGGCGTGTTGCATCAAACTTCGCTCTACGATGAATTGCTTCGCGCACCGTTGATTTTTCATTATCCCAAACGATTTCCCAAAAACAAACGGGTGCAAACACAGGTGCAGAACATGGACATCGTGCCTACGCTTATGGAGTTCTGCGGTTTGCCGCTCCCGGAGGATTTCCGGGGAAAAAGTTTGCTCGCTTCCATTCTGGAAGAACCCAATGAAGAAGAAAATTACAGTTTCGCCCATCTCGATATCTCCAGTTTCAACCTGGGATGCGAGGAGTGGAAGGAGTCCATTCTCAGAACGGTTTATATGGCTCGAAGCAATGCAGAAAAATTGATCTACGAACCACTCAAAGAATCGTTTGAGTATTACGATCTGATCGCCGATCCCAAAGAACTGAATGACCTCTTCACGCACGATGCTTTGGAAAATCGTGCCATCAAAGAAGCCTTGTTGAACTGGTACACACAAATGGAACGGCGACCCGATGATTCGCAGAAAATGGATTTGGAACAGGAAACTCTGGACCGACTGGAAGCACTCGGTTACATCGACGGATAATCAAACATGACAACGCGACCCAAAAAATTGATGGTGATCGGACTCGACTGCGCCGCTCCCGAACTGGTATTCGAACGCTGGCGCGACCGATTGCCCAATCTAAATCGACTGATGAATCAGGGCATTTACGGTCCTCTCGAAAGTTCCATGCCTCCCATCACCGTACCGGCATGGGCCTGTATGATGAGCGGCAAAGATCCCGGTCATTTGGGTGTCTATGGTTTTCGCAATCGCAAGGATCGCAGTTACGACAATCTCGGCATGGCCACATCGCTGGCATTCAAGGAAGACATGGTTTGGGATCACCTCGGTCGGCGCGGTAAGAAATCGGTGGTGCTGAGTTTCCCACCCAGTTATCCCGTGAAGCCCATCGTCGGCTGGTCCACTGCCTGCTTCCTCACTCCCAATTCGCAAAGTGCCTACACGCATCCGCCTGAGTTGAAAGTGGAACTGGAAAAGGCAACCGGACCCTACATCCCCGATGTGATGAACTTTCGAACCGACGACAAGGACAACCTGTTAGAACAAATCCACGCCATGGCGAAGAATCATTTCGATCAAGCTGAATACATGGCGAAGGAAAAAGACTGGGATTTTTTCATGATGGTGGAAATGGGAGTCGATCGCATTCATCACGGACTCTGGAAATATTGCAGTCCCACGCACCCTCGATTCGTCCCCGGCAATCCTTACGAAAACAGCATTCGTGATTTCTACATCTACTCCGACCAACGCATCGGCAAACTGTTGGAACTGGCCGGACCGGAGACCGCCGTCCTCGTCGTCTCCGACCACGGCGCACGCGATATGATCGGAGGAATCTGCATCAACGAATGGCTCATTCAGGAAGGTTACCTCAAACTGAACGGGCCGGTTGAAGGATTGCAGAATCCCAGCAAGGTTGGAATCGATTGGGACAATACAAAAGTCTGGGCCGAAGGTGGCTATTACTCACGCATCTTTTTAAACGTTAGAGGACGCGAACCCAAAGGCATTGTCGCACCGGAAGACTACGATAATTTACGCACTGAGCTGACGGAGAAACTGACCGCACTCGGAGACGAGTCGGGCAATCCTATCGGCACCGTCATTTACAGGCCAGAAGAAATTTACAAAAAGATCAATGGAATCGCGCCTGATCTGCTCGCCCTGTTTGGAGACTTGAGTTGGCGCGCCGTCGGCACGGTCGGTCATGGATCGGTTCACACACGTGAAAATGATACCGGACCCGATGATGCCAATCACGCACGCGACGGACTCTATATCTACAGCTCGCCGCAGGGTGAGGTACCGGCATCACCGCATCGTGCCGCGCTCTACGACATCGCACCCAGCATCTTGAAATTATACGGCATCGAAGCCCCAGAAAATGGGGCCGGTAAAACACTCGATTTTTTCTAGCCCAATATAAGGACACTCCGGTTTGAAAGAAACCATTCTGCAGGCCATTCTCACCGACGATTTGAGCAAGGCCCGTCAATTGCTGGCAGAAAATGCAAACGGACTCGAAACGGTAAAACACCTGCTCGATCAAATAAAAAACGAGTCCTCCAAACCTCTGGCCAATGTTCAAACTCCATTGCCGCGCGTAGTCAGTACCTCTGTGTCCTATACCTGCGGAGTTGGCTGTAAAATGTGCAACGCGGGATTCGCAGACAAGACCGATCTTTTCGATGATTACAAATACCTGGCACCCGAACAATTCGACGCACTGGAACCCTGGCTGGTAAACGCCAGCCATGTTGTTTTTGTCGGACTCGGCGAAACCCTGGATTGCCCACACATCGAATCCTATCTGAATAAAGTACGAGACAAAATCAGCTTCCTGACAACCAGCGGCGTTCCACTCAATCGCCAGAAAGCTGAAATGCTGATTCGGTCGGAACTGAAATACATCAATTATTCGTTCGACGGCAATTCAACGATGGGTCATGGCGGAGGCTCTAAAGCATACGCAAAAAAATTCTGGGAAAAAATTTCCATGTTGGAGCAGATCAAACGTGAGTCTGGCTCGACATTGCCTGAGCAGATGCTGACCATCGCTCTTAACATCGAAAATCTGGATGAATTGAACGCGATCATCGATACAGGTGTGCGACATGGGATGAGCAAATTCATGTTGAGTCCGATGACACCGCCTGCAAAGGAATCCATTCCAAATACACTGCACGCGGACTACGACCGCTACAAAGATACAATCGACCGCGTCATGCAACACTGGAACGCAAAAGGTAAATTCGTCCGCTTTTTCGAAATACCTCATGCCTACGACGAAAGCGAACTCTGTCATTTTCTCGACAAACAAATCGTGTTTGAATTGAACAGGGACCGACCCAAAGTGTGTTGCGGCCCCCTCGACGCGCCGTTGCGATTGACTGAAACTTTGCCTGCGGATTACTGGAATGCCTTTCCATTTCGCTATTTGCGATATCAGGAATTTTACAAACCGACGGCAACTCTCCCTGCCGCTTGCGAAGCCTGTTGGTTCAAAGCTCCCAGGAAATTTGGCAAATCCCTGCAAGCCCGCTTTTCAACGCCTCCTCAACAGGAAAAATTTTATCGGCTGTATCAATCTGCATCTGCTCTCAAAGAGAAGGGCGCTTATGATGAAGCGCAAACGATCTTCACGGAAATCGCAGAAAACTCTACGGAGCATTCTCTGAAAGGCAAGGCCTGGTTCCATCTTGGCGAGATGCAATTGTTCGATCACAATCAGTTATCAGCACAAACCAGTTTCGAAATGTCCGTGCATTACTGCTTCGATCATCAACTGGCGTTCGCTTATCTGTACCTGCTCTATGCCATCAACCTGGTGCCTTGCGCTGAAAAACCTTTGCGTATCCCGAATCAGGAATTTTTAAATCATTTCAAAGAACTACCAAAAGATCGTTTCCTTAAAACGGATGCTACCTAAATGGACCCCGCTCCGGCGGGCGTGTACGAACAAAAAGAACTACCAAAAGATCGTTTCCTTAAAACGGATGCTACCTAAATGGACCCCGCTCCGGCGGGCGTGTACGAACAAAAAGAACTACCAAAAGATCGTTTCCTTAAAACGGATGCTACCTAAATGGACCCCGCTCCGGCGGGCGTGTACGAACAAAAAGAACTACCAAAAGATCGTTTCCTTAAAACGGATGCTATCTAAATGGACCCCGCTCCGGCGGGCGTGTACGAACAAAAAGAACTACCAAAAGATCGTTTCCTTAAAACGGATGCTATCTAAATGGACCCCGCTCCGGCGGGCGTGTACGAATAAGAGAAACAGATTAGCAATAGCACAAAATTGGGTATGGAGCGTGTTGATTTTAGACACATGATATTTTGATCGCTCTATATCCAGCAGGCGTTGCCTGCCCCGCCGTTAGCTTGTATTTTTATTTCAACTATGGTCAAATGCGATGAGAAAAAACTGGCACCGAGAGCCCATAAAACGAAACCCACACCAACCCACAAATCGCCTTGAATACCCCGTCTTCCCTGCAATTCGAGCGTAGTTTTCGCGGACAAGACACGTCTTGTCCCCCATCCGGACTGGCCTTCACCAGCGACGGTAAAATCATCGTCGCCGACGATTTCAATCACCGCATCCAGATTTATAATCAGGACGGAACACTCCAGCACAGCTTTGGAGAAAAAGGTTCCGCGCCCGGTCAGTTTTGTTACCCGAAGGGAATCGCACTGGATGACGAGAATCAAATCTACGTCGCCGATTGCTGGAATCATCGGATTCAGGTTTTTGATAGCGAAGGAAAATTTGTTCGGGCTTTTGGATCCTGCGGCGATGAACCGGGAGAAATGAACGAGCCTTATCATTTGCTCATCGATGCAACAGGCAAATTGATCGTGGTCGAGCGTTGCAATCACCGTCTGCAATTTTTCACGAAAGAGGGAGTTTCACAGGGGCGCATGGGCAGTCGCGGAACCGAGTTGGAGGAGAAACTTGGGAAATTATTTCAAACCCCACCGCATCTATTGCCACCCCCTTTGTTTGAATTCCCGACCTCGATAGCCGTGGACAGTGTCGGAAATCATTACATCTCAGACGGCAGTAACCATCGCATCGTAAAATTTGATTCAAAGTGGAACCGACTGGCAAGCTTTGGAGAGTATGGTTCCGGGCCCGGTCAATTCGAGTATGCCATGTGGCTGAGTATCGCCACCAACGATCTGTTGTATGTCGCCGATATGAACAACAACCGCATTCAAATATTATCATCGAGCGGAGTGTTTCTAGGCGAACAGACGATGTCAGGAAAATCGAACGCACTGGAAGCACCCTGTTTGACAGGGATCGACACGAGCGGACGTTTGTATGTCGGGCTCAGCCTGGACCCCGCAGTCCATTGCTACACACTCGACACAGCAACAGAAAAACAAAAAGCAGAAGCGGCCTTGCAAGAAGAGCCAGAGAATCTGCAAATTCTCGACTGGAACGCACAGATTTTAGAGAAACAAAATCAGCCAAAGCAGGCACTGGAGCATCATTACAAAATAGCACAGACCCTGTGGTTGCAAGATACCAGCACCGATATTCCGCACGCGTCACTGGACAGTCTGATACGAATGACAGGTTTGATCCCTGCCGAAACCGCACCGCCTTCGGCGCGACCCGCTTTGATCAAAGGACTCGAAGTCATCATCAGAGCGTTGCAAAAGTCGCGTCAGAAACTGATGGATCATTTTGTGGAATGGGGAGAAGTGTTCGCAAAATTCATCCACCAGCAAGTTGCAGAACACCAACTGATTTTGCAGGAACAGGAAGATGAGCAGACCTTCAATCAAACCTTGTACGAATTGGAAAACAGAGAACGCAACCTGTTCAGGCAATCCCGAATTTTAGCGCACAATTACCGCGTGACAGCCATTCAATATTCAAACTATCTGTATCGCGTCTTGCCATTATTGGAAGATAGCGAGCGCGGAACCTGCCATCAATCAGTAAAAGAAAACATCCAGACCCTGTTTGAGCGGATCAGCAACTACATGGATGCTAAAGAAAAGAATGAAGAGACACTCTTGCAGGAATTCGGCAGTGCCGCCGAGAGTCAGGAAAAATGGGCATCCTTTCTGGAAAAATTAAATCTCAGTCGAAGAACCTTAAACGCTTCGGCCTATCTGTGCTGGGATCTGCAAGCGCAGATCAAGACCCTCAAGGCAGTCTACCTACAGCAAAAGCAAGACGAAGCATTGGGAAAATTGATAGACGCATTATTTATAGAATCCCCCGGCGCAAACCGAATACCGCAGTTGCTCATGGGATTTCAGGAAGACTGGAGCCTCGTCGCGCAGTTGGGAATTGACCTGTACGATTTGATCGACTGCCGCTCCCATGAAAAATTCTCCAGACTCGAACCGGCACCCCTTGAAGTACCGCCCGATTATTTTTGCCCCGTGCCTTACGACACAGAGAACATGCAGATCGCAGACATTGCCAAGTTTCAGATCGACGAATCATTTCCATTCCGCACGGAAGAAAACGGCATTGCCGTTGGCGCAGATCTCTATCCCTTCAGTGCCATAGGCGATCCCAATGCCTTTGCAAAACGTCTGCAGGAGATGGTCGAATTACTGCCAATCTACGAAGAGAAAGACAAAGAATTGCGACTTCAGTTGGAAGAGCTGATCCGACAGGAAATCGATCTCAACGATCAATTGGCCCAGGTCAATGCGCTTGATAAAAAATCACCCATCAGTTTGAGTAACAATATAGAAGTCGTGGCCTTTCAGGCCAGCCTGTTGCGGCGCATGGTTTTGACTCTGGAAATAAACCAGTTGAGCAATCTCTATCGACTTACATTGGGAACCGCTCTGCTCGGTAAGAGTCAGAACTCAGAACTGGCAGAACCCATCCGCCAAATCCTGAAAACCAAATCGGAACAATTGAAAGAAGAACAGAGCCAACTTTTTGCGGAAAGAAAAACCCTCGCTAATCAGGAAAGTCAGGCCAACACTCGCTTGGAAAGTCAAACCTCCGTCGCTAAAGAAGGCCAGGCTCAGGCAATACTTAGCAATCAGAAACAGCGCGCGCAATTTCTGGCAAGCAAACCTCTGGTTGAGTTGCGTGTGTTTCAGGCTTGCAGAAAGCAGAATCTTTACAGAAAATTGGAAACCCTGTTTTCCGAAACGAAGTCCAGACAAGAGTTGCAAGTTCTATGGAACCGCTCCATCGGGCAGGCGGGAGACAGCATCGGTGATGTCCTGGCACCCTTTGCACCCGCTATTTCAGCCGATGGCAACCTATGGGTTCCCGATCAGGAAAATCATGCGCTTGTGCAATATTCCAGAACCGGAAAATATTTATCCCACTTTGGTGTGTGGGGAGAAAGCCCCGGTTGCCTGAAAAAACCCACCGATGTACAAATCGACGCAGAGGGGAACCTCATCG